>Ga0209518_1003074_pt1 | contig 14665 bp, 14 predicted proteins | sample RifGroB1_FD_183993 | JGI IMG/M metagenome (GOLD analysis project Ga0209518, IMG submission 183993) | Groundwater microbial communities from Rifle, Colorado, USA - Groundwater B1 (SPAdes) (version 2) | ecosystem: Environmental > Aquatic > Deep subsurface > Groundwater | place: Rifle, Colorado...
CAACATGATCCAAAAAATATCTGCTCCTGTCTCAGTTGACTTACTTTTCGATCACCGCAAAAGGACTGTTACTCCACGTCAAATATTTTGGGATGGCCAAGTCTTTCGCATCGCTCAAGTCGGTCTGCATCATACCTTTCGCGAGGGTCGCACTCTCTTCCATATTTTTTCCGTAGTTTCTCAGGGTCTCTCTTTCCGCCTTAAGCTCGACACCGATTCATTATTCTGGACCTTAGAAGAAATCTCCGATGGGCTTACCAATTGATCTGAGCTTCAATGCTTCTCCCTCTACGGTTATGCATATAGACCTCAATTCCTGCTTTGCCACTATCGAGCAGCAAGCCAATCCACTTCTGCGGGACATGCCCATCGCCGTCGCCGCTTACGACACGCCAAATGGCTGTATCGTCGCTCCCTCGGTCCAAGCCAAAAAGCTCGGTATCAAAGTCGGTATGCGAGTGAAAGATGGCCGCCTTCTTTGCCCGGGTCTTATCGTCCTTTCTCCGGATCCGGATAAATATCGGGCCGTGCACCAGTCTCTCAAAAGAATTCTTTCAGACTACACTCCGGAAGTGGTTCCCCGGTCCATTGACGAGTTTGTCCTCGACTTTGCCGGCACTCCTGCTCTCCGCCGGGGTCTTTTCTTGGTTGGTCAAGAAATCAAAGACCGTATCCGTCTGGAAGTAGGGGACTATCTCACCGTTTCTATCGGTCTTGGCCCCAATCGGTTTCTGGCGAAGACCGCCAGCAATCTTCACAAGCCGGACGGCCTCGACGAGATTAACAAAAATAATTTTTTAAAAATCTACGAAAGCTTGACTCTCACCGATCTCACCGGCATTGCTCGCCAAAACGCCATTCGTCTAAACTCCGCCGGTATCTATACTGTTTTAGATTTTTTTCAGGCCGATCTCAGGATCCTACACTCAGCTTTTAAGTCCATCTCGGCTTACTACTGGCTAGTGCGTCTACGGGGCTGGGAAGTGGACGACGTGGACTGGGGTGTCAAAAGCTTTGGCCACTCCTACTCTCTACCCAAGTTCCTCACCAAGCCGGAGGACCTTGCTCCTACCCTTTCCAAGCTAGTCGAGAAAGTCGGCTTTCGCATGCGTGGGTCAAGCTTTCAGGCCAGAGGGATCCATCTGGGTTTACTTTTCGCCGGCCACGAATATTGGCACCGGGGGATTCTCCTGGATCAGCCCATTTTTTTGAGCCAAGATATTTATCGCGTGGCCTACCGGATTCTCTCTCACTCTCCTTACCGTCTGCCGGTCAGAAATTTAGCGGTTTCTTGTTACGATCTCTCACCGAGGGACTCCCTTCAGCTGGGTCTTTTTGAAGACCGGCTCAAAAAAGAAAACTTGGTCCGGGCGCTGGACGATATCAACGACCGCTGGGGAAACTTTGTCATTACTCCGGCTATTATGGCCCATACTCAAGATATGGTCCACGACAGGATAAGTTTTGGAAAATGATGTAAAGTAAATTACATGTCTAATACCCTTGAGATAAAAGCCGTCACCAAAAAATTTGGAGACATAATTGCCGTCAACGATGTCTCACTAAATGTAAAGGCGGGCACTGTCATGGCTCTAATCGGTCCAAATGGTTCCGGAAAAACCACCCTATTAAACTGTGTCGTCGGGCTTCTCCGTCCGGAAACTGGCCGAGTCCTAATTAAAGGTCTTGATATCCAAGAAAAGCCGGTTGTCGCCAAGCGCCTCTTCTCCTACATTTCGGATAATCCGGCCATTTACCCTTATCTCTCCGGGCTGGAATTTATGAGACTCACGGCCAAGCTTCACGGTCTCACCGAAGACCAAACCGAAAAGAAAATAACTGAGTTAAAGTCTCTCTTTCCCATCGAAGAAGTGCTGGCTGCCCGCACCGAAAGTTACTCCAGGGGGAATCTCGAAAAAACCGCTTTTCTCTCCGCCCTGATCTCCGACCCCACCTTGTTAATCATAGACGAACCCATCGTCGGTCTCGATCCGGCCAGTATCCGCCTTTTCGGGAATACCCTGAGACGTTTTGTCAAAGCCGGTGGCGCCGTCCTTCTCTCTACTCACACGCTTGAATTTGCTCGTGAGTACGCCGACACTATCGGTATTATTCACGGAGGCAAGCTTCTAAAAGAATTATCCGTCACTGCCAAAACCAATATTGAGAATATTTATCAAAGATTCACTACCTAACATGAGTATCCTTTGGGAGCTCCTAAGGCTCGACTTTCTCGCCACCAAAGCCTGGTTTGGCCAGCAAACCGTCAGCAAGATCATCGTGGCTTGTCTTTACCTTCTGGTTCTAGTTGGCGTTGGTTTCGGAATCTATTTTTGGTCCGGATCTTTTTTTAGATATCTATTGGTCTATGAATCTTTTGGCCAGCAAACTGCCACGTATATACTCCGCTCTGCGACGGTTGTTTTTACTTGGATAGGGCTTCTCAGCACCCTTATCTCTACTCTCACCTTTCTCCTTACTGCCGATAAAAACACCGATCTCTTAGTCACATTGCCTATCCCCGGTTACTTGATCTCTCTTCGGTCTACCCTCAGGTCTCTTTTTATTAACTTTGTTTTGTTTTCCGTCTCCATTTTTCCACTTATTTTGTCCTTTTATCTTACTCAGTCCGGTTTTGGATTTTGGAAGGCTCTTGGCAGTTCTCTTTCTTTATTGATTCTAATTCTCCTCATTAGTCAGTTTGTCGGATCTGCGCTTGGCTACGTCCTTGCCTTTTCTCTAAGGAAAAAATACGGCCGTTTCATTGCCCTACTTTCCGGGCTCACCTTGGTTCTCGCTACCTGGCTCCTTTTAAGGCAAGTATTTCCTCCGGAACTGAGACAGCTTTCCGATGTCCCCGCGGAAGAATACCCGGCTATTTTCAATAGACTCCCTCTTATGAAAAGCTTCTGGCCCGCTGGCTGGAGCCTCCCACTCGCTGCTCTTTTTATATTTCTTCTTTCTTCTGTGTCTTTCCTGATCCAAAAGAATCTTTTTATTTCTTGTTGGCAGGCTGCTAGAGTTCATTTCTCTACCCTAAGGCCAACCAAGGCTCTCAGTTTCCGATTGGTGGGTCTTGCTGCCAAAGATATCCTCTCGATTGTGAGAAGTCCGAAAGATCTTGGCTATTTACTATTTTTGCTATCCATGATTGTCGCTTTCTTTGGGCTTTTCAGTCGAGGCTATCTGGTAAATAGTATCCCCGAAAGATTTCGTGTCGATGCCCTAGCTTTCTCTTTTGCCTGGCTGACCTTCTTTTCCGGTACTTACCTCATTCGACTAGTCTATCCGCTGATGGTAAACGAAGGCCAATCCCGCTGGTGGTTCTTTACCTTACCTGTATTTCCCTATCGGCTATTACTGGACAAAGTCGCCGTATCTCTCCTTGCCTCTTTTCCCTTGATCCTGATTACACTCCTGGAGTGGAATCTAGTACCTTTTGCTCTTTCCGTGCCATTTTTGCTTCTCCTGAGCCTCGAGGCAATTCTCCTGCTTGCAACTCTTTTCCCCTTGCTGGGTGCCCTCTATCCGGAATACACGCTCGCTTACGATCCTGACAAGTCCAGTACCAGCTTCACCGGTTTAGTCGCAATTATTATTGTTTGTCTCATTGGTGCTCTCGGCAGCTGGCTGATCTCGCAGAGCCTAAGATTTGGACTACCACCGGCCATAGCAGTCAACGGTCTGCTGACGGCTGGCCTCCTCTTAATTGGCTTGGTGGGGGTTCTGGCTCTGTCTCACACTGCCGGGCATACAATGGAGCTTTAGCTTCCTTACTCGGGCGTGGAAGCCTCGGCCGCCTCGGCTTCAGCCTTGGTTTTGTGGATTGTGCCCCCGGGATGATTTGCCGGTGAGTAAATTGTGTACAGCTTCAGGGGCTCGGTCGTCGAGGAATTGATAATATTGTGATTCGTGCCTGCAGGCACAATCAAAACGTCATTTGCCTTAAAAAGGAGCTCCTCACCATTTAGGATAGACTTACCCTGTCCGGCCTCAAATCTAAAAAATTGATCCACCTCAGGGTGTACTTCCGTGCCTATCTCTTCACCGGGGAGCAAGCTCATTAGGACCAGCTGGGAGTGGGGAGCGGTAAAAAGGACCTTTCTAAAGTTATCGTTACTAACGGTCTCTGCCTCGATATTTGTATGAAATCCGACCATATTCTTGGAAATTGGTAATACCTCATCTTACATCAATCCAACTTCCTTAGAACTATTTTAGCTTGATTTAGGCCTACATTGTCATTCCCGACTATTATCCTCTTCTCAGCAGTGTCTGGCTTGACATCTAGCCTATAATAGTGTAAAATACCCCACTATGAAACAATACATCTTATCGGTCCTACTAGCTCTCATCGTTGGTCAGCCTGCCTCTTTGGCTTTGACTCCTATGGCCAAAAATATTCCTGCTCCCGAAGTTCTGGCCAGTCGAGAAATGTCTATGGAGTACCGCTACCACGCTCCTTCCGTCAGTAAAATTTTTAAAGAAAATATTCTCCTAAACATCGCTTACCTGGATGGTCGGGTCACCTCGGCCAAGGATATAAACTGGAATGAGGTAAACAAACCCTTTCACTCAGAGTTTACCCTCAAGCCAAATCAGTCCTTTGCCTTCCATGACTCTGTTTTGCCGGAATATAAGGACAAAGTAGTGGTTACGACCAAGGCTCGTTTCAATCAGCAAGACGGGTTTAAGACCGATGGCTACCTCTATGGAGATGGAGTCTGTCAGCTGGCCTCCCTTATCAACTGGGCAGCTAGAGACGCCGATCTGGACGTGGTCCAGTTTACCAACCATGACTTTGCTGTGATCCCAGAAGTACCTAGAGTCTACGGTGTGGCTATCTACCTCGATCCAGGCAATCAGTCTGCCAGTGCCAGAAAGAACTTGTATATTACGAATAACCAAGACAAACCTGTGACCTTTCACTTTGACTACCAGGATGGCAAATTGACCATCTCGGTCACTGCCTGAAGCTAGGGGATAATCTATCCACTAAAAAGCCACCTATCTGTAAGGAAAGGTGGCTTTTTGTCTCTGGTTTACACCGACTGTCATGTACCGAATTTTTAGATATCTGAGCTTGTAACCCGGATAGATCCTTACAATCTATTTTCTCCTGGCAGCTAATACACGTACCTCAGAGCAGGACTAGGTCCCTAGGCTGTACTACAAATTTTTAGTTCGCGGTGTACCGGTAAAAGTTAAGGAGCTCGTAATTCTTGAAACTTATCCATACACTTTTACTTGTAGGACTAAATCCACTCTAGAACTATTTTTTAATGTTGTCAATACCCCATATAGGCACAAAGATGTAAACAAAATCACACTTTGGTATATGATGTAAGTATGAAGAAAAACACTTTAGTAGTTTTCTTTATTCTTACGGTCGTGCTAGCTTTTGGTCTTATTCGCTCCGGTAAGTTATTAACAATTTTTCCCGTAACCAATATGAAGCTCATCAGTCCTGCTTTTGCTGAAGGTAGCGTGATCCCCGAAAAATTCACCTGTAAAGGTGAAAACAATAGCCCTCCTTTAGAAATTTCCGAAGTCCCCTCCGGAACTAAGTCCTTTGTGCTCATACTGGAAGACCCGGATGCCCTTTCCAGACTTGGGATCACTGGCTTCTCTGGAACATCGCCCCCGGCACTCTGTCTATCCCGGAAAATTCCACTCCCGCCAGCGCCATCTCCGGCACTACCAGCTTTGGAAGTCAAAAGTATGGAGGTCCATGTCCTCCTTCCGGTACACATCACTATATCTTTAAACTTATTGCTTTAGACACTACTCTGACCCTGCCCCCCAGAAGCACGTAAAGCCGAGCTGGAAGAAGTGATCAAAGGCCACATTCTGGGCCAAGCTCAGCTCACCGGCACCTTCCCGTAAAGGCACTATAGCAACCTCAAAATCAAATATCTACATTGTCATGCCGGACTCGATCCGGCATCCAGTTGGTTTGCTATACATTCAGGTGTGAAGGTTGTAGAATGCAACTCAAATAGAAATTATATATTTCTCGATATGACAAGAGAAAATGAGTTTAGGCCAAATTTTGAACTTAAGGAATTTCAATTACTTTCCAAAAAGGAAGTTGCTGAAATGGTTGGAAAATTAGGAAAACCACAGAATGTGGCCGTAATGATTGATGGTACGCGGCGTTTACTCAAAGTAGAGCCTGAACACAATGATGATGCTTGGCTATATGACCAAGACCATATCACTGCATTAATGCATAAGTCCGTTCAAGCGGCAGATGATTTATTTGATATGGGTATTGAAGTTGTGACTGGACCGCTAGCTTCATATGGAAACTTACAGCGCGACAACTTTATTCCTACAGGATTGGAGAGGCTCCTTGATCCGTTGCTAGATGAATTCACTTTGCAAACACTTGAAAAGCACAACGCGACTGTATATTTCTACGGGGATTTGTCTTTCATAGACACTCACCCTTCAGGAAAACGAATTGAAAGATATTTACAATTTTTTAATGAGCTTAATCAGACTAGAGATAATCCCACAAAACGCATCCTGATTGGTCTTGGTTTTACAACCGACAGAGATACGATTCAGATCGCCCACCAAGCTATCTCTTGGTACGAAAAAACAGGCCAGTACCCCACACAACAAGACCTTGTCGAAGCATATTTTGGCGTGAACATCCCACCAATCGACATATTCATTAGAACAAATGAATTTAAAGCTAGTGGTGGCCTGACTCCACTACTAATCAATCACGACACCCAATTCTATTTTCCCAGTTCACCTGGATTAATCTCGATTAACGAAGACAATTTAAAGGCAATACTCTACGACTACCTATTCAATCGCAATCTGTCCGGAGGACATCACGATCACACCCCAATTACACCAGCCGAAGCCGTAATAATAAAAGATTTTTATACAAGCTCACAAAACCATATAGCTGGGGTAGGAAAAAGAATTGCTGACATTTGGATTAATAATCAACAGTAAATAAATGAGACTATTTATCCTACTAATGGTTTTTAACAAAGAAAAGACGAATCTCTTGGCAGTGAAGCGTGCCAAAACTGATACTGCGTTTGGGGGGATGTGGGGACTTCCTGGAGGAGGAGTTAATGATGGTGAAACAGTTGACGTCGCTGCAGCAAGAGAGCTTAAAGAAGAAACAAACCTGGAAATTGAACATCTCAGTTCAGAACCAGTTTTTGAACTCACACCAACACTAAAGGGTACACAGATACACTTGGTTGTTAAGTCTGCTAGCGTCCAACCTGGAGAATTAAGGCCTAACGACAAAGATATAGAAATAATCTCTTGGATCACACCCGAAAAACTTATTTCTTCGTTTATCGCATACGGGATTCCAACTGAGGCCATAACTAAATTCCAATCAAAATTAAAATCACTCAAATGAATCTCTTCTTATTTGTTGCACCTAGTGCAAGTGGCAAAACTACAATCTCAAAAGCCGTAAGTGAAAGATATGATTTACCTAGAATCGACCTTCATCAAATACTTCATGATTTAGCCACGCGATATGGTTATGAACGAGCTAGAGAATGGGTGATTTCTGTCGGACTTGAGGAGGTACTTAACTTAACTCGAATGCAGATGCTCGAGGAAATTGAAACCAACAAAAATACCAGAGGAATTATTATTGATGAGATTATAGACGGAGGCACCCTTGATTTAATTAGATATCTCTATCCCGGAAGCGACATTAAATTGATTTATATCCAGACTAATCAAGAAAACAGACTAAGGTTTATTTCAAAAAGAATTGACGCTCAGGATGAAAGCCAGGCTCTTGAGGAAATAGTATTTATTGACCACCTAAAACAGAAGCTTGGTATCGACCAAATATTAGAGCTTGCTGAAGTCAGAATTAGTAACGACGGTAGAGTAGAGGATACGGTCGATGAGGTTTGTGCGTATGTTGACAGAGTACTTCGAAATCCTGAAGGCTCAGTGAAAAGAGAGCGAGAATAAGCACCAAAGCCAGTTTCATTTTCTTGCTATAATAGCCTAAAGCGTTTGCCTGCCTCGCGGCAGCTGAAGTCCGGCTATCACCGGGCGAGCTGGAAGAAGAAATCACTAGACCTTCCCGGGGAGCCCGTAATAGCCAAAATCAAGTAAAAAATTAGATGGTACCGTCTCGGTCGGCTTATCTCCCGGGACTCTAATCTCCAAAGGTTCACCTGCGGGGATTTTTTTGGAATAAAAAACAACTAAAACATGCCCAAAGACAAACACACCATCAAAGAAGTCGAAGCCTCCCCGGACTTTCCGGCCTTGGAAAAAGAACTCCTGGAGCACTGGTACCGGGACGGTATCGTGGACCAGTATCTCCACCTGAATGACTACTCTAAGAAGAAGTTCTTTTTTCAAGATGGTCCAATAACAGCGAATAATCCCATGGGGGTTCATCACGCCTGGGGCCGGACCTACAAAGACCTCTGGCAGCGGTACAAGAATATGCGTGGCTACAAGCAGCGTTTCCAAAATGGCTTTGACTGTCAAGGTCTCTGGGTCGAGGTGGAGGTAGAGAAAGAGCTCGGATTTCGGCTTAAGAAAGATATAGAAAACTACGGTGTCGCCAAGTTTATCGAGCACTGCAAAGACCGGGTAGTAAAGTACTCCGGCATTCAGACCGATCAGAGCAAGCGCCTAGGCTACTTTATGGACTGGGACCGTTCCTACTTCACTATGTCGGACGAAAACAATTACATGATCTGGCACTTTCTGAAAGTCTGCTGGGAAAAAGGCTGGATCTACAAAGGCCACGACTCCGTACCTTGGTGCCCCCGCTGTGAGACTGCTATCTCACAACACGAAATGCTCACCGAAGATTACAAAGAGCTCACTCACAAAGCGGTTTATCTGGATCTACCTATAGTCGGTCGCGACCGTGAGTTCCTTTTGATCTGGACTACTACTCCATGGACCATTCCCGCCAATATTGCCGTCGCGGTAGATGCAAAACAAGATTATTCACTGGTCGAGGGTATGACAGGGGACAAATTCTGGGTCCTAAAAGACCTCGTCGAAACCGTCTTTAAGGGTGATCTAAAACAAATAATTAAAACCGTCAAAGGACAAGAACTCGTCGGTCTTCATTACACCGGTCCCTTTGACACTATTTCGGCGGTGAAAAAAGTAGCTGAAGAAAATCCCGACAAATTTCACGTCGTCATCCCCACCGACAATTTCATCATGCCCATTAGTAATACCGAGGGTACCGGTCTCGTTCACACCGCCGTCAGTGCCGGTACCGAAGACTTTGCTCTAGGTAGAAAACTAGGCTTACCGATGATCCCAATCATTGCCGACAATGCCGATTATTTACCCGGGCTAGACTTTCTTTCCGGTCAAAATGCCAAAAAACACCCCGAAATTATTCTTGATTACTTAGAGGAAAAAGAAAAGACGGGGGAGAACTGGGTCTTCAAAATCGAAAACTATACTCACCGCTACCCGGCTTGCTGGCGCTGCAAAACAGAATTAGTTTGGAAAGTGGCTGATGAATGGTACATCGCTATGGACAAGGTCGATCCAGACGATAAGAAGGGTCGGACTCTCCGCCAAAAAATGATCGACTCCGCCAAACAAATTACCTGGAAGCCGGGATTTGGGTTGGATCGGGAGCTCGACTGGCTCAATAATATGCACGACTGGCTCTTTAGTAAGAAAAATCGTTACTGGGGCCTGGCCCTACCCATTTGGGTTTGTGACCAGTGTCATGAATTTATTGTAATTGGTGGCAAAGAAGAGCTCAAAGAAAAAGCTTCTGCTGGCTGGGACCAATTTGAAGGACACACTCCTCACAAGCCCTTTATCGATGAGGTAAAAATAAAACACGAATGTGGTGGCACTATGTCCAGAATTCTCGATGTGGGGAACCCATGGCTAGATGCCGGTATCGTACCTTTCTCCACTTTAGTCGATCCTGCTACCGGTAAAGTTAGCTACACTTCAGACAAAAAATACTGGGAGGAGTGGTTCCCGGCCGACTTCATTACCGAGTCTTTCCCCGGTCAGTTTAAGAATTGGTTCTATTCCTTGATTGCCATGAGCACCGTTCTGGAGGATACCAATCCTTTCAACACCGTCTTAGGCTTTGCTTCTATGCTTGGTGAAGACGGCCGGGCGATGCACAAGTCTTGGGGGAACTCAATTGAATTTAATGAAGGGGCAGACAAGATCGGGGCCGATGTGATGCGATGGACCTTCCTCCGTCACAATCCGGAGAGAAATCTGCTCTTTGGCTACAAAACCACCGCTGAGACCAAACGTCTATTTCATATGCTCCTCTGGAATTCATACCGCTTTTTTGCAAACTTTGCCGCTCTGGAAAATTGGGAACCTCAGATCGAGTTCGATCGGGTACCCACCAAGCTGGACCTTTGGATCTTGGGTCGTCTGAACCAAGTCGTCTTAGCCGTCGAGGATAGTTTGGACAAGTTTGACGCCTTTAGTGCGACTGCGGCCATCGAAAACTTTGTTTCGGACCTATCTACTTGGTATATCCGTCGCTCTAGGAACCGGGTGGGACCATCAGCCACCGATGCCGAGGACAAAGAGGTCTGTTACCGGACCCTTCGGACTGTCTTCGATATTCTCTCTCGCATCTTAATGCCCTTTAACCCTTTTATGGCGGAACTGATTTATACCAATTTGACGGGAGAGAAGTCGGTCCACTTGGCAGATTGGCCGGAAGTAAATACTCCGGAGGTTATCGACACTAAGCTTATTGAGAACATGACCCTCATTCGAAAAATCTGTGAAATGGGTCACTCTATCCGTAAAGCCCAAAACGTGGCTGTCAAACAGCCACTCTCCGCGGTCTTTATCTCTGGACCAAAGACCAATATCGAAGAAGATGATCAGCTGATTCAATTGATTAAAGACGAGCTAAATGTGGAGTCGGTGAAGTTCAAAGAAGAAGCCGAGCTCGCAGTCGACCTAGATATCAATCTGACTCCGGAGCTAATTGGTAAGGGAAAAATCCGGGAAACGGTCCGGGCCATTCAAGAAGCTAGAAAACTTGCCGGCTGCCGGATGGATGAAATGGTCTCGGTCATACTACCGGACTGGCCAGCACTCTATGAAGAGGAAATCAAACAAAAGACTCTAGTAAAAGACATCGCCAAAGGTGAAGAAACGAAGATAATTAGAGACTCCTAATGCGCCAAAGCAAGGGACTGCTGATAAGTGTTTTGATATTGATTCAAGTCCTAAGCTTGGTGACTATCTGGAGTACTTTTCCGGAGCTTTTCTTGACTCAGCTCTCTTTTGTTTTGGTGGGCGCGATCATTATCCTTTTACTTTCCAAAGCGGACATATCTCTCTTTTTTAATCTGTCCACTTCTTTTTATGTTGTCAGTCTCCTGCTCCTGATTCTCACCCTGTTTATCGGCCGAAACATACGTGGTTCTGTCCGCTGGATTGATCTTGGGTTTTTCAATCTCCAAACTTCTGAAATCGTCAAGCCACTCCTGGCGATCTTTTACTCTGCTTATTTATCCCGATTCAAAAATATCTCCTGGAAACAGCTATCTGTTTTTCTCACGTTAGTAGTAATTCCGGTCTTGCTAGTTGCGGTGCAGCCAGATCTTGGCTCAGCTCTCACCCTCACCTTTCTACCTCTGGCGCTCCTGGCCTTTTCCGGTCAGATCAAGAAGCTTCTCTTGGTGGGGGTCATTTTCTTGACCATCGTGGTGCCTTTGGAGTCCAAGATCCTGAAACCGTACCAGCGCCAGCGCATCGAGACTTTTATCAATCCGTATAAAGATCCTCAGGGGGCCGGGTACAACGTCATCCAGGCCACCATCGCCGTGGGCTCCGGCAAAATCTTAGGTAAAGGGGTTAAGCTTGGTACTCAGTCACATTTAAATTTTTTGCCTGAGCGTCATACCGACTTTATTTTTGCCTCTTTTGTCGAAGAGTTCGGTCTTTTAGGAGCGTTAGTTCTGATTTCCTCTTATGCCGTGGTGTTCCGATATTGCCTGATAAATATTCTGCGTTTCAAAGAACGTAGCTATATTTTGCTGTCGCTCTCTATCTTTCTCCTGTTTCTTTTTCAATTTGTGGTCAATGTGGGTATGAACCTAGGCATTATGCCGGTTACAGGGATCACCTTGCCTCTTTTTTCTTATGGCGGCAGCTCCCTGATCAGTTTTGCGATTTTGATAGGGCTTGAGCTACGCCAGCTTGATTTAGTGACCCCCTTTGAGATATAATTGCGCACATGACAGACAAAATACTTTCCGTGGTCATTCAGCTTGGCGCGAAACAATACCTCATCAAAGAAGGTGATAAGGTAGTGGCCGAAAAAATCGACCTAAAAGATGGCGAAACTCTCACTGTCAAAGAGGTCCTTCTAAGTTACGACGGCAAAAAGACCACTATCGGTCAGCCTTACCTGGAAAACGCCTCTGTTGAGCTCGTCATGGATGGCATCAAAAAAGGTGAAAAGATCCTGGTTGCCAAATTTAAGGCCAAGTCCCGATACCGTAAAGTCATGGGTCACCGCCAGCTTGAAAGTCACTTCACCGTCAAGTCGATTAATCTTTAATTCTTATGCGCTTCTTACTCTTTGTCGGCGCCAGTAATACCCTGGCCGACTCCGAAATTGGGGCTCAAATTGAGGGAGCTCGTCTTTTGCTCCCCAATGTCTACGTCTTCGAATCTACCAGTGAAATTGAGGCTCAGGACAAAGTATCCCGGCTTGGATGTAGTATCAAGCTAGCCAAAGAACTGACAGGCGTAGCTCCAGTACCGGAGTCTCTGACCGATCTCGTCACCGCCAAGAATTTTTCGGTTACTTGCCTGGATAACTTTCAAAACTCTCCCGTTGCGAATCAAGAAATAAAGAACATCTTGGAAAAAGGCCGCTTTATCCTTCCCAAAGATCCATTCGGCTTATCTCCCGTCTTACTCAAAAAACACCGTATAGACGAATTTTTTACCGATAATACCCGGGATGAAACCTGGAAAACTACTTGGGTTCACGATTTTGAGCACTGGATCAAGAAAGATCGTCATATGCCCTACGCCAATGCCAAAGCCGGTATCCTTCCTCCCAAAATTGCTCGAAGCATGATAAATCTCATTCCTCTGGAGCCTCAAGGGAAGCTCCTTGTCGACCCCTTTTGTGGCTCCGGACGCCTATTGGTAGAGGCGGCAGAGCTTGGTTACCGGGTTGGGGGAGTGGATATCCTGGCCGATCAAGTTCGCGAAACCAAGGCCAATTTGAGCTTTTTGGGCTTTGAGGCTGAGGTACAAGTTCTGGACGCCACCCATCTTTCTGATAAGTTTCACGAAGTAGATGCGATTGTGACCGAGCCCTTCCTAGGTAAGCCGAATCTGCGGCCGGATCAAATCAAGTACTTGGTGCCAGGCCTACAAAAGTTGTATCTAGGTTGTTTGAAAGACTGGCTCAAGGTCCTAAAACCGGGTGGCTATGTCGTAATGGTCTTTCCTAGCTTCGATACAGGGAAGCAAGTCTATAAGACAAGCAGTATCATTGACGGGAAGCTAGAACTGAGTTACAATTTCCTCAAACGCGGAATCCTATATTCACGCCCAAACGCTGATGTTAGACGCGAGATAGTCATTCTGCAGAAAAAATAACCGTCTCCCGCCTCAGCGGGACTCACTCCACCCGTCATTGCGAGAAGTGAAACGACGAAGCAATCTATAATTAAATATAAAATATACAATTTAAAATCTAAAATAATATATGGCACACGTTAAATCAGGAGGAGCAACTAGACAACATCACCAACGTGCCGGTAAAAGACTGGGCGTCAAACTTTTCGGCGGTCAGGCTGTTAAAACCGGCCAAATTATTGCGAGACAAAGAGGTGCCCAGTATCATGCCGGTATCAACACCGATTTGGGTAGAGACTTCACTCTTTTCGCCCTTGCAGAAGGTGTCGTCAAGTTTCGCAAGCTTCAAGGCGTACATTACGTCGATGTAGTTGCAAAATAAATGGACGATCAACCAGTTGCCAAACTCCCCATTGATTTTCTTCAGCCAAATCCACTTCAGCCAAGAGGCGTCATTACTCCCGAGTCTCTCTCTGAGCTAGTTGACTCCATCAAAACCCATGGCATTATTCAGCCCTTAGTCATCGCTCATACTCCTGCAGGCTATCAAATAATTGCCGGAGAACGCCGCTGGCGCGCTTCTAGACTAGCGGGACTCACAGAAGTACCGGTCCGCATCATCGAGACCTCGCCCCAGGGCATGCTCGAAATGGCCATCGTCGAAAATGTCCAAAGAACAGACCTCAATCCCATCGACCGCGCAAACTCGTTTGAGCGCCTGATCAAAGAATTTAATCTAGGCAACTCAGATATCAGTCTTAGAGTCGGCAAAAGCCCTGCTTTTGTCAGTAATACTCTCCGTCTCCTCGAGCTACCGGACGCCCTCAAAGATGGTCTGATCTCCGGGGTAATCTCTGAGGGTCATGCAAGGGCACTTGCCGCCATTCCGGATACGCAAACCATGATCGAGGCCTACAAGATGATTCTCCGTGAAGGGGGCTCCGTGAGGCGTGCCGAGGAACTAGCCAGAAGATTCAAAAAAACCATGAATCGCTCCAAGCCAGCCGACGGCTTCAATACCAAAACAGTGAACGATTCCATAGACCATATGGCCGAGGAAATTCAGGTC
>Ga0209518_1003076_pt1 | contig 14647 bp, 15 predicted proteins | sample RifGroB1_FD_183993 | JGI IMG/M metagenome (GOLD analysis project Ga0209518, IMG submission 183993) | Groundwater microbial communities from Rifle, Colorado, USA - Groundwater B1 (SPAdes) (version 2) | ecosystem: Environmental > Aquatic > Deep subsurface > Groundwater | place: Rifle, Colorado...
ATTTATTCCCGCCACTTTGTTTCCACTTTCAGAAATAAAAGTAAAAAATTTCTCAAAATTAAATTGTCTTAAAACAGTAAACATATCTATAAACTGCACGCCATTCATTGGAAAAAGAGATGCTACTGCTTCTGCGTAAGGTCGATACTCTTCTTTAAATTTCCCTGTTCCATCGGGAATCGAAGAACAAAATACAATATCAATTTTATCCTTCATTAGATCTAACATTTTTATGATATTTTCTTTGTGTTGGTCAGTTGAGATATTGAAGTACCTGTCATTTCCTCCCATCAAAATCATGATCATGCCTGGTCTATAATCCAGGATTTCATCCATTTTATCTAATATATCTTGGGTTGTAGCTCCATCAAAACCACAGTTAATTCCTCTGATTCCCCACGATGGTATTTTCCAATCAGACATTTTTGATTGAAGTTCTTCTTTAAGGACATACTCTATAATCTCGCGCCAATTTGGGTGTACCCATTCAACAGAAGTTAGTGAATCTCCAACAAAGACAATCCTAAATTTCTTATCTTTTTCTAATTTTTCTTGTAGTTGCTGAATATTTCGCATGAAGCAATTATAACACCTCGGTCACCGTGCATTTTAGCCAATAAAAAAGCCGAAAAACTTTTGGTTTTCCGGCTTTCGCGGTGATGAGTAAGAATGATTATTTATTATAGTTTGCTACCTTGAGCTGTCCGGATAGCCAGTTGATGTTCAACCCAAAGAGTGGTGTACGAACCAGCCATAAAGACCAGAAATGGCACAAGCAAATTTACCCGTGCTCCAGGACCCAACGCTAACACTAGCAACAAACTTACCATTGTTACCACATAAGACACTTCCAGCCACGGAGCAGTGATAGACAGATCTTTTTCTCCGAAAGCCCCGTGAACTACGCGTGACCAACAACCTAGTACAAATGCTAGGATTATCAGACCTAGCTGTTCAATGCTCATGAGTTTCCTCGTTTCACTCAATTACCGATAAATAAATTATACTCCAACTATGGGTCTTATGGCAAAATTGAATTGATCCAGGAGTGGATTTCTTTCCAGTCGCCTGATTTTGGTACGAAGACATATTGGTTTTGATAAAGACGCGAGATTGGCGGACGGACAAAAAAGTCTTCGCTTAGTACATATGAATTTATGTTATCCCTGGCATCAAAAGCTCTGCGGGCCAATACCGCTCCTGCTTCGTTTGAAACATCAGTTTCAATTGAACCGCCAACTACTTTTGCCAGTCCGTTAATTTTTTCTGGAGAAAAAATCACTCCAAGGGACAAAATTTTATTTTTAATTCCATCAATCACTTTTTGCTGCCTCTCAGCCCGGGCAAAATCAGTGCCTTCGTCGCCCTGAGCATGTCGAGATCTTGAAAACTTTAGAGCCGTATCCCCGTTCATCATCTGAACTCCTTGTGTAAAACTAACAGTTTCGTATCTGCATAAATATTTTGGGTCACCACCGCACAAATCATTTTCTTTACCCGGGATTGGGTACTCCTGATCAGTAAATGAGTTCTCTACTGCTACTTCAACCCCCCCGAGCTCATCAATTATTCTTTTAAATCCTGAAAAATCTAAAACCACAGCGTAGTGAATGGGAACCCCTAAAATTTCCTCGATTGTGGCTTTGGCTAAAATTAGACCCGCTTTTGAATCTCCTCCCGATTTATCTTTGCCAAAAAAATATGCTGAGTTAATTTTTGCCTTAAGGGAGCCAGACCAAATGTCCCTGGGGAGAGATACCATAATGGCTGAATTTTTATCCGTTGAGATTGAGCCAAAAATTATGGTGTCAGTTAAGTCAGGCGCTTCGTGTCCTTCCCCGCCGCGACCTAATAAAATTACGTTAGTTCTGCCATCAGTATTTAGCACTTGCCCGCTTGGGGCAAAAATAAAATTTTTAGCCGGCTCAATCAGGTTTCCCAAAGGGCTAACCCGCACAAACCATAAAATAAATAGAAACAATAAATAAAGGCCCACCACCCCTGCTAAAAGCAGCGTGCTTCTTGCAAACCAAATATGTTTTAAATATCTACGTTTAATTTTGGAATATTGCGACTTTTGAGTCATGGTAGAATGACGGTGTGTCTATTATACTTTCTGGCCTTAACCCTCGGCAACTAGAAGCTGTAACTTTTGCGGCCGGACCACTGCTGGTTTTAGCCGGCGCTGGTTCAGGAAAAACTCGGGTACTAACCCACAGGGCTGCTTGGTTTATCCAAACAAAACAGGCAAATCCAAGCCAGGTATTGCTTTTAACTTTCACCAATAAAGCCGCTAGAGAAATGAAAGAGCGAATTACAAAACTAGTTACCTATCCTCCAACTCTTTCGGGAACATTTCATAGCTTTTGTGTCAAAGTTTTAAAAGTTGACGGCAGCCAGATCGGCATAAACCGAAATTTTGTGATTTATGACGATACAGACTCCAAAGAACTTATCAAAGATATTATCTTGGATCTTAATCTTCCAAAGGAAAGCTATAATCCGGCTGCTGTTTTATCCATTATTTCTGAGGCCAAAAGCAATATGCTCTCACCTTTGGCATACCAAGAAATTACCCACAATGAATTTGGAGAAAAGGTAGCTTTAATATACAAGCTTTACGAAAAGGCACTGGATGAGGCTAATGCTTTGGACTTTGATGATTTACTGGTCAAAGCGGTAAAGCTTCTTGAAGAAATCCCGGAAGTGAAACTAAAATGGCAAACCTTGCTTACCCATATTTTGGTCGATGAATGGCAAGATACAAATAAACTTCAGTACAAATTAATTAAATTAATATTAGGTCCCCATCAAAACTTAACGGCCGTAGGCGACGCGTCCCAGTCAATTTATTCCTGGCGCGGGGCGGATTACCGTAATATCAATTATTTAATGAAGGACTTCCCCAATATTAAAGTTATTAATTTAGAACAAAATTACAGATCAACTCAAAATATTTTAGAGGCTGCTAATTCAATTATTTCAAAAAATACTTCGCACCCTATATTAAAATTATGGACAGACAATGAAACAGGAGAAAGAATAAAAATTTACTGTGCTAAAAACGGCTACGACGAGGCAAGCTTTGTCGTCGATCAAATTAAAACTTTAAGCAGACAAGGATACGACTTAAAAGATATGGCAGTACTTTACCGCACTAACGCCCAGTCGCGGGTGATTGAGGAGGCTCTGCTTCATATCGGTATCCCCTATGTATTAGTGGGAGGAGTAAAATTTTATGACCGTAAAGAAGTCAAAGATTTACTTTCATATATGAGGCTACTTCACAATCCAAAAGATAGTGTTTCCAAAATACGCCTTGAAAAAATTGGCAAGAGAAAACTTGAAAATTTTCAAAGTCTTGCTGATATTTTGGAAAATATAGATCAGCTTAGTGCAGTAAATATTTTGGACCAAATACTTCAAAAAACAGATTATTTATCTTTATACGCTAAAGAAACCGAAGAAAATTTTCAAAGAAAAGAAAATATCAAAGAGTTAAGGTCTGTTGCCACACAATTTAATACATTGGAAGAATTTTTAGAAAACGTGGCTTTGGTTGAAATGGAGCAAGACTCTCAAGGATCAGTAACGAATATTGACAGAAGCGGTAAGGTTACGCTAATGACTTTGCATGCTGCTAAAGGACTGGAATTTAGAATTGTTTTTATTATTGGCATGGAAGAAAGCTTATTTCCTCATTCCCGAGCCATGTTTGACATACAGCAATTGGAAGAAGAAAGAAGATTGGCATATGTTGGAGCAACTCGAGCAAAAGAACTTCTGTTTTTATCTTATGCAATTCAAAGGCTTTATTTTGGACAAAGAGTATCAAATCCCCCTTCACGATTTTTAGTGGATATCCCCGAGCATTTACTGGATAACACCTTAAATAGTGACTCCCGAAAAACTTTCTACAATTTTGAAAATGGAGTGGATGATATTAATTTTTAAAAAAATTCTATTTCTCCTTAAAAGTTAAAAATCCCGCAGTTGCAAATACAGAAACCAATGTAATTAGGACGTCTTTGCTTATTAAATTATTTATTGCCAGATAGAAAAGTAGGAAAAAAATTGCGAGAGTTACAAAAGCCTGAGTTATGTGTTTAATAATTTTTGGCGAATTCTCGTGGGCAACTTGGTGACCTGATTTAGAGTAAAAATAACTTACCGCAACAATTAATAATGCATATACTCCAATCGTGAACATAAATACTGCTTCAGCTGAAATCATGGAACGTATTATAACATTTATGAGGCATTATATACATCTTTTTGGAACCCCATGGTATTATTAAAGTATGGAAAAGTTACCTACTCCTACTAAGAAAAAGAAAATTGATATAAAAAAATTTATAAGTTTAGCTAAACGTGTGAAAAAAACCTTTGAGGAAGAGGAAGAATATTTAAAAAAGCATGAAAATACACCAAGCTCCAGATTTTCTCTCAACAACTAAGGGTAAGCATATCCTATTGGATACAACATTTTTTATTGACGCATTTTTGCACCCTGAGGCTTTTGCAGAATTAACAAATCAACTTAGGAGTAATCTATGTACTTTAGTAACAATCAAACCCGTATTACATGAATTCACAAAAGGAGCACCTAATCCCGAAAAACTATCCGAAAAAGAAGAATTCTTAGGAAGTATAATCGAAACTTTTTTAAATACTGACGAAGAAATTTATAAAAATGTTGATAGTCTAATTAAAAAGTATGGCATAGATGGAAAATCGACAAGTATTACTGATTTATTGCTTGGTGGAACTTTGATGAAATATTCTACAAATTTACTTTTTTTGACAAGAAATACAAATGATTACCCCAATCGAATATTTACTCCTGTTTCTTATTTGCATCTAGTACACTCTAAGGGAATCCACCTTTGTGCTTTATATAAATATGAATAAACTATAAGTTTGCGGCTTTGTGGGCGCGGGAGTTTTTGAGAGACATTTGGCGCTTTTGCTCACGAAGTTCACTTTCGCGCTTAAGGGCGTCTCTTTTAGCCTTTTGGTCTTTTAGTTCTTTGTCGACGATTTTTTGGCAGTCAAGGTCTGCACAAACCGTTTCTGTGTGGGTAATTACTGAAATACCTCCGAGTGTTTCTACTTGTTCAATCCAGCTTCTTGATACTATCCGAGGTTTACCGCAGTGAATACAAATGCTGGTTTGAAATGTTTCAACTATTTTCAAGGTCCCCCATTATACCACACTATTGCGTACTAAATATAAAAAATTAATTATAAGCTATTGACCTGTGTCTTACTTTTAAAATCTCAACAATTTTATCTTTTTCTATTATTTTATAAATTACTCTATGGTTCTTAACGCTATAGCTATGCTTTCCAATTAAATCTCTAGTTAAAGGCTTGCCGATATAAGGATTTATTTCTAAATCGATAAGTACTTCAATTACAGCTCTACGGATTTTTTCTGGAAGTTTTTTGATCTGTTTTTGCGCTAAAGCTGCAGTTCTTACTTCGTACATTTAATTCCAACCAAGGTCTTTTTTTAATTGTTTAAGTGTAACAAACTTGCTCTCTTTTATTTCTTTTTCAGCCTGTTTTATTTCCTCTAAAGCCCCTGGCTCAGAAAGTATATCTAAAGTCTCCTGCAAACTTTCATATTCATCGTGAGACATCACAATCGCTTTTGGAGCACCGTTAACAGTAATAACGAACTTTTCCAATAAACGATTTGCCCTATCAACTATCTTGGGAAAATCCTCTCTGGCTTTAGTAATAGATAGTATTTTTGTCATATTTCTATAATACATAATTCTGTACATATTTGTCAATATTAAAAAGCCGGTGGCACTTTAAAAAAAGAGCCTGCCGGCTAAATTTATGAAATAAAATAGAAATGTAAACCCCATATCACTGCTCCCAGGATCCCCCAATACTCTGTGTATGATTTCATGCCGAATTTGCCATAAAGCACAATTACGCCAGCGGCTGTCAGTGCTATTATCCCTGTACTCCAGAGATCATTTAGAGCAAATCCGAATAGTAGCGACCCCAACATCATACAAAAAAAAATACCCTCTGGTGAGCAATGAATGGGCTTTGTAATTCCTGTGAATGGGAATAATTCCCACCAATACTGTAAATATGTGTGCAACAAGGTAAAGAATCGCTCCCAGTGGCAAACTTGATAGACCAAAACGGATTACTAAACCCGCCATGTAGATGTCCAGCAAAATTGCCGTGGCTATTAACCCAAGGTTGAAAACTTTTCCCCGCCACACGCGTTTTGGAACTACATTGCTAATAGGTTCCAACCTGTGATCAAGATTGATCAATAAAGGTGGAAACAAAATCATCCAGCTTGCAGTAATTGCTGCAGCAAGACCAGAACCGGTCAATAGAACTGCTAACAAGTAGGCCATTACTTTCTCCTTTCAAAGAGCGGACTTAGGTTTACGAATGCCATAGTATACTTCATAATTAACATATGGAACATCCGCTACAAACCAGTGAGTGGGGGGAATTTAGAAAAAAATGGGGAAATGAAATTAAAATGACCAAATTTGGTCTATTAACCTTTCACCCTTTACCTTTTACTTGCTATAAGGTTGGGACATTTATTAAAGGCCCTGCTCCGACAAAAGAAATGTTGGATGAACTAAAAGATATAGCTAGAAAAGAAAATTTAATTTTTATAAAACTTGAACCTAATGTTTTGTCCAACAAAAAAGATATATCTTTTTTGAAAAAGTCAGGTGCTATTCCGGGCAAAACCTTATTTACTCCAACTTCATTTTGGATTGATTTAACTAAATCCGAAGAAGAGTTGTTAAAAGGATTTGATTCCAAAACCCGCTACAACACCCGCTTAGCCCAAAAACATGGAGTGACTGTTAAAGAAGATAATTCCCCAAAAGCTTTTGAAAAATATTTAGAGTTAACCAAAGAGACTTCGCAAAGGCAAGGTTTTTACGCCCATTCGGAAAAATATCACCGGCTTATGTGGGAAGAACTTCGTCCTGCTGGAATGGCAAAACTACTTGTAGCAAAATATAAAGGGGAAATTGTCACCACTTGGATTTTGTTTAAATATAAAGATTTTTTGTATTACCCATATGGGGCATCAACTGATAAATATAAAAATGTCATGGCCAACAATCTGATGATGTGGGAAGCGATTAAGTTAGGTAAAAAATTGGGCTGTATAACTTTTGATTTGTGGGGACGAGAGGAAGGTAAGGGGTTTACGAAATTCAAAGAAGGGTTTAATCCAAAAGTAGTTGAATTTCTAGGAACTTGGGATTTACCCACCTCCCCATATTATGGATTGTATAGATTAGCCGAAATCCTGCGCTGGAAAATACTTCGACTAAAAGCAAAATTTATTAAACCGCGCTTTTAATTTGCACGCGTGAAAGGTTAGGGGTACAATAACGGCAATGAGCGTTGAGTTAGACTCTAAAACAGAATTCCTCATCGAACAAGCCTCTTTTGCGCTAAAAAGAAACGGCGTAGACACTCAGAACCTCACGAGGCAAGAACTTTTTGAAAAAGCTAGGGCTTTATATTCTAATCAGCTGGATAGATATAGAAATGAATTCAACAATAATGGAGGGGAAATAAGGTCAGAAAACGGCACACCTACTCCAATCTTGGATGCATATCGAGACAAGATTGCTGATTTTGATGATATGTTAATGTCTCTTAACGGCGATGGGAATAGGTTAATAGATCCCAAATAAGCTCCCTTAATGAATATTAGACAGTCACCGCAATACGCTAAATATTTATCCGAAATTGGCTGGAAGGTTGATAAGATTAGTGGCAATTATTATTTTATAAAAAAAATCCCAATTTTGGGAAATATTGTAAAAATACAAAGACCGGAAAAAAAAATAAGTGACCAAGTGATTAAGCGACTAAGGGAAAAGTATAAACCGTTTAGGATTATATTAGAACCAAGTATGGGACAAAAAACACCTGAGGGTTTCAAACTTTCTAAATCCCCTTATTTACCATCTAAAACTCTTCATCTTGATTTAAAAAAATCAGAAAAGATATTATGTAAACAATTAAAAAAGGATGCTAAATATGCCTTGCGAAAAAATGAAAATACAAATGTTAAAGAATGCAAGGACATAGAACTCTTTCGTAAATACTGGAAAAAATCTGTACCTTGGGATCGCTACGTTCCCTCGCTTCATGACTTGAAAGCACTTAAAGAGAATTTAAAAGACAACTGCACATTTTTAACTACAAATGATTTTACGGGGGGTGCAGTTTTTGTAAAATCCAACGATACTGCCTATTATTGGCTGGCATTTACCAATAAAACCGGACGCAAAAAACAGGTGCAATATAAAATAGTTTGGGAGGGAATCTTGTGGACCAAAAAGATGCGTGCCAAAATATTTGATTTTGAAGGAATATATGATCCTCGCTTTCCAAACAAAAAATGGCTTGGCTTTACCCACTTTAAAAAAAGCTTTGGGGGAGTTGAGATCGAATACCCAGGAGCCTTCATTAAAAAATTTGGTATTATATAGTTTGTGAAGAAGAAAGAACTACTAAACATTATTTTACCAATAATTTGTGTGATTTTAATACTTTGGGCGGTGTGGAATACAGATACTTTAGTTGTTTTTGCCAAACAACACACAATTTTAGCCCCATTTTTAATAATTTTATGGAGAATACTTGGCGTAGTTATTCCCCCAATCCCAGGAGGGCTTGTCTCAATTGCCTTAATCCCTGTTTTTGGCTGGTTTTTAAGCTTTATTTATATGATGATTGGGTTACTCACCGGCTGTTCCATCGCTTTTTGGTTGGGCCGTAAATACGGCAAAAATCTTGTTAAAAAATTCATCCCAATTTCTAAAATTGATGACTGGGAGTCAAAATTTAATCTTCACACCAAATTTTTTGCATTTTTAGTAATTAGGTTTACAACCGGCCCTGTTTTGGATTTCGTCAGCTACATCGCCGGCTTAACTAAAATTTCTTTTAGAATGTTTTTCCTGGCTACTCTTATAGCCTTAATTCCCGACGGAGTTTATTATTATTTTGGAGAAACAGTGTACCAGTCCACGCCCCCATGGGTTTTAACTGTCATAATTCTAGGCTTAATGGGGTTTTACTTTGCAAAGAAGTATCAATTTGTACACAAATTCAAAAGACTTAAGACAAAAGACTAAACAGTGTAATATTGATATAAATGAAGTTTACGGAATACAAAAACTTAAGTATTCAAGATACTCTAGCAAAGCTTCAGACTCGCCCTTCGGGATTAACAGCACATGAGGCTTCTGAAAGGTTAGTCAAATATGGACCCAATGTAGTTGTCGTCCAAAAAACCACCTGGTTTGGGGTATTCCTGCGTCAGCTTAAGTCTCCTTTCTTTTTCCTCCTATTTGCAGCGGTTGTTATTACCTTTTTACTAAACGAAAAAATAGATTCAGTTTTAATTTTAGTATTTATTGCCATTAACGTAATTTTGGGATTTTTGCAGGAATACCGGAGTGAACAGGCTGTTAGTTTGCTCCGTAAATTCATTTCTCATAAAGAAAAGGTGGTCCGCGGGGGGGAATTGCAAACCATAGATGCTACCGACCTTGTTCCCGGCGATATAATAATCTTGGATCCTGGCAGCATTGTACCCGCTGATATCCGGCTTTTAGAATCTGAAAGTTTGACCTTAGACGAAGAAGTTTTGACTGGAGAATCTATCCATGTACAAAAATACGCCAACTATAAAGACTTCGGCCTCTTGTTTTCTGGAACTACTGTGCTTTCGGGGCAAGGAACAGGGGTTGTATTTGCAACTGGAGCTGACACCGAATTTGGCAATATAGCAAAATTAACTACCCTTGCTCCAAAAGTCAGCACTTTTGAAAAAGATTTAGCTAAATTTAGTAAATATATTTTACGTTTAGTAGTGGGCACACTTCTAGTGCTTATGATTATTAACTCACTTCTCAAAAAAGGTGAGCAGTCACTTAGTGAACTTATGTTATTTTCTGTGGCTCTGGCCGTTAGTGTAATTCCAGAGGCCCTTCCTGTGGTGACCACTTTTTCACTTTCCCAAGGATCTTTAAAACTGGCGCGCAAAAAGGTGGTTGTAAAAAGGCTTTCCAGTATAGAAGATTTGGGCGGAGTTGAAGTGCTTTGCACGGACAAAACCGGTACTTTAACTCAAAACAATTTGGAAGTTAAAGATATGCTAACTAAAGACCGAGAAAAGCTGTTGCTTTTCGGCAACCTGGCTTCTGAAGCCTTAAGAACTGACTCTTTTGATAGCGCGCTGTGGTCTGCGTTAAAATCTAAAAATGATTACTCAGGCTTTCAACAAATATCATTTTTGCCATTTGACCCATTTAGGAAAAGAACTGCAAGTTTAGTTAAAAAGGATAACAAAAATTATCTTATTTCTCGCGGCGCCCCTGAGGAGATTTTAAAAATTTCTAAAAAGATATCTTCTTTGCATCACCAAGAAGTTGTTAAGTGGTTAAAACAAAAAGGTCTTACAGGGCATAGAGTTTTGGCTGTTGCGTACAAACCAGTTAAATCTACAAATGCAAAACAAATTAGCCGAAACGAAAAGAATATGCAATTTTTAGGGCTTATCGCCTTTTCAGATCCTCTAAAATCGACCGCATTTGACGCTGTGACACAAGCTAATCAACTAGGTGTACAAATTAAGATTTTGACAGGAGACAGTTTAGAAGTGGCTTCAGCTGTTGCTATGCAGGTTGGCATTATCTCTGATTTATCAAAAGCAATGCTCGGACAGGATTTTGAAAAACTTGATTCTCTAGGCCAACACAAAGCTGTAAACGAAATTCATGTTTTTGCGCGGGTAACGCCTGAACAAAAATACAAAATTATTCAGTTGCTTGAAGAAAAATATGAAGTCGGATTTTTAGGGGAAGGAATAAACGACGCCCCTGCTTTAAAAACTGCCAATGTCTCGCTAGTGGTTGAAAGCGCTTCTGATATAGCCCGGGAAACTGCTGACATAATTCTTCTTCAAAAAGACCTTAAAGTTATTATTGACGGTATAAAAGAAGGAAGAAAAGTGTATGCCAATAACAAAAAATATATAACCGCAACTTTGTCTTCCAATTTTGGAAATTTTTATGCGGTTGGAGTTGCTTCACTTTTAATTAACTATCTTCCAATGCTTCCTTTGCAAATTCTTCTAGTTAATTTGTTGTCAGATTTTCCAATGATAGCAGTCGCTACAGACACCGTAGACGACGCAGATATTGCCTCACCCAAACGTTACAACTTAAAAACAATATTGATCAAGGCCACCTTTTTGGGGGTTGTAAGTACTTTATTTGACTTTATATTTTTTGCAAGTTTTAGTACAATTTCCGCTTCTACTCTTCAGACCAGTTGGTTTATCGGAAGTATTTTAACTGAACTTGTGTTTCTGTTTTCAGTTAGAACCAATAAACTTTTCTTACTGGCCAAGTTTCCAAGTAAAATTCTTGTCATTCTTACGGCTATGGCGGCCACACTTACTGTTCTAATTCCGTTTACCTCATTTGGCAGAAGCGTCTTTGGTTTTACTACCCTAACTTCAACAAACCTTTTCATGATTGCGAGTATCGTGCTTGGATACTTCCTAACAACTGAGGCTGCAAAATTAGTTTTTGTGAGAACTTATCAGCGCTTAAGCACTACTGTGGCAAAACATTGAATATTCACAGTTTTGGCAAAAGAAGTCTTTAGAGCACTCAAAGTTTGAATTTTCTATTTGTTTTTTAATTTCAAGAATTTCTTTTTGAGCATTTTCTAAATCTTTTTTTGTGCGAGTTGTAGTAATTTTTTTCTGCTCTTCAAAATAATACAAAGACAGCTTAATGTCTTTGAGATCCACACCGAACAGTTCTTTTGCGGCGAGCGCATAAATAGTTAACTGTAAATTTTTGTCCACTTCCTTTTTTCCCCCGGTTGGGGGATGGCCGGTTTTATAATCTATGATTTCAATTACTTTTGAAGTTTTATCTATCCTATCTATCACACCTACCAGTTTTAATTGAGGTAATGAAACGACGAATGGTTGCTCTAACATTAAAGGTTTTAACTTTGGATTAAATTCTTGCTTTAAATAGCCTGTTAAATATTGTTGCGTCTGTTTACGCGCTAGTTTTTGGTGCTTTTTGTCTTCATAACCTTTTGCCACCCAGTTTTGTTCTAACAAATCTAGCATTAATTTTTCAGTAGGTTTTTGATTCTGTTTTACCTTTTCAAAAAAGGATTTTAGAGTGGCATGGATACTTATTCCCATACTTTGCGCACCGCTTGGCTTTGAAGGGATGTTATAAATGTATCGCAATTTATAATGCATAGGGCATGTTTTGAAGGTTTCGATTTGGGAATAAGAAAGAGCATCAACATGATGTATATTGTATTTTGTATGTTGTATATTGCGTTTCTTGGAATAGTCCGAAAAAATAAACTGCTTGGTTTTTGTTTTCTCGGATGTCGTGGCTTGTTCACCTAAGGCTTCAAAAATAAATGGTGATAATTTTTTGGCTCTCTTTGCTTCTCCATAAAAATTACTGGCCGTAAGATAAAGTTTATCGGCAGCACGGGTCATACCTACATAAAAGAGTCTTCTTTCTTCTTGCAAATGAAAGTCACCCTTTGGAAGATTCTCCTTAATTAGCTGATCGGGGATTGGGATTTGGTCTTGTCTCTCTCTTGTAGGAAAACGCTCTGAAACTAAATTCACTAAAAATACGACTGGAAACTCAAGGCCCTTAGCTGCATGTACGCTCATTATATTAACCGCATCGGTTTCATCCCAGTCTGTATCAAGTGCAAGTGGTGATTCACCAAAATCGCTTGTCAGCTCTATCCAATCAACTATCTCTTGCACCCCCGCACTCTTATGTTCGTTTTCATATATTTTCAATTTTTGAAAGAAGTTGGCAATATTTTTTGCTTTTGTTTGGGCTGCAACAGTGTCGTTATTAACTAAACTTGGTAAAATTTCAAAATCTTGTAAAAAATCAAATAATAACTCTCCTGCTGTTTTTGTTTTAATTTCGTTTAACTTTTGTTTTAAATATTTAAAAATCTTTATAATATTTTCATTGTTTGATTCTTCTGCTGCTTCAAACAAAGAACTATTTTTAAGTTTTGCAACCCTTCCCAATTTAATCAATTCAAGAATTTGTATTCTTAAGGCATCGATTGATAAAAATTTATTAAAGGATAATGAGTCGTCAGGATTATATAAGACTTTTAAGAAAGATATCAGGTCTAGTACTTCCGGATTTTTAAAAAGTTTTCCGGGACCCAGAAACTGACAAGGTACACCACTTCTCTCAAATGTCTTTAAAAAGGTTTCGGCATGATTATTCGCTCTCACTAAAATTGCAATATCTTTATACTCATACTTTTTCTTGGAAATTAAATTCTCAATTTCTTCTGCAACAGCCTCTACTTCATCAACTACATTCGGTAAATGAAAAAACTTTACTTCTCCGTTCTGTCTTTTCCTAACGGAAATAAGTTTTTTATCTATGTTTTCTGCAATTTCTAAACGGTCTGGATTATTGTGTTTAATAAGATCATATGCTTTATCCAAAATATATTGACAAGAACGATAATTTTTAGTTAATGTAACTAATCTTGCTTTGGGAAAAATTTTTCGAAACTGTAAAACGTTAGAAATAGCCGCGCCTCTCCATCTGTAAATTGACTGGTCATCGTCCGCGACGACTGTAATATTCCCGTTTTTTCCAGCCAAAAGCAAAACTAGCTGATTTTGTGCAAAGTTAGTGTCCTGAAATTCATCAACTAAAATATACTTAAATTTTTGTTGATAATTTCTTAAAACATTTGGGCGCTTTCTAAATAAAAGTAATGTTTTGGTGATCAAATCTCCAAAATCAAAATCAGAAGCCTTAATTTTTAGCTCTTCATATTTTTTGTACGCTTTTACCAGCTCCAACCACTTATCTTGTTCTAGTTTTTCGTCAGCGCTTTTACCTTTTACCCATCTGAGGTACTCCTCAGATGAAATATCCTCATCCTGAAGGCGTGAGAAATGTTGCAGCATCCCGTCTATAAATTTTGTCGGGTTGCCTAATGGTCTAAAATAATTTAATTCAAATTCAAACAAATTACTTTTAATAAACTGAAAATTTTCGGCATTTGTCATTAATTTATATCCAGTATCGATACCAATATGCAGTCCCTCATCCCGCAATACCCGGTCACAAAAAGAATGAAAGGTTGAAATCCACATTTGAGTTAATCCGTAGGGCATTGCAACATCAACGCGTGTCTCCATCTCTTGGGAACTTTTTTCAGTAAATGTTAAGGCTAAAATTTCTTGCGGGTTTACCTTTTTTTGCAAGATAAGATACTTAATCCGCTCTGTAATTACAGTAGTCTTTCCAGTTCCGGCTCCTGCAATAATCAATAGCGGCCCTTGCCCGTGCCTTACAGCCTCCTTTTGTTCTTTGTTTAAAATCCTTCGTTCCATTCGTGAGTCATTATAGCTTAAATACCTGCTATAATACGCTCGTTCTTTACATAACAAGGAGAAGCTGAGATGAAACCGTGTCTTAATTGCAAAACTCAATTGCAGGGCTATATGAAATTTTGTTAGTCTTGCGGTCGAGACGTTCAAATATACGATTTCGGCTTCATCGAG
>Ga0209518_1003082_pt1 | contig 14630 bp, 11 predicted proteins | sample RifGroB1_FD_183993 | JGI IMG/M metagenome (GOLD analysis project Ga0209518, IMG submission 183993) | Groundwater microbial communities from Rifle, Colorado, USA - Groundwater B1 (SPAdes) (version 2) | ecosystem: Environmental > Aquatic > Deep subsurface > Groundwater | place: Rifle, Colorado...
TCTGAACCCGAGAACCTGGATAACCAACCACCAATAGTTATACCCACCCGAGCTGCGTTTTATGAAATGACGGTTCAGGATGGCTATCTTTATATAGCGAGTGGACTCGGAGGGCTCTATATATTAGACGTTCATAATCCGTCGCCACTTCTTGAGCCGGCTGCAGTATTTAAGCCAGATGTGAATGCCAATATCGTTGATGTAAAAGTCCGAGGAAATATAGCTTATTTGGCGGATAACAACGGTAAAATTTGGACCGTTGATATTACAAACAAGACTCAGCCGTCAGTAATGGACTCATTCGAGCTTCCAGGTAGTGCAACTGGAGTATCGATATTAGGAAACTATGCCTTTGTTTCCCTTCAGGGTTTTCTTCCGGGAGGCAACGGAGGACTTCAAGTGGTTAATGTAGAAGATCCGAACTATATTTCCCCTGTGGGGCTTGTTCAGATACCGGATCCACAGGTTGCCTGGGATGTTGAGGTTTCCGGGAATTATGCGTTTGTAAATGACGATGGAAATAAACTTTTAGCTTTTGATATATCAAGTCCCAGCCTACCGGCTTTAGTAGCCCAATACCAAATGGAAGACGAGTGGCGACTTACTGTCGCAGGCGACTTAATCTTCGCCTCAAACGGCGCTGCCGGCCTCTCAATTTTTCGGTTTACTGGGTTAACGGGCACATTTTTAGATGTTCCTTATTTTAGTCAGATTGACCCTTCTTGGATTGAAGAAGTGTATGATAGTGCTGACACCCTTTCACTGGAATGCGAAATCTTCGGGGGACCTAATCTTGGTGCATGTGGCTGTGCTGTTACATCGGCTGCAATGCTTTTGAAATATTATGGAGTTGATAAATCACCGGACGGTTTTCCCACTACTCCTAGTATTCTAAATAATTGGCTGGATGAGAATAATGGTTACAATTCGTTTGGAGGTGTAATGTGGCCATCGATAGCATCTTATGCCTTGCAAGCTAATGCAAATTTTGGGACACAAAAGATTAAATTTGTTGGTTTCGGCCAGAGTAATGATTATCTAACATTAGAAAATGACTTGATGCGTGGAAAGCCCGTAATTTTGGAAGAACCTCATCATTTTATCGTTGCCAAAGGTATCCAGGAGAACAGTTATACGATTAATGATCCAAGGTGGATCGATCGCTTATCACTTCAATCGTATGGTGGTGGATTTTTGGGGATGAGAAGGTTTGAGGAAACCCAAACCGACTTAAGCACCTTATATATTTCAGCTTCTACACCCACGGAGTTATTTTTAATTGACTCTTTAGGTAGAAGGGTTGGAAAAGATCCAAATACGGGTGTGATTTACTTTGAAATTCCCAATTCTTATTATGGAGTTGAGTCTGTAATAGTTGATACATCTTTTGATCCTCCACCATCTTCTGTAGGAAACGGGATAGTGACATTGTTTGTCATAAATCCCACTGCGGGGGAATTTAGCCTAAATGCTTATGAAGCAGGAGACGACACCCAGTTCTCAATTGCAGGGTATGATAGAAATGGTGAAATATCGGTACAAGAATTGTTGCCTGGAAGTTCGGGGGATTATGAAGTTTCGTATTCTCCAGAACCCGGGGGGCAGATAGAAGTAGCTAAGGAGGTAGAAATAGATGTGAAACCGAGGAGTGAAGACAATGTTATTCATTCAATTAAACACGGGATATTACCTGTCGCTATATTGACCACGCCAGATTTTGATGCAGGTAATGTCGATGTTTTAACAATAAAGGCTGGGTCGGGACAAACGACTCCGTTTCCAAAGAAAGCATTAAAGATTGATGTCGATAAGGATGGAGACAGGGATTTTCTGATATTATTTAGAATCAAGGACCTTTCTCTTCTCGAAACAGATACGGAGATATGTTTGTCAGGGGAAACGAATGGGGATATTCCGATAAAAGGTTGTGATAAAATCACTATTGAAAAGAAAGGAAGGCCTGATTTAGATATTATTGAAATCCTGAAGTTTCTTACCTCATTCTGAGAGGAAAAGTGTGATAATTTTCGAGTTCATACTTGTACTAGAATTCCATTGGAAGAGGAAAATTTTTTTACCTATTTTCCAGACAGAGAACCCATTGCCAGGGACATCTCCACCATTTTCCGTTTCCCACTTATAATTTTCGGAGTACTCGATGTAATAATCGAAGGCAGCAACTCTTATGTTGTCATCGACTGGTGAAGATACAATCAAGCACCCCTTCATTATAATAGGTTTCGGAAACACGGAAACTTCATATTCAACTTTTGAAGCCCTATTCCAAACAACACCCTCCTTGAATAGTGCTGGAAATATTTCGCTGCCATTCATCAATACTTCGCAGGAGTCAAATGTACCATTATCAGAGGTACTTGTAGGAGTCGTCTTAGGTATAGGAGCAATTATTTTCTGGAAGGAAGATTTGAAGAGAATGAAACCCGAGGCTACTAAAATTACAAAAGCAACTGCAACGATTGGGAGAAAATTACCCTTTCCCATAACTCAATTTAAGTCTAATCTCATTCAAATATAAGGTCAAGAATATCTAAACCTAGTAAATTGTGTTTTGAGAAGAATTGGATTGGGGGCGTTTGTAGAAACATTAAGAGGCCTTATGTTAGACTTGATAAACTATATGGCTAAATTAATTGACGAGCTTTCGGTATTTTTTCCAGCCTACAACGAGGAAAAAAATATTGAGAACACGGTACGAAAGGCAAAAAGCGTTCTCGAAGAAATTGCAGATGAATGGGAGATTATTATAGTCAATGACGGTTCAAGTGATCGGACGGGTGAGATTTCGGAAGATTTAGCCAAAGAAGACCCAAGAATACGTCTTATTACCCACCCTCCTAATCGGGGCTACGGAGCCTCCCTTAAAAGTGGGTTTCATAACTCCCGCTATCCATGGATAGCCTTCACAGATTCTGACGGACAATTTGATTTTTCGGAAATCGCAAAATTTATTGAAACTCAAAGGCAGACAAACGCAGACTTGGTAATCGGATACTACAAAAAACGGCAAGTTTCAAAATTCAAAGTAGTTACCAGTAAGATGTGGGAATTAGCGGTCATGATCCTTTTTGGACTAAAGGTTCGTGACATAGACTGTGGTTTTAAATTTATTTCCAAGAAAGTATTTGATAAAATCCCACAGCTGGAAAGCGAGAGGGGCGCGTTTATCTCAAGTGAGTTTTTAATAAAGGCTAAAAAATCGGGATTTAAGATAGTCGAAATTCCGGTAACCCACTTGCCGAGGCTGGCAGGAAAAGGTACGGGAAGAAATATAAACGTAATAATCAAAAGTTTTGTGGATCTTTTTAAGCTGTGGAAAAAATTAAGAAAATATTAAGAAGTGCAATTTCCTGGGTAAAGAAAAATCCTCAAGAAGCTTTCTTTCTGGGAGTGATTCTTTTGATCGCTTCCGTTTTAAGACTATATAAGATTTCCGAATACATGACTTTCTTGGGAGATGAGGGGCGGGACGCAATTATTGTCAGGCGCTTACTCGTTGAGGCGGATTTGATACTGATTGGTCCGGGGACTTCCATTGGAAATATGTACTTGGGCCCCCTTTATTACTATATGATTGCGCCGGCCCTTCTTCTTGCCAATTTTTCTCCAGCTGGCCCCGCCATTTTTATCGCCATTTTGGGTGTGGCTACAGTATTTGGGGTTTATTACGTTGGGCGCGAATGGTTTGGAAAATATGCGGGCCTTGCAGCTTCCTTTCTTTACTCCCTTTCCTCAGTGGTAATAATTTATTCCCGTTCATCCTGGAATCCAAATATTATGCCTGCATTTGCACTTACGGCAGTTTACAGCCTTTGGAGAATATGGCAGAGGAGGCAGTGGAAATGGCTCCTTCTCCTTGGGACCTCTTTTGCATTTATGCTCCAGTCTCATTATCTGGGCTTACTTCTTGTTCCGACGATTGGCCTTTTTTGGATAATTACCTTCTTTGAGATTAGAAAGTCAAAACTAGAGATTAAAAATTTCGTAAAATATTCTTTTTTGGGACTTGGAATTTTTGTTTTTTTGATGTCCCCCCTCGCTATTTTTGATGCGAGACACGGTTGGAATAATTTGTCCTCCATAAAGAAATTTTTTGCCGAAAGACAGGAAACCGTATCAGCCCGACCTTGGAATGCCTTGCCAAAATTTATTCCTCTTTCTGAAAAAATAACTACAAGGCTCGTTACGGGTAAAGATGAAGGGGCGGGGGGCAAAGTGACCCTGATTGTCTCTTTAGGAGTCTTCTGGTTGACATTTTTTGCATTAAAAAAGAGGGGACAGGAAGTAAACAAAAAAGCCCTATTATTAATATTTTCTTGGTTGGGATTCGCGCTTTTAGGACTCGGGCTTTATAAACAGGAAATTTACGACCACTACTTCGGGTTTTTCTTTGCGGCCCCATTTCTTCTTATTGGTGCGGTACTTGGGTATATAAATAGTAAAGGAAATATTGGGAAAGTTATTTCGATAGTTTCCCTTCTTGTTTTAATTGAGTTTGGTATTAAAGATAATCCCTTGATATATCCTCCAAATTACCAGTTGGCAAGGACTCGAGAAGTGGCTAGCAAAATTCGTGACGAGGTTAAACTTGATAAATTTAACCTGGCGGTTATTGCAGAGCGAAATTACGAGGACGCCTATCAATACTTTTTGGAGGCTTGGGATACTTCCGTTTCCGACCTAGATCCCCAGAGATATGACGAGACGGTTGGAAAGTATCTCTTCGTGGTTTGCGAACTCCCTAAGGCGAAATGTGACCCGACCCACAACCCCAAGGCTCAAGTTGCCAATTTCGGCTGGAGCAAGGTTGAGGCTGAATGGGAGGTCGGCGGTGTTATACTTTACAAACTCGCCCACGTACAATGAAAAAATCAGGGAACTTCCGAGACAAAAACCTAGTTTTTGTGGATGTTGAAACAACCGGTCTGTCTCCCGATGTCCACGAGGTTATAGAAGTTGCGGCAATAGTTGCCGACGGAGAAAACTTTAACGAAGTGAGGAGCTACTCTTCTAAAATTAAACCCGAGCACATTGAGCGGGCAGAAAAAGAAGCACTTAAGATTAACGGCTACTCTCCAGAAAAATGGAGGGATGCACTACCGGCAAAAGAGGCATTCCTAACGGTTGCAAATATTTCCCCGAACGGCATTATCGCCGGTTGGAATGTGGCTTTTGACTGGGATTTTTTAGAGCACGCATTTGCCCGCAACAAGATAATCCATAAATTTGACTACCACAAGATTGACGTTCCATCAATTACTTATGCAAAGCTTTTTAAGATTGGGAAATTTGGAGGACTTGGTCTAAGGTCTGTTGCACCACTTTTTGGAATAAAGCTCCCACAAGTTCATTCCGCAATGGAGGACGTGAGGGCCACATATGAAATTTTTAAAAAGGTGCTTGGGGCTGAATCCAAACAGAGGAGTCTGGGAATATGAATTACAAAGAATCAAAAAAAATTTGGGAGCTAATTGAAGGGTCAAAGAAAATTCTTCTTACACTTCATGCAAGTCCAGACCCTGACAGCGCAGGCTCTGCCCTTTCTCTTTATTATTTCCTTAAGAAACTTGGAAAAGAAGTAGAAGTCATTTGTTTTGACAATGTTCACGAAAACCTGATTTTTATTAAACCAAATCCTGTTAAGAGCGTTGAAGACATATCTAAGTTCGATTTTTCAAAGTATGACCTCTATATTGCAACAGACACCCAACAACCAGGGCTTCTTAGCCCCTTAAGGCTAGATTTAAATTTCCCCAAAAACCTGAAGATTGTAGTTATCGACCACCACCCAACTAACCTAAAATTCGGAACTCTAAACTTGGTAGATTCGGATAGAATCGCAACAGCAGAAATAATTTATGATCTTTTCAAAAGTTGGGAAGTTGAGATTTCAAAAAATATAGCTACATACATCTTATCGGGAATTATTGGAGACTCGGGTGGATTTAGATTTCCGGGAACAAGCGCAAAAACTTTTGAAATAGTAACGGAGCTTATTAAGCTAGGAGCAGACAAGGACGCGATAATGTTTCGGCAGTATAACAATAATGATTTTGGAGTACTCAAGTATTGGGGGCTTATCCTAAGAAAGATGAAGATTGATAGAAAACATAAATTTACCTACTACGCAATTTCCTATGAGGAGTATAAAAAATATGCGGACTATGCCGCAAGTTCCACCAGCGGGACAGACGTTTTTATGAATTCTGTGGTTGGAACAAACTTTGGAATTGGGATGACAGAGAAGAAAAAAGGGTGGTTATCGGTGAGTCTAAGATCAAGAACCGGAACTGACGTTTCAAAGATAGCAAGATCCTTGGGTGTAGGAGGTGGGGGACACGTATTTGCCGCAGGTGCAAAATTCAAGACGCCGTTTAACGAGGGAGTCGAAAAAGTTTTATTGCGTGCAAGGGAGATGTCAAATGCCAAAAGTTCTTAAGAAATTTATTTCTCCAATTAATATTCTTGTTTTTGCCATTCTCGCCATTGCACTATTAATAAGAGTTTATAGGATTGGGGAACTTCTCGGATTTTATTTTGACCAAGGACGCGACGCATTAGTCATCTGGGATTTTTGGAAAAACGGAAAGCTGTTTTTAATTGGGCCTACAACTGGAATAGAAGGAGTCTTTCGTGGCCCTTGGTACTACTGGCTAATTGCTCCGTTTTATATTCTGGGAAAGGGCAATCCAGTCTGGCCGTCCGTTTTCCTTTCACTGACCACAGTAGTTGGAGTTTTCTTGGCTTACAAATTGGCCGAGAAACTGGGTGGTAAGTGGGCGGGATTTATCGCACTTTTCGTTGGCAGCTTTTCCCTCAATTTGGTTTTTTCCTCCCGCTGGCTCTCAAATCCCACGCCAATGTTACTTATTAGCATGATTTTTGTTTATTCTCTTTTTTTGGTACTCGATTCTAAAAAGTGGGCTTGGATTTTGGCTTCTTTCATGGCGGGGATGGCTATGCAATTTGGAAGCGCAGCGGAAGTATTTTACTTTTTGGCCCTGGCGGCTTTCGCAGTTTATTTATTTTTCAAAGACAGAAAAAAACTACCAGATGTAAAAACAGTTCTTTTATCTTTGGCCTTTTTGGGTCTAGCATTTACACCGCAAATACTCTTTGACCTAAGACACGATGGCATATTAAGAGGAACAATTTCAAAATTTCTCTTCCAAGAAGGGAGCTTTAAGTTATCCTTTTGGGAAATAGCCAAAGTTCGCTTTCCTTTTTACGATGACGTATTTTTTTCCAAGCTATTTCACTCGACAAACTTTGCAAAGTCCTTCTTTGCAATAGTATTTGGAGTATTTGTTGTTTTAAAGAGAAAGAAGATTTTAAAAGACCAGAAATTTGTTTTAATTTTTATCCTTCTTCTCTCGCCCCTCATTGGAATGCTTTTTTTCCAGGGAAACTATGGAAATGTATATGACTACTATTTCACCGGGTACTACCTTATTTTCGTGGTTTTATTCGCTGCAACCCTAGGATTTTATTCTAAAAGTTTTTGGGGAAAGGCCTTAATAGTTCTCTTTTTGGCCTTGTTTCTAAGGGACAATTTCCCATCTACCCGTAACTATATAGTTTCGGGAGTCGACGGTCCAACCACCATTGCTTTCGGAAACCAGAAACAAGCACTCGACTGGATTTACCAAGACGCAGGGGGTAGGGAGTTTAACACTGACGTATATGTTCCACCAGTTATCCCCTACGCCTATGAATACCTTTTTAAGTGGTATGGGAGTACCCATTATTCATACGTTCCGAAGGTGGAGCAAATATCACTTTTATATACCTTATATGAAGTTGACCCTCCTCACCCCGAGCGCCTCACGGCGTGGCTCAAAAGACAGGAAACGATAGGAAAGGTTGAGAAAGAGGAAAGATTTGGGGGAATAGTTGTCCAGAAGCGAAAACGCCATGAAATTCAAAATTAATAAATATTTACTTTCCCTTTTTCTAATAATGGCTGTAGGCCTTTTTTTAAGGGCTTATAAAGCCGAAATTTATTTTCCCTACGGGCACGACAATGATTTGGCAGGATGGGTAATTAAAGACATTGTGGTAAACGGGCACCTTCGCCTTATTGGACAGGAGACCTCTACCCAAGGAATATTTATAGGAGCTCTTTATTATTACCTTCTTATTCCCTTTTATTTGCTTACCAATTTTGATCCCGTCGGAAGTATTTTACTTTATGTGATTTTGGGAATGTTTGGAATTTGGAGCTTCTATTTTGTTTTTAAAACCGTCTTTAAAAAACAAGAAGTCGGACTAATCGCGGCATTTGTCTCTGCGGTTTCATATTCGATTGTAATGAATGACCGAGGGACCGTTCCCACGACGCCGGTTATTATTTGGAGTGTATGGTACTTGTACGCAATATTGGGCATCCTCTCTAGGAAATATACAAAAAGCTTTATTCTTCTAGGTCTTTTAGTTTCTCTTATATGGCACTTTAATGTAGCTTTGGTGCTATTAACAGTCCTTATCCCCACTTCTTTAATAATTAGTCGTTGGAGATTTAATTTCAGACAGGCCTTTTTGGGGATAGTAACCTTCTTTTTAACGTCAATTCCATTTTTTATTTTCGAATTAAGACACAATTTTATACAGGTCAGGGCTGTCGTTTCTTCATTTACTACGAATCAAGGCTCAGAACTTACCTTGTTCGAACAATTTAGTAGAGTTATCCATATTTCCTCTCAAATCATTACGAACATTGTGTGGTACCCGCCCCAGAAATTTAATTTTGTTCTGCCTTCGGTTCTTCTTATTGCCTTAGTTCTTCTGGTGGTCAAGAAGAAATTGTCCAAAGGGGTTGCGACAATACTATTTCTTTGGAGTGCCCTTCCGGTACTTTTTTTCTCATTTTATTCAAAGCAGGTTTCTGAATACTATCTTAATGGAATGGTAATAGTTTGGCTTTCCATTTTAACGTTATCGCTTTTTTATTTCCTTTCATCCAAAAAAGGGGGAGTCATAGGTTATCTATTTCTGGCCTTTTTTGTTTACGTCAATATCTTTAAATTCTTTAGTTATGAAGATAGCCGGCAGGGGTATATTTATCGCAAAGCGCTTGTAGCGGATATAAAAAGGGATGCCCAAGAACATAATTACCCGTGTATAGCAATTTCCTATATAACAAAACCAGGATACGATCTTGGCTACAGGTATTTCTTTTGGCTTGAGAATATGCACGTAAACCGCCCGGATAGCGAAAGCCCAGTATATACAATAGTATTTCCCTTAAATGATGTTTTATTTCCCACCCACAAGAATTTCGGGGCTCTCGGCTTAATCTACCCTGACTATAAAAGGTATACTAAGGATAAGGTGGCTGAAAGTTGCAGTGGTCAAGACTCAAACCTAAGCGACCCCATGTTTGGATATACCGAGTAGCTATGAATCATTTTTTATCAGTTGTAATTCCTGCTTATAACGAGGAGAGAAATTTAAAAAAGGGAGCACTTGAGGCCGTTTACAGTTATCTAACAAAACAAAAATATTCGTGGGAGGTTTTGATAGTTGACGATGGTTCGACCGATGGAACAAATGAGATTTCAAAAGAGTTTGTAAAAACTCATAACGGCTTTAAAGTTATGGTTGAACCCCACCGTGGCAAAGCCGGGACAGTTATCGCTGGAATGCTCGCGGCGAGTGGAGAGATTGTTCTTTTCACCGACATGGATCAGGCAACTCCCATAGGCGAAATTGAGAAATTTCTGCCAAAATTTACTCAAGGCTATGATATCGTAATTGGTTCAAGGTCAGGTAGAAGGGGCGCAAACGTGGTCCGTAAAACAATGGCTTATGGATTTATGATTCTTCGCACTCTAATTTTACGATTACCATATGTTGATACGCAGTGTGGTTTTAAAGCATTTAGGAAAGAAGTAATTAAGCCAATTACCAATAAGGTTAAGGTTTTCCGGGGGAGGAACGAGAAAGGTTCAGCCGTTACAGCCGGATTTGATCTTGAGATATTGTATATTGCCAGAAAATTAGGTTTTAAAATTGCTGAAGTTTCCGTCGAATGGGAAGAAAAAGGAGAGAGGGGAGACTTTGGGGTGAATCCGCTAAAAGATTCTTGGGAGGGATTAATCGATTTAATGCATGTCAGGATAAATGCAAGTAAAGGACTATACAAATAAATGAAAAAATTATTTGGGCAGTGGAAGAAAACCATATTAATTGGAGTAATCATATTTATTGTTGCCTTTGGCCTTAGGCTTTATAACCTTACCATTCTCCCCATTTTTGGGGACGAGGCAATTTACCTTCGCTGGGCACAGGTAATGAGGGCAGATTCGTCACTTCGGTTTTTGCCCCTTTCTGACGGCAAGCAGCCATTATTTATGTGGTTTATAATCCCTTTGTTTAAGGTTTTCTCCGACCCCCTTTTCGCAGGAAGGGCAATGTCGGTAATTTCAGGTGTTTTGGCCTGCCTCGGCGTATTTGTTCTAACCTACCTTCTTTTTCGTTCTAAAAAAGCATCACTTATTGCAGCTGGTATCTATGCCCTTTCTCCGTTCTCCGTCTTTTTTGATAGGCTGGCTCTCGCCGACTCGATGCTTACTCTATTTGGAGTTTGGACCTTAGTTTTTAGCGTACTTACGGTAAGAACTATGCGCTTAGATTTTGCAATGATTGCGGGATTTGCCTTGGGAGGCGCGCTTCTTACAAAATCTCCGGGTATATTTTTTGCCATTTTACTCCCAACCGCCTGGATATTGTCCGAATTTCCGAAGACGATAAAATCCGGCCTAAGCCACCTGGCTAAATTAGTGCTTCTTACTCTGGTTACTCTTTTAATTGGCTATGCAATGTATAACATTCTTCGTCTTGGCACTAATTTCCATATGATAGATATCAGAAACCAAGACTACGTATATGGTCTAAGGCACCTTCTAGAGGCCCCATTAAACCCTTTCGTTTCTCACATAAAGCAGATTTTTGGATTCTTCTTTGAATTGGGACCTTATTCACTCGTTGCTCTTTTTGTCCTGGGGGCATACTCGGGATTTAAAAAAAATCTAAGAGCCACGCTTATTCTTCTTCTTTGGACATTTGTGCCGATTCTGGCTGCGGCCGAATATTCAAAAACGATGACGGCAAGGTACGTTTATTTCTCTCTGCCTTTTCTTGTCGCTATCTCATCGGCATCTTTTGTTGGGGTAAAGAAGAACCTCACCAATATTGCATACGTAGTCTTAATTTTTTTCCTTTTACACTCGTTTGTAATTGATTTAAAATTTCTTAAAGATCCACCCTCCGCCCCTCTTCCCAGAAGCGAGAGGTCGGGGTATTTGGAGGAATGGACTTCCGGGACCGGAATAAGTGAGGTTTCACAGCTTTTGAGGCAGGAGTATTTGGCCAACCAAAGTCAAAAGATTGTTGTGGGAACCGAAGGATATTTTGGAACCCTCCCAGACGGTTTACAGGTATATCTAAATGACCTTCCCGAAATAATTGTTATTGGAGTAGGGCAACCCATTTGGAATCCTCCCCGAAGCTTGATTGAATCGAAAATCGCCGGCAACAAAACTTACCTTTTGGTTAATAGCACAAGATATTTAGGGGATGCCGAGAAGGGGGGACTCAAGCTTCTTGCGGTATATCCAAAAGCGGTAAGGCCCGACGGTGGAAGGGAGTCTCTTTTGTTTTATGAACTCACCGATTCTTCCATTCCCAAAAAAACTCTTGAATAGCAAAAATGAGCTTAAAACTTTCGCTGATTATTCCTGCCTACAATGAAGAAAAGTTAATTGGGAAAAATCTCTCCAAAATCCTCTCATTTTTGGATAAAGGGCCGTACACTTGGGAAGTAGTGGTTGTAGACGACGGGAGTAGTGATGGAACTTGCAGAATCGTCGAATCTTTAAAAAGGACGGAAGTAAAACTAATAAGGCTCGATAAAAATCAGGGTAAAGGGGCGGCTCTTAAAGCAGGATTTTTAGCGGCAAATGGGGATTACCGGATATTTTCAGATGCGGATCTTTCTGTAGACATTGAAACAATTTCTCCTTTTATGCAAAAACTTAAGACATTTGACGTAGTTATTGCATCAAGAAGGGTCAAGGGGTCAGTAATTGAGAAACACCAGCCATGGCTTAGAGAAAATATGGGTAGGGTATTTACACTTCTTACCCAGACTCTTACTGGGTCGAAAGTTGTCGATTTTACCTGCGGCTTAAAAGGCTTTAGGGCCCTCTCTGCCAAAAAAATATTTGCTAAGAGTCTAATATCTCGCTGGGCCTATGACGCAGAGATAGTTTTCTTGGCCGAGAAGTACGGATACAAAGTTTGTGAGTACCCTGTGACTTGGGTTAACCGCAAAGATACAAGAGTCAGGCTTAATAAGGTTATTTTCGAATCTTTAAGAGATTTAATTAAAATTAGAATCTTTGCTCTTCAAGGAAAGTATGATTGAGAAAATTAAAAAGGTAATATTTTCGCCGTTAACTATAGTTTTAATCCTTGTCATACCCACGTTCATGGCCCTTCTTAGACCAGGATATTTCCCGATGCACGATGACATTTCGGCAATGAGGCTTCTTGAAATAGACAAATGTGTCAAAGATGGCCAAATTCCTTGTCGTTGGGTACCCGATATGGGATACGGCTACGGATATCCCCAGTTTAATTATTATGCCCCTCTTCCTTACTACATTATGGAAGTTTTTCATCTTGGCGGATTGGGATTTTTGGATTCCGTAAAGGCGGGTTTTGTCTTGAGTTTAATTCTCTCGGCGCTAGGGATGTATCTATTGGGAAAAAGCTTATGGGGGAGAGCGGGAGGCTTTGTCTCTGCTTTATTTTATAGCTATTTACCATATAGAGCGGTTGACATGTATGTTAGGGGAGCGGTAGGGGAGCTCTACGGCTTTGCCTTTTTGCCCTTTATCTTTTGGTCCTCAAAGAAAATTCTTGAGGGAGATAAAAAAGCCAGGTTTATATTCGCCCTTTCCCTAGCTGCACTATTTACGTCGCACAATATAACCAGCATGATATTCCTTCCATTTCTTCTTGGTTGGACTGTCTTTCTTATCATTGACCAGAAACTTCGCCCGCTCCCCGATTTCAAAAAGAGAGTTTTGAATTTAGCCGCAAGTTTTGCATGGGGACTAGGCCTCTCAGCCTTTTTTACACTCCCGGCATTTTTCGAAAGGAACCTGGTACACATTAACTCTCTAACGGGAGGTTATTTTGACTATATGGCCCATTTTGTAAGTTTTGGCCAACTTCTTTTTTCTAGCTATTGGGGTTATGGAACCTCGGAGGCAGGTCCTTGGGACGAAGCTTCTTTTGCCATCGGCATATTTCATTGGGCTGTTCCTTTAATGGTTTTTATATTGGCACTTGCCCTTAAAGCCAAAAGAAAAATTCCCTCGCTACTTTTCTGGATTGTCAGTGGGGTAGTGGCACTTTTTATGGCCCACGGGCGTTCGACAGTTATCTGGAATGCGCTTCCATTCGCAGCGTTTATTCAGTTTCCTTGGAGATTTCTTCTACTTTCTGGATTTTTCTTCTCAACGGCCGCAGGGGCGATTAGTTTATTTTTCCCAAAAGGAGTGAGAAGTCTTCTTTATGCTTCGGCAATCTCATTCATTGTAGTTCTTTTTTATGCAGGTATCTTTAGACCCGTTAAATGGCTTGATCTAAGCGATGAGCAAAAGTTTTCGGGAGAGGCCTGGAGACTTCAGCAAACGCTTAGTATTTTTGACTACCTTCCAATTAATGTTCAAAAAGGGCCCATTTATCCCGCGCCCGATATGCCGCAAATTGTCTGGGGCAATGCAGAAATTATTGACTGGGATAAGGGAACCGATTGGCAAAAAGGAAAGGTCAAGGTTTTTGAAAAAACTAGGATTATGCTTCCCATTTATTATTTTCCCAATTGGGAGGTGCGCCTGGGAGATAAAAAGTTAGACGTTTTCCACGAAGGAGAACTTGCACTGGTAAATGTCGATATCGAGGCAGGTGAGGGTGAGCTTGAGGCAAGACTAAAAGATACGCCAATAAGGACCGCGGCAAACGTAGTTAGCATTTTTGCGCTATTTCTTATACCCTTTTATTTAAAGAAGAAATGAGAAAATTTTGGCCAGCACTACTGATTTTAGTATTGGCAATCCCGGCCATTAAAGCACTTTTTGGGACGGGGTATTTCATCATGCACGACGACCTTCAGGTAATGCGTCTTTTCGAAATGGAGAAATGCTTTGCCGACGGCCAAATTCCTTGTCGATGGGTGCCGGATATGGCTTGGGGGTATGGGCAGGCAATTTTCAATTATTATTCGGCTTTTCCTTATTATCTCGGAGTGTTTCTTAGGATGCTTACTCCACTTTCTCTTATCGGAACGGTCAAGCTACTTTTTATGATTAGTCTTATTGCAGGAGCATTTGGCATGTATTTTTTGGCCAAAGAATTTTGGGGTAAGTGGGGAGGCATTTTGGCCGCAGTTTTATATACCTATGCCCCCTATCATGCTGTCGATATATATGTCAGGGGAGCCATGGCCGAATCATTCTCTTTGGCGATTTTGCCTTTTTTATGGTGGAGTCTTTATCTGCTTATTAAAAGTCCTAATTTTATGAAAGTTGCAGCAACCGGTG
>Ga0209518_1003085_pt1 | contig 14615 bp, 19 predicted proteins | sample RifGroB1_FD_183993 | JGI IMG/M metagenome (GOLD analysis project Ga0209518, IMG submission 183993) | Groundwater microbial communities from Rifle, Colorado, USA - Groundwater B1 (SPAdes) (version 2) | ecosystem: Environmental > Aquatic > Deep subsurface > Groundwater | place: Rifle, Colorado...
TGGCATGAGAAAAATCCCGGCTTCGTCGAACTCGACAACTACGCCACCCGCTATCTCGCCAAGGCTAATGGCAAGCCCGCCTTCCAGCCGGAAGAAAAACCCCGCTGGCACGCCAAGCAAATCCTCTTCGACCGTGACCGATATCCGCTATGCTGGAAATACGCCGCCCGCGGCCTGCTCGTAGACGCCTGCCAAGCCGAGGAAGAAAAATTCCGCCAATCCGAATCCGGCGAAGAACTCATCCACACCGTAACCCAGGAGGACATCGATGCCGATATTGCCCGCGGCGAACTCCCATTTTAAGCCCCTCTCCAATGTCATCCCAAAATCCTTCGCCCGGCTCCAGGCCATGATTGACGACCCCGCTACCCACTGGCGGCCTGAAAATCCCCGGACCTGCGACAACCCCGAATGCGACGGCGACGGCGATGGCAATGTGATCCGCCGCGCCATCGACGGTCATGAGACCGCTAGCCTCTGTCCTGACTGCCAGCGGCGCTGGATCGCGGAAGGCACGGACCGTGTGATGCGGGACTGGGATGGTTGGGCCACCGTCCCCACATTCGAGGAAATGCGCCTCCGCCCCAACTTCGTCGAAACCGAATCCTTCACCGCGATGAAACGCATGGCCGATCGCATCATCGCCAAGCCCGACGAACCCTACGCCTACATGCTCACCGGCGGTCATGGCCGATCAAAAACCTACTCCGCCATGATCCTCCTCAAAGCCGCCCGGAACGCCGGCATCCCCACCATGCCCATCAAATTTCCAAAAATTATCTCCGCTCTCAAGCGCGGCCTCGACGGCGCAACCGAGGTGGACGCTGTGTTTTTCGCCATGCAAAAAAATACCCTGATCATCATCGACGAGATCGGCTCTGACCTACTCCCCTCCACCCTCCCGCACTTGCAAAACGCCATCACCGAGATTTTTGATCTCTGCTATAACCGCCGATTTCTCGTCATGATCGGCAACCGCTCCTGGCCCGAACTCAAGGATGCTTTACCCTCCGGCGTCGCCTCCCGCATCGGCTCCGACTATTGCCGCCTGATTCAGGAACCCCTCTCCCCGGATTTACGCCGAAGAAAAACTCTTGTAAAATAAAAACCCGTCGCTATAATCCCGGCCAGGAGACCGACATGCCAATAGCCCGCAAGCAGACGGCCGCACCGAAACACAAGACCACGTCGGTGAGAGTAGGACGACCAACTAAACTCACGCGCGCCCTCCAGAAAAAAATCTGCGCCCTGCTGATAAAGACGGATGAATCGCTTGCAAATTGTGCGTTGGCTTGCGATATTACCGAAGAGACCTTGCGGCGATGGCGTGTTCGCGGGCGAAAAGAGAAGGAAGGAATTTACTATGAGTTTTATGGGGAAGTAAAAAAGGCTCAAGCCCAATGTGCTATTCGGGATTTGGAACGCATCGATGCAGCAGCGGATGGATATCGAGTTGTCATTCATAAAAAAAAACATACGACAAGGAGGGGAGACTTATTCACGAAGAGATTACCGAGTCACAACATCGCCGCGATTGGACCGCTGCCGCCTGGCGGCGCGAGCGTAAGGATCATGTGCATTGGGGCCGTAAGACTCAGATAGTATCACCACCAGAGGAAAAGAAAAAACCGAATGTCAAATCCGTGCTTGAAGCCGTGGAGCGTGTTTCAAAGCGAATGGCAGAAAGAGACAAGTCATCAGGATCGGATTGATATGCTCCGATGGCTCTTCCGATATGACATTGAGGCGTTCTGTCATTTTTTCTATCCGTCCATCACGCAATATCCCTTCCAAAATTTTCACCGTAAAATTTTCACATGGCATATCGATGATGCCCGCAACAAGCGCGCCGTGTTTATTATCCCGCGCCGTCACGCCAAAACTACAGTGATGCGCATGTTATTCGTGCATAATGGATGCTACCGGCGCGAACCTTACAATTTAAATTTCTGTGAGACTCAGCCGCAGACGATGCAAATGGCCCGCGCGGTCAAATCGGATTTTGATTGCAACGAACTTCTGCATGAGGTCTATGGCAAAGAAATATCCATCTCGGAGAATAAGCACGACCCGGATCAGGGCGCGCTATTTAAACTCGCCAACGGAACGACGTTTTGTTTTTCCTCGATGGGATCCGCGACGCTTGGATTCGGCGAGCAAAGCCAACGGCCCTCGTTCATCGTGGCGGATGAATGCGTAGCCAAAGAGGCCATCACCAGCTCCGCCGAACGCGAGCGTGGAATTATCTGGATCGGGAATGTGCTGGAATTTATTGGCAGCAACGATGCAAACATCGTGGTGACGAACACGATGGTAGCCAATGACACCATCCCCGATGTGCTATCGCGCCGTCCTGATTTTTACGTGCTGCGTTGTCGCGCCCTGGTGGAGTGGCCGAAGCAAACGGCCATGTGGGATCAGTGGAAAGAGATCTACGTCGATCTCGACAACAAGGAACGCCTCGAACAGGCCATCGAGTTTTACGCTGCGCACCGCGCCGCGATGGATGATGGCGCGGAAGTGCTTTGGGAAGAAAACCGCGCGCCGGGTTATCCCTCGAAACTCTATGAGCTCATGGCGACGCGGCTCAACGTGGGGGAGGGCGCGTTCAATCGGGAACTACAGAATGAACCGAGTGACCCGGATCGGCAGAAATTTAACATGGCCGCCGCCGAGTATTTCGAACTCGTCAACGAGGGCGGGAAGCGATATGTAAAACGCAACAACGGATATCATATTCCGGTGGATGGCGTATTGCGCTATGGCGTGCTCGATACCGCCGGCCCGCCTAAGCAGAAAAATGCCCGCAGTGATTACGCAGCCGCCGCGATCGTAGGCCGCGATGATTCATCCCGACTTCTGGCGCTTGATGCCTGGGTGGAACGCACCACGACCGCAAAACAAGTATCGCGATTTTTAAATATGTGTTCTCCGTCAGAATGGAATGTGCACTCCATGATCGTAAAAGTGACCGGGACCCAGGGCATGACCGCCGATGTATTTCGGCGCGAATTGAACGAAAGGCAGAAGCGCGGGGAGTGGTGCGACATGGTCCCGCGCTACATCGACGAAACCGGTAACAAGATCGCGCGCATTATGGATATGCAGGCCTATGTTGAAAATCACTGGCTTATTTTTAATAAGGCTTTGCCCTACGAAGCGATAAATCAATTACGTCAATTCGGAACGGGCGGGCACGATGATTATCCCGATGCGCTCGAAGAGGGCGTTCGCCGCATGAAGAGCGGCCCGTTAAATTGAGGAGAAAGTTATGTCCCTATTTGAAATCGGCGCAGATTGGCCGCCCAAGAATAGTGTGGATCGGCTGAATGATTACGCGCGCTACAAATTACTCTACGCCGGGGATCTCGCGACATGGGAAGCCGTGCAGCGGCAAGGCGCGCAGGTGAGTTATCCACGCAAGCCGGGAGAGGACGGCGAGATCGATTACACCAAACTGCGGCAACAACGCGCGCAGGAAACCCCGGCGCGGAAAAAATACAAAGTCATGAACCTCATGAAATTCATCGTGGAGAAATTTCAAGAGTTGATTTTCAACCGTCCGATCCGGCTGAACAAAGTGAAGGCCAACGAGCAGGCCGCGTATGCCATCCGCCGGAACATTCGTGATACCAAACTGAACGAGGCAGGCAGCAATGCACTGCATGATCGCATGGTACTCGGCGATGCAGTGTTAAAAATTCGCGTGAGTGATAACGTGGTTTATGCCGGGCGTGGGAAACAGGTGTATGTCGATAATGTTCCGCCGCAATATTACTTTCCTGAATTTGTCGGTGGCAGCATGTCTGAAGTGTCCACCGCGCATATTGCCATCCCCAAAAAAATAAAAACCACGACCGCGATGGGCGAGAAGGAATTGACCTATCTTTGCGTGGAAACACATTATGCGGGGAAGATTGTTTATCGCCTTTTCCAAGTGGAAAAAAACAAGATCACGCGGGAGATCCCGCATCGGCGAGAAACCGAGTATTCCAAAAAGTTATTTCAGGATTGGATGAACGGATCAAAAGTGGATGCCGATGGAAAAGACATTCCCGAACCGCCGCCGGAATATGAAACGCCGAGTGAATATTGGACCGCCTGGCCGGAAGTGGCAATTATGCCAAACGAAGCGAATAGTATGATCCTGATGATCGACACGAAGGCGGATCGAAGCCTTATATTTCATCTCGGCGGAAGCGCAACGTCTCCGTGGGGCGAATCAGTTTTTGCCGGTGACTTAACGCCTCTCGATGAGATCAATCGCAAACTCGGCGGCTTGGCGCATATCCATGACGTGCTCTCGCGGCCCCGCCTGCTGTATCCCGAATCGCGGATTCGCGCATCGGAAGTGATTAACGGAAAAATCGAATTGGACATAGATGACATCATCACGTACGCACAAGATGACGAAGCGGACAAGATCAAATACCTCGAGCTACAGGGCAACGGCCCGGAAATGATTGCAAGATACATCGACAGCATGGTAGACACAGTGATGATGTTGAAATCCGCGCCGCGTTCACTGCTCAAGCCGGGCGAGGGCGGCGGAGAGTCAGGGATTGCGATTGATAAAAAAACATTCTCGACCGCACTGAAAACCAATTCTCTGATTGGTAAATTTAATCGGCTATTTTCCGAGATGCTTTGGTATGCACAAATTCTTGAAGTCAATTGGAAATTGACTGTAGAAATCTCGGCGCATAATACAGACGGCGAGCCAAGCGAAGCGGGAACATACAATCAGGCCTTGCACATCCGCCAGAACATCGCGGACTACGAGCCGGAATGGCCGGTGATCACGATCACGCCTTACGGTCTGGTGCCGAGTGTGGACGTGACCAATACGCGGATGAAACTCGACGCAGGCCTGATCACGAGGGAAGACGCTTACCTCGAAGCCAACCCCGATGAAGATCCGGAACAAATCCGGGACGTGCTCGACACGATCGACGAGGAGATGGCGGCGCGCCAAGCAGCGACGCCGGAAGGGCAGACGCGAAACGACTTTTTGGGCAACCTGGCCGGACAGCGGGATCAACGCAACATGCCAAACGGGATGACGCCGGGCGGCGGAAGCGTGCTCGCCAAAGTGATCGAGCAAAATCAAAACACGGGGGTAGCATGATGATCAGCATTTTCTCGAACCTCGCCTACCCACTCTTGTTTCTCCCGCCATGTCAGGAGCATGGATCATTTCTCCAAGGGGGCAGAGAGGCGATAGATGAGGCCATAAATGAACGAATAAAAACTTATCACATTGGGGATGAAATCTTCCATGTGGTGTTTACTCCCCTGCTCGGCAAAAACGATTGGCGCATTTACCTACCTAGCAGAGGTTGCAATTGATGCGCACCCCCCCATTTACAAAAAGTGATCTCTCGCGCGTGCCGGATTTTGAGGTTTTTGAAGGTCCTATCGCGAAGACAAAAACATTTTACGAGACCGCGCTGCGCACGATCAAGGCAACTCTCCAGGCCAATGATGTTCCGCTCACCGAGTTTACTGAGGCCCGACTGCGCCAGATTGAATCCCAGGTGGCCGCCATCCTCGACGACATGCGAAAGAACTCGGTGGCGCTCGCGGAGTCACTCGTGCCCGCCGCCTATGATGACGGCCTGATGATTCTCCCGCCGTCCGGTAACGTGGCGTGGAATCGGATTCAAACGCAGAAAGTAAATCTCGTGGCGAACGAGATGCAGCGGTCTCTCACCGATGGCCTGGCGGAGATCGGGCGATGGGTGCAGGATGGCCTCCGCGAAGCCCAGCTCCAGGCCACCATTGAGGCGCAGACCCAGGCAATGGGCTTTCGGGCGCAGCGTCAACGGCTCATGGATCTGATCGATGAGAATAATCTCCGGCTCCCGCGTGGTTATCGCGGGGATCTCGGTGGGTACGTGGAGATGGTGACGCGGACCAACCTGGCCGAGGCCAACCGTGCGGCGCGCAATCTGCGTACCCTGGAACGCGGGATCAGCCTCGTGATCGTTAAGGGGCACGGCGCTACCGATTCCTGTGGCCCCTTCGAGGACACAGTAATCTCGCTTTTGCCGAACGACCAGAACATCCCCGACTACGTGACGATCCGAATGAGCCGGAAGACCCACTTGTTTGGACCCAATTGCCGGCACGAGCGCCTGATTCCGGCGATCCCGGCGGTGATTTCTGAGGATCGGAAGCAGGAGGCGATCCAAGCCGGCCGCGACGCGGCGGACCAATTGGGAATTTTTTATTAAAAATACCGCTTGACAAATGAAATTACAGTGATAATAATTTAAGCGGTTCATAGAAAATCGGGGAGGGCGCGCGACGATCCTTCCGGGTGAGCAGCCCTCCCCGCATAAAATGACGAGGTAAATTTCATGGCGGAACCAGTGACTGAACCAACGGTTCAGATTGCAGGGATTCCAACGGAGCCTGCAAATAAAAATCTGGATGAATTGGATTCCAACGGAAATCCAATAAAAGATCCGGTGAATTACTGGAAACACAAGCATGCTGCGGCGGAAAATATTGCAGGAAAATTAAAGGAGCGTGTGGAAATACTGGATACCGCAAATCAGCAACTAGAGAGCGTGAAAAAATCTCTCGGTCTCAGTGGGGCCGCCGATCCGCAGCAAGAGATTGAATCGCGCAATCAGAAAATCACGCAGCTCGAGCAGCAGATGGATGATGCGGTCCTGTCGGTGGCGTTGGCGCAGCGGAGTGACATCAATCATGCGGCCATCGATGACATCGTCTCGCATCTCCGGGGTGTCGCAGTGATCGACCGGAACGCAAAAACCGTGGCCGGCCTTGATGTGGCGATCACCGATCTGAAAACGAAGCGCCCGTATTTGTTCGGCGACGGCAAGCCGCCGGTGGATGTTTCACTCGGCGCGCGAATGTCCACTCCGCCCGGCGCGCCAACCGACGGGATTATGCCGGAGACGGTGGAAAAAGCGCGGCAGATGGGAATCATCGAACCCACGCCGGAGCAATTGGCGAAGATTCAACGGGGAGTCATTGCAGAAAAAAAATACAGAGGAGTGACTTAAAATGAAATCAAAAAATTCGGCCATTCCGTTTTTGTTTTTGCTGGCCCTGCTGTGCGCTTTCGCACTCTACGGGGCGTTTACGTCTTTCCGATCTGACGCTGCGGCGACCGGTGAATATCGCGGCGGGTACAACAGCACCGGGGTGATGGACTTAAAGTTGGGTCTCGGCAGCGCCATCCTGCGCGGATCATTTGTGCGCGTGATGCCGGACGGGTACGTGGTTAATTGCGTAACGCCGGTGATAAACATCCTCGGCGTGGCGCAACACTCGCAATCCATCCCCAGTGCCAGCGGTGGGAACAGCGTGCTGGTCAACGTCAGCCGGGATGCGATCTGGTACTTCCCGGTGCCCATGAGCGCGACGCCTACGCAGACGATGGTAGGCATGTTTTGCGATGCCGCGGGCGACGTGACGCCGGAGATCGGATCAAGTTCACTCGTGGCAAACAACGACGTGCTGGAAATCGTCGGCGTGAAGTTACGCGTGCTCAAAACGGATGAAGCGGGCGTGTACATCCGACTCAATCCGGCGGCAAAACAGGGCTTCCTGTAAGATTATAAATAGGCCACAGTGTGGCCTTGACGTAACAGTGACAGTAACATAGCGGCCCCGATAACGTCGGGACAAAGCGCTTCAGTCAACGGCTGAGGAGCATCGCAAATACAAGCGATCCTTCTCGGCCTTTTTTATTTTAAACACAAGGAGAAAAACCCATGTTATCTCAAGCGGATGTTCCGGCCCTGTTTAAGGCCGAGCTTTACCCGGTTATGTTCGAAGAATTGAATCGTTATCCTCTACTCGCCGGACAATTCTGCAAAATGGATGTCTCGAATAAAGCCTATGAGCAATCGACCTCGATGGTTGGTTTCGGGATGTTCGACGAGACCGCCGAGGGCGGCCCCATCCTGGAAGACGCGATTGATCAGGGCTACATCACTTATGCCCGGATGTGGACCTACACGAAGAAAATGTACGTCACCTGGCAGGCGATTCAACATGATCTCACGGGCGTGATGAGTCAGATCACCAAGTGGGGCGCGCAGATCGCAGCGGCCTACGTGGACACACAAAATCAGGTGGCCAGTGATTACCTGAATTACGGCGCGCTCACCGCCGGGCATGCGCGGTTCAATCAGTCTGTCACCAATCAGCTTACGTACTCGCCCGGGAATTACATCTACGATGGAAAACCGCTCCTGGCGGCCAGCGGCAACAACCACCCCCTGCATAATTCCACCGCGACCAAGTACAACTCCATCGGCGCAACCGCGCTGGCATTCGCGGGAATCAAGACCGGCTATGATCTGATGGCCGGAACGAACAACGTCAACGAACGCAACCAGCCGATCACGATTGGACCCGACACGTTGATGGTGCATCCGCTCTCCGAGGGCACTGCGATTCAGGCGCTCGCCACCAATGTATTCCCGGCCTCGGCGGGCAGCACGGTTCCACTTCCGGGGATTTCGCGAATGAAAGTTGTCGTCAACCCCTTCATCCGCACGAACACCGCATGGGCATTGCTCGATATGCGCCGCCCCGCGCTGACATTTTTCAACGGCGCGGCACCTGATGTAAATGTCACCCTGATCGATGATCTGAAATACCGGATCACCTGGTGGGGCGAGTACGGCGTGATGGTCAACAACTGGCGCACTGTCGTGGGTTCGAACTTCCCGACCTCGTAAGCGAGTGAAATTACTGTCGCTGTTATTTCACTCCAAGGAGGTGAAATCACATGACCGCAAACGCTCCCACAGCCGGGACGATTGGTAATGTTGGACGCCACGCCGCCTACGTCGAAGTGGACGGCGTGGAGTTGGGTTACACGCTGGACGGCTACTCATTTTTAAATGAGATCGGCTTAAGTGATATCCAATTTGGCCAGGACCCCACGCCGCAGGGCCAGGTTGTTGATACCCAGTCCATCACCCTCGAGCTCACCATTGCCGAAGTGACAAATACCAATATGGATTATTACTTTGGCGGCCTGGGAACCATCGATGGATCGAAATTCCAGTACGGTGACCAGAAAGGGCAGGCGCTTCCCACTTACGAAGTGAAGCTCCTCCCGATGCACGCAGTCGGGCATCCATTTTCAGGACGCGTGCTCACGCTTTTTAAGTGCAACATCATCCCCAATGGCCCCTTTGAGATTGATCCTACCAAGGACGGCTTCGAAGGATTTCCGGTTAAAATCGTCGCCCTCAAGGATGATTCACAAACCGCGGGGGAAGAATTTTTCACGTTCGACGCCGTGACCACTACCGCCCCGACGGTCTCCAGCACCAGCCCGGTGGATAATGCAACCGGCGTGGCCGTGGCCGCCGTGCCTACCGTGACTTTCGATATGGCGATGGGGCTGGCCTCGTTTGTGGCGGATGAGACCGTGCAGGTGCATACGGTGGGCATGACCTCGACGGCATTCACCGACAAAATCGCGATCAGTGGGCTGAGTCTCAATGCCGCGGGAACGGTGCTCTCGATCGCCCATGCCGCCGATGCATTCGGCGCAGCGACGGAATACCAGATAGTGATTTCCGCCGTGCGTAGCGCCAATGGTGTTCCCCTGGCCGCGCCGTATGTTTTCACATTTACAACGGCATGATAGTCGCTATAATATGGGGCATCACGATCGAAAGGATAAACGAGCATGCTGAAACGAGTCAGGGCCAACATCGAGTATAGCCACCCAGACGCCATTGCCATTACTCAGGATGGATGGGTGATTCTCCCCGCCGATTCAGTGTTCGAGGGGGCGGAAGATTTCAAACCCACGGCGGAGCAATTGAAAATCTGGAACGCCCCGCCCAGCCCGGTGACTGACCCGAAAGCGACGGCAGTCGTGACGCCCGCGGTGGATAATATCGTGCCGAAAGAGCTGAAGCCGGAACCACCCAAGCCCGAAGAACCGAAGCCGGAGAAGGAAGCCCGGCGCAGATAAGGAGCCGGGACCATGAGCATCAATTCGACTCTTACCCATTGGGATGCGCAATCCTACGTCGGTCTCACGCAGGCCGACGATTATTTTTTAAACCATCCCGATCTTACCCGTTGGGATCTGCTCGCCGACGCCGCGAAGGAAAATCAACTCGTTATTGCTACGTCTATCCTGGAGGGACTGCCTTTATTCGCGGTGGATGGCAAGATGCATGATACCGCGCCGTATAATCAGCGCCTGAAACTTCCAATCTTCAATAATTCCTCTTACTCCGGGACACCCGCCAGCGGGACAACACTGACCATCGTGGATAGTGCCCTGGCCGCCGCCGCAAGTTACCGTGATGATTATTTCAATTTCGGTGCGGTGCGGATCACCGCCGGAACCAACATCTACGAGTGTAGACAGGTCTCCGATTTTGCGGTGGGAAGTGGGACGATCACGGTGAATGAGGCCTTCACCGCCGCGATCGACACGACCAGCACGTTTGATTTGATCTATCCATTCCATCCGAATCTAATCGCGGGGGTGTGCGAGTTGGCGCTGGATCTCGCGCGCGGGAATACGGGGGAGATCGCGTCCACGATGCAACTGCCTGCCCTGGTGCGCCTGATACTGCGGGACTATTTCAGTTCCGGGGTGAGGATCAAGGCATCGTGACACGCGCCATCTATCCATCCATCGTCAGTGTGCAGGCATCTGAGGGTATTGGCTTAGGCAACGAGGTTGAACTCGGCAGTCCCTATTTGTGCTACTGCCGGGTGGGCGGAACCCGATCAATCCAACTCGGCGCGACTCAGGGCAGCACGCGAACCGATACGCTCCAATTGGTCTTCCCGGCGGGCATCCAGTATGGCGAGATCACCGCTGGCGGCCTGGCCTCGATTGCGCTTCCAGTTGGCAGCCGGATCGTGTACGGCGGGACATTCTATTCGGTGCTCCGCGTCGATCCCCAGGTGGATGACAGAACCGGCGCGCTCAAAGAAGTAAAAGTCTATTGCGAGCGGGGCGGTGCGGCATTCGAGCAGCGCATCACGGCGGCGGGAAACTATCGCATCACGGCGGCGGGAACTCTCCGCGTTGTTCCAAGGAGCTGAAATGGCCGACAAAATCAATGACCTCACGGCGGCATCCGCGATCACCGAATCACAGCAGATCGAAGCCGACACGAGTGGAAGCACGGCGGAGAAACTCACCATCGCACAACTCCGAAAATACATCCTCAACAAGATCATCGTTTCCACCGCCTCGACCGCGCGGAGTTTCGCACTCTCGGACGTCAGTAAATACGTGCGCTTCACGGCGGGCACCGCGATCACGGCGACCATCCCCGCGAACGCAACCACGGCATTCACCGCCGGGGATGAAATCGAGATTCAGCAATCCGGCGTGGGACAGATCACCATCACGCCCGCCGATGGCGTCACCGTCTCCGCGCTCGATGGCAACCTGGTCTCGGCGGGGACGGGCGCGCTCATCCGGATCAAATACATCGCCGCTGACGTGTGGGATGTAATGGGAGATTTGGTTAATGCCTAACCAGGGGCGCTTCACCACCGAGACGGTGAGCAAAAAATTCTACGAGCTGATTAAAAAAAACCGCAAGGTATTCATGAATCAGCTCGAGGACGTGGCTATCCTCTGGAGTGAGGACGCGGCCAATATCGTGCGTGACACCGGCCATGTGGATCGGTATCGACTGTACAATGATATCGACGTGAGGCCCTTTTCATCGAATGAAGGCGTGGGGTTGGTGGGCATGCTCCCTTCCACGAGCGAATACGGCATCGTGATCCATGAGGGACGGCGGCCCGGGGCGCGAATGCCGCCGTATGGAACAGAGAAAGACCCTATGGATTGGCAGCACAGTCCGATTGCGGAATGGATGCAACACAAATTGGGGATGAATATTGAGGATGATAAATTTTATGCAATCTTCCGGGCCATCCGGCGCAACATAGGCCTCTATGGATTCAAGAGCATCCCCGCTGGCGGCCTCCAATTTTTCGCCCGCCCACTGGCCGAGAAGCGCCGCGCCTGGCTTAAGCAGATCCGGGATGGCTTCATGAAGGAGCTGAAGAAAAAATGACGGCGCGTTATATTGATGATCTCGCGGACTACCTGGCGGCCAATGTGACCGGCCTGGCGCGGTTCAATCCTGACACCAATCCAACCGGGAATACGCGCACTGATACGGTGGATGTGGACCGATTGCGAGCGCTCCAGGTGATCTGCTTCGAAGGCGCGCCGCGCGATCAGCTCAGCCTCGGCCAGAGCAACCCGGTGCGCCATGTCAATACGCATGTCGAAGTTTTTGGCGAGACGTTTCAGGCGCATGATATGGCGCTTTCAGTGTATAATTTGCTCAACGGGATGCCGACGTTTACCCAGGGCGATACGACGTTCATGCGAGTGGAACTCGGCGGGGGGATCATCCCGCGCGGGCAATGGAAGCCGGGCATTACAAATTATGGGATTGACTTGGAAATCAAATATCATCAGTGAGGGGAAGCGATGAAAATAATTGAAGTACAGGGACGAAAAATCGAGATCAATAAACTCGGCGCGTACTCGATGATCCAATGCCTCGACGCCGCGCAGCGCATTATATCCCGCGTGGGGCTGCAACGCCTGGCGGGGATGATCGGCGAGATGGATTCAAAAAAACTCACCGAGGAGCAGGCCGAGAAACTGGCGCAAACCATCCAGCTGCTGTTCGTTCCGGCGAACATGGATGATCTGATTTTCATTCTAGAAAAAGGCACGAGTCTCAATCGGGGCGATCTGGAGGCCGACGGCGTGGATGCCATCGAGATCGGCAGTGTGGTCAAGGTGCTGCGCGCATTTTGGGATTACAATGAACTTGCCCGGCAATTTACCGAAATGGGAAACGAGCTCATGCTCCCCGTCATGCCGGACGCGGGGGGCATGAAAGAACCGGAGATGCGGCAGCCCGCATTCTCCATGAGTTCGCCCATGCGTACGGCTGGACCGCAAGGGACCTCGACACCATCAGCCTTGCGGAAAGTGCAGCCCTGATCGACCTGATTGAACAGGGGACTGCGCGCGAAGCCCTTCTCAATTTTGCCGTGACCGCAACGGCGATCGGGATGGCGATGGGCGAGAAACAGGGGACGCAAAAATTTATCAAAGAACTCGAACGTGCGGCGGGCGTGAATGGACATACTGAGTACATCCCGCCCGCACGATTGGATGAGATGATGGCAGAGGGCAAAAAACTTTACCCACATCTTTTTAAAATGAAGGCGACTCAAGATGGCTGACAATATTCCGGGCGGAGACATAATCTCGCGGTGGCTGATCACCACCAAGGACGCGGAAGCTGCGCTTTCTCGTGGGGTTGGTCTTGTGACCGGCTTCGTGACGAAAATCAATAGCGCATTGCTCTCCGCTTCCCAATTTATGGGCACGTTGGGGCGTGGGATGACGAATCTCTCCAGATCATTTGGCATCCTCTCGGCTTCGATTTTTCTGCCCCTGACACTCGGCTTCAAGGACTTCGCCGACAAAAATCAAATTGCCCGTGAGAAGATCAAGGAGTTGTGGGCTGAGCTGCAAAAGGTCCCGCCCTTCTCCGCCGCCGCGAAACAACTCCAGCAACAAATCCAATATTACGCCAACATGGAGCGGAGTACCCGCAGCGCCGCCGTAGCCCAAGGGCAACTCTCTCAAGCATTCATGACGTTGAAAAACACGATCGAACAATTGGTTGTCGGCGTGATCATCCCCTACGTTCCGCGCATCCAATCCATCGTGAATAATTCGATCGTATGGATTCAGGCGAACCGGGCGCTGGCAACAACGTTTTTGGGAATCGCGCTCAAAGTTGGCGCGGTGGCCGCCGGGTTGGCGATCCTCCTGAAAGTTGGCGGAGAGTTTTTTAAACTCTTTAGCGTGGGCTTAAAAGTAATTGCCTTTTTTGCATCCCCGATCGGCTTACTCGTGGGCGCAGTGGCCGCGCTTGCGTATGTCTTTCGTGGCCCGATCATGGAAGCATTGACGCCATTGATTCCCAAGCTGAAAGAGCTATGGGATTCCTGGCGAGAGGGAAGTCTCACGACCAGGCGAGCATTGGATGAATTGAGCGTTGTCATTACCGATTTTTTTTTAAATCTTACGGGAACAAATCTGGATCAATGGAAAATATTTTGGGATGGCGTCGTTTTCGTCGTTGATGGGGTATCGAAAGACATCATCAATCTTATCAATCGAATGAAGGCGGCCATCAAGGGATTTTTTGATTCCTTTAATCTGAAAAACTTTCTTGGTTTCGCCGCTGGTCCTGTCGGCGGGTTGGCGCGCGTTGGTCTCGGCGTAGGCGCGGGACTTGGCGGTCTTCCTGCTCTACAAAATCTTGCCGGGACTCTCCCATCGCAAGCAGCAGGAGCGCCCGTAATCAATATCAACGGGATGATTGATAACACTTTTGTATCCGAACTCCAGCGCCTGGTACAAGAATCCTACGGGCGGATTTTAAGGCAAGCATTCCAATGACACTCTACACTGACACCGCCTATAGCCCGCGCATCGGCGCGCTGCATTTCAATGACTCGCCGCAGATCCAAATCATCGGCATGGATGTATCCGAGCAGCGCGAAACCGATATCTACAAAAT
>Ga0209518_1003086_pt1 | contig 14611 bp, 5 predicted proteins | sample RifGroB1_FD_183993 | JGI IMG/M metagenome (GOLD analysis project Ga0209518, IMG submission 183993) | Groundwater microbial communities from Rifle, Colorado, USA - Groundwater B1 (SPAdes) (version 2) | ecosystem: Environmental > Aquatic > Deep subsurface > Groundwater | place: Rifle, Colorado...
GAGATGGATGCGAAGTTGGGGACACAGCTTTCCATGGCTGTGAATGATGCGAGACATAATATAGAGAAAGCCGTAGACAAGGACCGTGGTTCTTTCTGGGCTGAGTTGGTTCTTTCGGATCAGCCGATCCGGATCCGACCGACGTGGGTCACTCCTATTAAAGAGGCGTACGAACGTTTAACTTCGGGGGTTTTCACCACGGCTTTCAACAATGGCGCCGGCTGTAAGTGCCATGTTATGTTCCAGTACAAATCGTTCATCAACCGAATCATCCTGCGGCCGTTCTCTCATGGCCCAATGACTCTGGTCGCCTGCTATAGTACGACGATAGACAATGACCAGATCGCTTTTGATCGTGGAGAAGTTACATGGTTGATAACGGACCCGGTCGACCTCCGGGACACTCATATCCTGAACTTCCCCCGGCATCAGGCAAAGCGGATCTACTTCATCTTCCAGCAGCCGAACTATGTCAGGAACACATATCATATTCCGAGGATACAGAAGCATAACGTGGAAATGTGGAACCGTCTTGCGCAGGCCGAAGCCCAGGAAACGACAGACCTCCTCGCCCAGGAACTGACTTTCGAAGAGAAGAACGACCCAACCATGGCGGCGTTCAACCGTCGTAATAGAGCTCTCTCTCAGAGAAAGGTCGACGAGGTAACTGGTTGGTCCATGTTCCTGGACTACGCGAAGCGAGCCAAGGATTGGATGCTGAGCCACAAGAGCCAGAAACTGGACGACGGACTGGGCCGGATAATCGGAGCCATGACTTCTATTTTGAGCGACAAAGGGTTGACAGTGGATTCCAAGTCCTTCTCTCTGAAAGAGATTGAGAAGGTGGAGTCCAGTCTCATCTCCGTCTCCGCTCTGGAGTATCTCTATGGTCTCTATGATGTAGAGATCCAGGATATCTACTTCGCCCCGACGGGATACTTTCTTAGCAAGGCGTTCAAGGTGGCCGGCCGAGCCGTTGAGTTTGTCCTGAAGCACACGGCTTCGATTCCCACGGGTACGACTCTGACTCCTTATGTCTCTTACAACCATAATGACACGACACCGGTCTGGCGCGGCGTCACAATGGATGCCACTGGGGAACCAGATGAATACCGAAGTGATCCCATTCCCGTCTACTGGCCGGACAACTCCGACTTTACTTCGATCACGGAGAAGTTCAGAGGAGGCAAGGGGGCTTATATTAACCCGAGACAGACCATCTACGTTCATGCGATCGCGAGGGCAGAGTCTGTTGTTCTGGGCGGAAATGTTATCCACTTCAATTACTCGAATCCCAATAGGGCCTATGAACCGTTTCCTGGCGAGATGGTGGATGGCTACGTTTCCCAGGTCAAGTGGAGCGCGAATGCTCAGCCCGCAAGTCCGCCGGCCAATGAACGCACGGAGCTGGCAAGGTGGGCCGCCGACCTGAAGACCGCGGCTTTGCCGATCTCCGTATATGACAATGGCATCAGCAAACTAGGTGCAACCGACGATCCGTCGAGTCCGTACTATCTTTCAAGCCCTCTTCCTCCTCACCGAATTTACTATCGTCCCGTTCTTGTGACCGTCCGCGAGAAGGGAAAGGATTATGTTCCCGACCCTTATGGAGAAAACTACTTTGTCGGTAAGAAAGACTTCACGATGCCGCTTTCGGCCATGATGCTTCTTCGTTCCACCCTCTCCGGCGCGATCCGAGGGGACGTGGAGATTACCGGACACGTCGAAGAAGATCCGATGGTCGGAGTGAAGACCCCCACAGGCGCTGAGAGGGAGATATCCTTGACAGATATCTCTTTCTTTGCTTCCGACACGGACGTCGATAACAGGATCAAGAAATGGGACCACCGGATAGATCATGAGACTACGGATTCTTCTTACAGGATCTCTTATGATGGAAATCCGACAGGAATGGCCGTGAATATGCCGGCTTCTGGAGTTCTGATACTAGGGATCAAGAAGTGGCTGGACGACAGAGGTCTTCCTTCGATAGATCAGAACATCCCTGTTTCTTCTGTTCAATACGTGAAGCCGTTCCTCGCCGACAAGGTGATTGACGGGCGTTATTACGATGTCGTGTTCCCGGTGAGGACGGCTCAGTACGATGATCTTGGGACTCAGACGTGGCTATATGGAAACGGTCTGCCCGCTGTCAACGTGAAGTTTGAATCGGGGCTTCTGCAACCATTGGGCGGATATTATGATGTGACAAGAAATAAGTATCCGTATGTTGGATTTGTAGCCATCAAGCTCGATCATTTCATTATCAATCAGCCGATCTTTATCAATCCGCCGCTTGGTATCGTCACGAAGAATGTGACGGATTACCGGAGCGCTAAGAGACCTCGTCTGAAGAAGTGGAACCTTGACCCAGAAGACCCGAAGCACTATCCTGTAATTGAATACTATCACGATGTGGTGAGAAACAAGTTGCAGTTTGCGGCTCAGATTCCTACCGAATGGGAACTGATCCTGGTTTATGCGACTTATGCGCCCGATATCCGTCTGAAGTATGTGCTCACGGGAACGACCGACCTTTCTCCCATCGTGGAGGATTTCATGATCGAAGTTAAGGAAGCCTGATGAATAGTCTCCGGATCAAATTCGACGACCAGCTTGTCAGCGATCGAGTGGAGAAGCTTTTCAGTTCTCTCGAGACTGTCGTCAATAACGCCACGAGGGCACCGCAGGCTATCTCTGACATCTACACCCGTTTCCAAGAGTTCTTTACGACGTTCGGAAAGCCATCCTTCAAGCCTCGCCATCTTGTGTCTGGGATGCCGCCATGGGAAGATGATTACAATGCCATGGTGGATGAGATCGTTGCGGATGTAGGCACTCTCTTCAAGGAATTGAACACCCTGATGGAGACCGGCCGCGGCATGAACTCCCTGGCTACTGCTGAATGTGATTCAGTTGAGGGTTTAATCGAGTCCATTGAGAAGTTGCTGGAGGACTACCAGGTCTACACGGAAGATATAGAAGAAGACCTCTACGTTGGAGACTCCTTTGACGACAGGACCTTGATCAGTGAGACGAATTTGACAGTGGATACCGAAGATGGCTTGATCAGTTTGCAGGTACTGGCCACGGAAGATCACGCCCAGCAGGCTATAGTAAAGGTGCATGGCGGGTCTCCTGATTCATGGCCGGGAAACCTTCTTCAGGGAGTAACTCCCCGTTCCGGGGATATTCAGGATTACATTCCCTCGCCGGTGAAGACTTCGGATATCTCGATCGGCGGGCAGGACACTCCAGTTTCAACACAAGCAGACTCTTCCTCCGTCAAGGAGCTTTCCACCGTCATGCTCTCCTGTGAGTTCAGAGGAGAGAACAAGTGGACCTCAGCCCTTGTAGACGGAGATGCTTCTTCCGTGTGGGAATACGAAATGATGGTAGTCCCTCAGAACATGCACGCAAACGTTGATCCGGTCTGGCCACCGATGTCTGGAGAGTTTCGATGGAACAACCTTCTCGAAGGGATTCCCGCTCAGCTACAGAAGAGCGCCGGTGATCCCAATATCATGACTCGGCATCCCATGTTGGTAGCTGATCCTGGCCCAGGGAACTTCCCAGGAATAGGAGCTTGCCTCAGCCCCGGTTCTACTCCAATGCCTGTTAGTGATGAAGAGAAGGTCCTTCAAAGAAACCCAAGCTTCACGAAGGGTTTCGACTGGAAATATCAGATCACAGACACGGAGGATGCCTACAAGGTCCGCTTCGTTCCAAAAGACTGGAGCCAGAGCGATGGCACGATCCTCGAAGTGAATGTCGAACTGGAATGGGAAACCCCCGTGAATGTCACGACCCTACGTGTGAATCCCGCGATCCTGCAGGATGTCGGTCCCGACTACATTGGCGCCGATCACTTCACTTTGTCTGATATCGGGTTCCAGGTGCTCCCGTTCGAGGGGAAGGATGCTATTCCGCAGACTGTATGGGGTACCGACCTGGCGCTGGAACTCCCTCTTGATCTTTACGGTCCGAAGACGTTTACTTTCCCGCAGCAGCGCGTGCGCTCCGTGGTCTTGTATTTCACCTGCGATCAGCCGTACAAGTGCAAGTGCGCGCATCCGTATCTCCAGAGAAATGTAGACCTTGCCATCGAAGCACAGAAGCAGAAGGGCGGGGGTGCTGGGTATCTTCTGGGGAAGAAAAGAACTTCGACTGTCAATGTCTGTCTTGGAGACAGGTATGAGACATCCAACCCGAACATCGGAGACATCGTAGAGTATGTGGGAGAGGGACCGGCGTGGGGGAAGAAGCTCGCGAAGAAATCCGGGCTGGCAATCTCAGATGCCGTGGGGAGTCTTCTACTTGGTGCTTTCGCCGCGGCAGGGAACCTGGGAAATATGGCCGCTCAGTTGGCGTCCAAAGCCGGCTTCGCTTCCGGATCCGGGACAGTAGCCAGTGCTATGAAAGCGAACTTTGTTCCTTATCTGAAGGGGCAGATTTCCAGTGCGATCTCGGAAACAGTAAGCGGTGGGATCATATCCGCTCCTGTACTTACATCGGGCGGGTTCAATCCTCACATTCCGCTTCCAGCCGGAGTCTATACCCCGGCGGAGGGTATCGGCGCATCTGTAAGCAACATGATCTTCGATCCCAAGCTGGGTTGGCAGGACGTGAATATGCCAGTGTCTGGAAACCAGCCGGTTGGAGTCGTCCGGTTTGCTTACACAAAAGAGAAGCCACCGGAGATCGTTACAAAGACCTGGGTTCTCAACCAACTCGCCACGAACCCAAAGAATGCCTGGTGGGTAGATGTAAACCAGAGCGAGGGCTACGAGCGTGCAATCCAGAGGCTTCAGGGAGACATGGCCGTCAAGGGTATGAAGCAAACTGGTTGTGTGTACACTTCAGGTCTCGGAGGCCCTCTCGGTTTTATTATTACCACTCGCTTGTATTTCAGCGTTTACAACGGACCGCGGGCCAGCACCAGCTCCCTGGGTGTTGCAGCGGCCGGATCCAATATTCTTGCAGGATTGGCGGGGATGAACGCTCAGGCCAATAGTGTCATCCGCGATGCGGCCGGCAATGTTGTTGCTCAGGGACCCACGGGTATGGACTTCGGCAAGGGTTGGACGGCGATGAATGCTCAGGTTGTTGGCAAAGCCCAGCAGAGTAAACAGAAACAGGAGGATCTGAAGGACCTGGCTACGAAGCCCAAAGAGACGATCATGAGCAAGGTCTCTGCCGGCATGGCCTCGAAGATCTTTGCTCTCGGCGGCCACCTGGTGGCCAACATAGTGAATACAATCATTGGCATCTTCATTGGATTCTTCAAGGATCTCAGGGAAATGATCACCGGCATCAAGCCGGTCCGGAGTCAGATCTTCTATGGTATGGAAGGTATACCCGCCTATAGGTACTGGATAGCTCTTAAAGACGTGGCCCTGGAGTCGAATCTTTATGCGGATAGTGGATATCTTCTGTCGGACTGGTATGATTTAGACGGGAACATCTCCCGGCTTTCGATACTCACGGAAGAGGATGTGCCGACGTCGTTTGATAAGAGCTACATTTCCTACTTCGTCCAGTTCGGGGAGACGGAGGACTGGTACCAGATAGAGCCTCAGGCATATCCGGGCACGGCCCTGGTCCCGAAGTATATCGAGATCAACCCGAAGATCAAGATCAATAACCCGATGTTCAGAGAGATCATTCGGACAGACGAGAACGGGGTTGCTCTGGAGACAAAGAAGGTTCGGGTCCGGGTGGAGCTCCGCCGGCCAGTTGAGGCGGTTGAGTACTCGCCGAAGGTGTTGTCCTACAAACTTGGAGTCAAACTGGTGTCATAATGGGTGTCATCGCTGATCAACTGTCTTTCCTCATCAATCTGCTACTTCGGAAGCGGATGATCCAGGACGGGGAAATGCCCATTCCGGATGAGATCCAGGATTATCTTACCACGCTTGACGGTAAGATGGGCATGCCCTTGATGGTCCCCAGGATGGTCAGCCGAGGATTGGTATCCAACTCAGCCTTGTTTAATAAGACATTGGACGAGGTGGAGTTCGATCTTAATCTTCTCTTCTACACAGCCCGCCGAGCGTCCACCGACCTTTTGAGTGGATTCCAGTTCAACCATGTACAGTTCGATAACCTGCTCAGGCAGGCCATGGGGCTTCGGAGGGATATCAATACCCTCTTATTGCTTAATGATCGCACCACGGGCATGCTGGACTATATCTATGAGGACTTTAATGATCTTTCCCGCGTCGACACGACCCTGACGACGGCGGAGGTGGATACGAAGCACAGAATAGTGCGTCTTGGTAGTTCAGGCTCCGGTCAGAGCTCCGGCGCAAAGATATTGCTTCAAGATGTATCCATCTCCGTCGAGGCCACGGAAACGTTCGAGGGAAAGGGAACTTCGTTTGTGCAGTACATGAGCATCCCGGGGAGCGGCGGACCGGAGACGATCTGCAATGACTACCTGAATGATTTCTGGGGAGCTCAGGTCAAGAAGGTCACAAACGCGCCCATCGAATGGAAGATGACCGTGACTCTGCCGGCCGAGATAGAGACAAGCCGAGTTCAACTCGAGCTCAAGGTTCCGAAGACAACCTACATCGGTCTAACCACCCTGGATAAAGATGGCCAGGGAGAGTTCAAAGGGCAGCTGGCGACCACCGATACGGCTGAGTGGCGCTTTGGTGTGCGCAGAGTGAAGCAGCTCGTGTTCGTGTTCCGCACGGATTTCTTTAAGAAGGAAGACATGTTGTTCTTGTTCTATCTGATCGTGGTGAACCTCTCTATCTATAATGACCAGATCAAGGGAGAGTCTGACTTCTACACGAAGAAGATGCCCCTGGAGTTCAATAACCGAGTGGATCGTTGCTCCTTGATGACAACCCAGGAAGGTACTGTCGAGTGGTGGGTGAAACTATGGTACAATGAGAGTGGGCTGACGAGCGAGTCGTCCTGGTTGGCGATCCGGCCAGCTTCGGCTTCAACCGTTCAGGGCCAGCCGGTAATCCTAGGAGCGCTGGAAGATGTGAAGCCTCATGAGATTTCACTCAGTCTGGATGGAATCCGAATGAAGAGTCTGGTCCCAGAGAACTTCTACATCACACAGCAGTCCTTGAAACTCACAGCCGGCGCCAACCTTTGGCGTGTGGATTATCAGCCGGGCTCATTTGTCCAGGGCCGTTACGTATCAGGTAACGGATCCATTGATCTCCAGGTCGCCCACGCCGGATATCTTCCAGTGGATGATTCGTGGTCCAATATAGATGCCGGTCGTCATTATGATCTCGAACTGTTTCACTACTTCCGATTCTCCGCGGTCATATACATAGACCCTTCGACGTATGCAGAGGTGAAGAAGCAGGTCATCATCAAGACGACGACACCGACCAGCGGAGCCATCTCAAGAACCCGATATGTAACTCCCCTCGTACAGATCCACTCTATCCAAGCGGTCCAACAGACAGTCACCGGTATCGACACTATCAATCTACAGCTGGAGAGAACAGAGAACCCCGGAACCTCGGGAGGGTACCAGTACCGGGCCAGCGACGTTATGCTCCATCCGGGCATCAACTACATCGTCTTCTATATAGACACGGGGATCTCGCAAGCCACGGTTGCGGAGAAGGAAGCCCTCAAGGCTACCCCGATGCAAATATCCCTGGCGGTGGAGGACATGGCGTCTACCGGACTGGACTACGGGGTCTGGGGTGACGACGACGGGGAAGGTTTCAGGATTGGCTCAGCAGACTACGTCTTTGCAGCGCCGGGAGATCCCGCGGACGTGCAGCTGTACCGGAAGGTTCTCCCGTACAGCAAGCTCGCGGCGAAGTTCGCATACGATTACAAGTCGGTGGCGATTGAGGAAGGCGAGACAAGCCTGGGCGTTCCTGAGTCCTACTTCTTTCTCAACCATCCCTTCTATACGCTGCCCCCGTTTGTCTCCGGGACGTTTCCAAAGCCGCCACCATCGGCCATGGAATCCACCGTGGCGTGTCTGCTATCGTACAAGAAACTGATTCGAGAGGTGACGGACGCGCAGGTGAGAGCACACCTGCGGAAGGGTGATATTCTTCCGACCATCAAAGACTTCGCGTTGAGGTTTACGATATGAGTGTGCCGATCTGGCGTTATGCTCTTATAACGAACCCAGGGATGACCGCCGGAGTCGCTGCTTTGCTAGGAACTGTTTCTCCTTTGTATGGAGGAGAGGATTATACAAGGGGGTTATATCGAATCACCCCCCGGAATACTCCTCGTGATGGAAATGTTGATTCTCCTTATGATTACGAGGCAATATTGATACGGGCGGGTGGGTATCTTCCTCTTATATCAACGCAGAACCCGACTCCAATAGCCGCGTGGGGGCCTTCGGCGGTTGCCGATAATGGTGATATCTATTCTGCCTTTGTAGGAAAAACGAGTGGGATGTCTCGTTTTACCAGCTCTATATGGAAGTTTACTCCTCCGGATTACGTGCCTATCAATGTTGTCCCCAGTCTTTTCCTCCAGGAATACGGGTGGCCTGTCAGTCCTCGTGCCTTAACGTTCAATCGGGTGACTGGAAATATCTATGGAGCCATTTCAGATTTCTCAGGAGTCGGCCCAACCTGGACAAGAATCTTTGAGCTTAACACTAACACAAATGTTATCTCAATAATTGCAGGTAGTACAATTGGAGATGTTGACAGCCCTAACGGTCTTGCAGCGAAGTTTCCAGAAACATATGCTCTTCTTTCTGCAGCGGATGGAGCGTTATATGTTGCTTGTGGAACTAAGGTTAAGAGGCTTAAATACAACGGAGGAACTGGGAAGTGGGAAGTAGTAACGGTTGTCGTTGCAAATCCAAGTATTACAGATCCAGCAATTAAGGCTCTATGCCTTGATTGGGAGACACAAGAGTTGTATATGTTCTCTGCATTCAGTAAGATCGCCAAAACCTCAGTACTTCCTGGAAGTTCTTATGGTCTTGTTCTTTATGATTCTTCTCCTCTTACGCTCGGCGCTACAGGTAACTTTATCTTGGATAAAACACCTATCACGGGTGGTACTTCTTATGGATTCATAGGCCGAGGGATTCGTTACTGGAAGGGTGTTCTCTTGCCGAAAGCGGTTCACCTCAATGAAGCAACCTTTGTAACATCAAGCTCGGCGAAACTTACATGGGCAATGACAACAACTACAGCCTCCAGTTTTGCCACATATAAGTTGTTCCGTTCTCTTACTCCAGGAATAACACCGGATAATTCAGTGCCAGTGATATTCACGGGTCCCGTTCTGATAACAACTCTTACGAATATGTCGAGAGGGCTTTCAGCCAGCACAAGATATTACTACCGAGTCTTTGTCTATGATACGGGAGGAGAATACGCAGGCAGTAATGAAGTCGAGGTAATGACAGTCAACGAAGCCCCGGCCTGGGATTCTTCCGATACTTTTGTGGTCACTCAAAACATTGGAGATCGTATACACTCTCTTGATCTTGACTGGACAAACGTTGGTGCGTTGGCAATCTCTGATTTTAGTCATTGGGAGATACAATATAAACCAGACGGAGGTCCTGCCTGGTTACCTGTGGGAACTTATACTGATAGGTATCAGGTATCCTTGACCAAAACAGGACTGACATCGAATACTCTTTATCATTTCCAGATCCGGATTGTTGACCAAGGAGGCTTGGGTAGTACTTGGAAAGAGGCCGATGGCACAACAGAGGCCGAAGATCTTTGGCCGACCGGTGTGACCCTTCGAGCGTCTGTCGTAAGTCAGAGAGTTCTGAGGTGCAACTGGACTCAGGCGGATCCTTCCGCCTGGCCGGATCCCACCGAGGCTTTTGGTTCGTACAAACTGTTTTATACCAAGGCGATGTTGATCGCTCTTCCTCTTCCTATCCCCCCTTCTACGGGCCCGAGCAACCCGGATATGTCTGCTTATAAAGTGGGGCCCGTTGTCTCTCTCGTGGATACTCTACAAGCTGACATCTCCGGCCTGCAGCCCGATACTGACTATTACTTCGCTCTTTTGGTCTGTGACGATCCCTCGTGGGGTTTGCCACTACCCCTTGAGAAACAGTGTCCGGCCTTGGCCGACGGAGGAGATCCGTCGTTCTATAATATCACATGGGTTACGGCAACAACACTTGCACTGGTCGAGCCGGATTCTCCCGCGGAGTTGCAGATTCACTATGCAACAATAACTCAGCTGGGTGCTTTCCCTACCCGGGTTCTCGAGGTTGTACCTGGGGATCGGATATATCTGACGGGGACCGTTCTGGACGAGGGGACGTGGGATGTGTTTCCTTTGAGAGACATCTCTCCATTTGAGACAGGAACGCCGGATCCTTTCGATCCGTCTCTCTTTTCATATCTTGGTGATTCCTATGTGCTCTCCGAAGGGTATTACGAAGGAACTCATGTTGGTGCGCACGATGGCGTTCCTCTGGAGATTGTCGAAGTTCACCCATGGATATCGCAAACGATGGAGTACAGCAAACCATTCGTTCCTCTGGAGACTGAGCCCTGCGATTATCCGCTGGGCGCTGGATACGATCCGGCCGTTGCCGTGATCAACTCCACAAAAGTAAGTCTGATTGTTCCAGACATTCTCTCCACCACGATGGATCCGGTGAACTACATTATGATTCGAGCGAAGAGAAATCGAGTAGCCGGCCAGGAAGACTTGGACTACGACTTCATTATCCTGAGGTACAATACCGTGGATATCGAACTCTCTTCATTGACCTCGATTCGATGCATGCCTCCTCCGGAGTCTTTCAATGAACTCACGGACAACCCGGATCGCATGCAGTTGGCCGACACGTCGCCGAAACCAGGACTCGCGGATCCCGCATCAATTCCAGTCTGGCCACGATTCTCCCTCTCGGAAGGGATCGGCCGTGGAACACTCCAATGGTTCTGCTCCTATATTAAACCGGGAGCATTGAAATATCTGACGTTCGAAATCACAGTTGGTGACAACGATATCTATATGGGGGATCCGTCAAAGCCAGATGATATCGAGGAACCTGGTATCCGTTACAGGATTGGAGAGTCCGACTGGGATATGACCAACATGGTCTTCCAGCCCGAGTTCTCACAGACTGGTGTGGTTCCCGGTAATTGGCCGAGTGTTCTCTACGATGTAACGTTGCGGGCCGGAGTCGAAGGCGGCTCGGGGACCATCCTGACTGTCGCCCTGAAGATCGAAGGATCGAACCTGGCGGAACAACAGATCATCGAATTCGCTGTAACAGACATTGACGGCGAGGTTTCGATAATCCCAGTGATTCTGAACTACAGAGCCGGCACCTTCGAGCTGGTGTACCTGGACCCGGGTCTGAACGCCATGATTGTTATCGATCCGATAACCGGAGAACAGAGGATGGTCACCAGAGCGCGCGTACCTATTGATGCGCAAATAAAGACCAGGTGGGTACCGGACTGATGCTGACGGCCTTCTGCACGGAACCGACGATTGACGGTCTCAAGATTTTGTGGAGCGGGACACCATCCGGCGGGATCCTGGATCATTATTCTATACGAGGGGCTCAGGTTCTGCCGATTGAGTGGGCATCTCCCGAGTTGGGGACCTCGTCAGGTCAGGACATAACGTTGAGCGGACTGGGTCTTCACCAGAAGTGGTACTTCAAGGTCTTCGCCGTGGAGGCCGATGGTGATTACTTTGATGCAACCAATACATGCCTGGGTATTACCCGGGATACTTTGGTTCCCGGTGTGTGTAACCTGAGCCCGGAAGATCACGCCTACGCCACTGATGGTCTTTTTACAGTGACGGCCATGTCGAACTTTCCAGACGCAGCACAGACGTTTCGCATCCAGGTTGCCCGAGACGCCCTCTTCACTCAGATACTGGTGAACGAAATTGTAGGTCCGTATGACGGGCCCTGTAATCCTTCGCTGATTCTGGATGTTTTGCGTGCCGGTACGTATCACTGGCGAATACGCAGAGAAACTCCTTCTATCTCAGACTACTCAGATCCATGGGTGATCATTTCTTATCGGCCGGACTCTCTTATTACAACTACCGTGGCTATCTCGGATCCGGTCAACCTGATTAATGAGGGAACGGAAGAAGATCCTGTCTATTCAATCCTCCATTGGAAGACTTTGATGGCTATCTTCCGCTGTGGCCCGGTCGAGCAAAGACTTCCTTTTATCATTCAGATCTACGACTGTGGTCCCGTAGGCGCCCCGGCCGGGGAAGAGATTGCCGCGGTTATTGTCCCAATGCTGGCTCCCGGGATTCCTTATATGGAGTCGCAGATGGAGCCCCTGCTTTCTCCAATGACAACTTTCGATATGAATACATACGACAGATGGACGAGCAGAGTAAATAGTTCCTCAGGTGATACATTCTGGAGAGCGTTTGCAATTCTGGAGCCGGAAGTAGGACATCGTTATAGACTCCGGGTGATCGGAATGCCGTATGGAATATATCCAATTCTGATCCTCAGTGAAGTATATAAGAATGCCTATGGAACTTTACCTGGTGGCTGCGTTGTGGAAAGTGAGGACATAGTCTTTACGTTATACGGAAAAGACGATATCATTCAAGTAGGAGTCGACTTCGAATGATTTATCAGATTCTCCGTGGCCAGGTAACACCGATCACATGGGCGTTCGATGATGACGAACGCACAATCAATCTTCACCTGGAGACAACCTCTGGAGATCGGGTAGTCCTTCCTGTTGTCAGCGCGGACCTGGCGGAGAATATCGGGCGTTCGGACTTTATCCTTTACATAATGGATCACTGCCAGTGGAAACCTCGGGTGGTCATTGACAATGATGCTGATGTTTTACAGAGTCAGGATTGCAGTGTCCAGGTCTACGCCGAACCCGATCCGCCGTATGACTTTCTTCTTCCACTGGAGTCCGCTTATCTGGTTATGTATCCTGAGCCACCAACACCTCTGTCTGCATGGAGAGATCAGCACGTAATACCTCCTCCTCACTTTGATCAGCGACCGGACGGAACGGACTACCTGAATTCGGATGAGTGGTATCTCACCGCGGCCGATCGGGCCATGTGCGATCATTCGAATATCGGACCGAGGTTGAAGTTCCTCGGCGTGTACGAACCGACTCAGTCATATATCTGGCTCCAGTATATTACGCAGCCACAGGCTGTAGGGTCATATTGGGGGAATGCGCACAGCCGGCCGATACGTCGGGACTACCATCCCACTGTTGTGAGAATCGACGTGAAGGATGGCTACGCCGGAACGTTTCATCCTATCCAGTGGCATATTTCGAAGACGGAGTATGCCGCGGCGCTGCGGGTCGGCTACCTGGCCGTGCACGCATTCGTTGTGGATATCCTGGGAAACTGTTCCTTCATCGCCAGGGACATCATTGCCGTCAACCCTCCCATAAGCAGGTACTATCCGGAGGAGGATATCAATCTGCGACGCAGGGTCCAGAGATATCGCGGTCCCAGGGAAAGTTGGAAACAGATTGTCACGGGGGATGAAACGACGTACAGTATTAATAAGGTGTTGGGTGGCTCCGTTGGGCATCTGAACCAGAATGTCCAGGCCACGTCCGATCAATTGTGGACGGCTTTCAATGACCTTTACACTTCTCTCCAGCATATAAGGAGCCAGCGAGGCCAATTATGATCACGGTACCGGGAACACTGAACACATCTAACAGGCAGCTCCGTACGAGGTTCCGGGATATTGCGTCCTCGGGGGACTTGAACGAGTTTAACGAGGGCGTGGTCCGGGATGTTGCCGAGCTCTTTGACTCCGTCTCGAATGCGTTGCTTACTTCGAAAAGATTGGAAGATGTGTTGAGCGCTCAGTTGGCGGCCCTGCACAGCGTCGTGAGTTCCATGTCAGGCAGCGGGGTCGTCGACAAAGTCACGGTACCCGTGAAGACCTCGTCGGACTACGAACTTGAAGTCTATGGGGTAGCGGAGCTTCCCGGGTTTCTCCAGGGGGCTGCTTCTTTTTCGTTGGTCAGCGCGTATATCCCTGAGAACGTGTACCAGTTGGTGGTTGGTGACGATGAAGAAGTTATCTCCACTGTGAGGTATGGGCGGATCGCGGGGTTGTCTCCTCTCTTTGACGCAATCCGACTCATAGATCCCGATGGAATGGTTGTCGAATACTGGGATGACCTGATCTCCGGGTGGCATCCGATGACTGTTACGGACACGGGTGTCCCGGCTACGATCAATGACGCTGTTTACCTGTCCGCGGATGCGAAGCTGCTGGTGCTGGCCGATCACGTGGACAACCAGGCAATTATTAGGATGAGGACGGTCTCTTCCCTGGTCCTCACACAGGCCTCTCTTCTCGAGGTTGTCTCCGACATCACCAAGTATTATGTAGACCAGGTGTCCAACGTTCTGGTAGTCAATCAGGACATGGTCATCTTGATCGGGCAAGGCTTTGCCTACCTGGACGCGGTTCCGCTTCCGGTGGCCGCGACGCTGAATGCACCGGCGGACAAAGTAACCGTGGACTTCTTCACGAAGCCGAACATCTGGGCGACGACCAGCGCGCGACTGGCAAACATGACCCACAATGCCCGGTATCGACTCCTGACTGACCCCGCGTTCTGCCATCACGACTCGCTCTATGGCCAAATCACACTACCCTACACCTCCG
>Ga0209518_1003089_pt1 | contig 14608 bp, 24 predicted proteins | sample RifGroB1_FD_183993 | JGI IMG/M metagenome (GOLD analysis project Ga0209518, IMG submission 183993) | Groundwater microbial communities from Rifle, Colorado, USA - Groundwater B1 (SPAdes) (version 2) | ecosystem: Environmental > Aquatic > Deep subsurface > Groundwater | place: Rifle, Colorado...
AGAAACTGATAGTTGGAAACGCCAATGGCACGGTTCTATCGGAACAGTTATTGGTGGTACTGTTTCTTTAAGTGTTCCTGTCATTTCAGGACAGGATCAGAAATTTATTACTGATATTTCTTTTCAAAGTAATTTGGCAGACGCTTCTATAAATTTGTTAAATGGCACTGCTTTTTTATACCAAATGAAATTGCCAGTTGTAGGGATTTTTAATCAAGTGTTTGAAACACCTTTAAAAACTTCAAAAGGCACAAATTTGAATATAAATTTACATGGTTTATTTGGTACTGTTTCATTCAATGTTGGTGGTTACTCAGTTCTTTAAAGGGGGTGTTAAAATGAAAAATTGGAAAACGACATTAGTTGGTGTCATTGGAGCTTTTGCTAATGGAGCTTACGCTATAATGACCACAGGAGTTTTAGATGTTAAAACTATTATAATGAGTGGTTTTATGTTAGCACTCGGATTTTTAGCAAAGGACTTGAATGTTTAATATAAAATATTTTAAAGATAAAAAAACTATATGGATTTTGCTAATAACATTGGCCCTTTCGGTATCAATAGCTATAGCATTACCTTTTAAGCAGAACAATACTATGACATGGGACTCTGTAACTACAAATGTTGATGGTTCCCCAATTACAGACCTTGGTGGATACAAAGTATATTGGAAAACAGGTACTAACCAATACAGTGATATAAATAGTAAACCTGTTGGTAAAGTTACAAGTATAAATATACAAACTACTATTGGAGATTTGAAAGGTAATTATTGCTTTGTTGTAACAGCATATGATATTTCAGGAAATGAAAGTGACTTTAGTAATGAGGCTTGTGCTGACTTTATTGTGAAGAAGAATAAACCAAGTAATTTAAAATTGCAATAATGTTCCTTTATATATATGAATTATTCCACAGGTACAAAAACTGTAGAACGAATACTAAGAATAGCCTATGGCAATATCACCATAGGAACTGCTACAACTGATGCACTTGGAACTTCAGATATAAGACAATATGTTGAAGATGGTGAACGATACATAAATTCTCTTCTTGCAGATACCATTTCTGCAATTCCTGTAAGTCCTGTACCACAATCATTGCAATTCGCATCTGATTATATGGGAGCTTATTTAGCTCATAGTGGTATATTTTCGGCCAATAAACCGGACGAAGAATCACCAGTAGTCCTTTCTTGGAAAGAGATGGCAGAGAAAGCTGTTGAGATGTATAAGAAAGGTTATCAAAGTGGGGATGCTAATATAGCTGGAAAGTTGTCCTATACTCCGATATTCAAACAGCGTGGAGTGCGAGGAATTGGAGACGGAATTTTAACTGATGATAAAGATGTAAAAACAAGTCGGTACAAATAATGTCAAGAATAGAATGGAAAGTTGAAACCTCCGGTTTCTTTGAAGCTATAAGAGATTTTGAGGCATTGGATAAATCCTTATTTCAGGATAAAGGTTTTGCCACTTCTATATGGAATGATGTATTTAAGAAAATTAGTTCATTTGTTCAGAAACGCTTCGAGGAAGGAAAAACTTCATGGAAGCCATTGACAAGAAAATATCTTAAATGGAAAGTTTCTGCTACAAGACGTGGAGTGCAAGTTCCTGTAGGTACTTTTGGAAAAAGAGTTTGTAAACTTACAGCTATTGGAAGATTAACAGATACCATGTATCCTTCAGCAACAGAAAGAGGGAAGGATGCTAATATATTTGAGATTAAAGATAGTCCAAATTTTGCAGGTGGTTCTTTCAGGTATGCTATAGATGGGAATAAACTACCACATGCCATTTATTTTGATAAAAAGAGACCCTTTTTCTGGATAACTTCAGAAGAGGCAGAAGAAGTATTTGGAGTAATGGAAAGTAAAGTATTAAATAAAATAGATTCTATTTGGTAATAAAATGTCAAATCCTTCAGATACTACAGATTACATAGCTGGCTTTATTTCTAACCTTCAAACAGTTATCTCTACTTACAAAGATTTTATAGGGTATTCTGTTTTGGAAACTAATGATGATGCTTTCATTTCAAAATACCCCGCAATTACAATTGAGTATGCGTCAAGCACGGAAGAGTGGAAATCAATGCCTAAAAGGAAAACAATTATTGCAAATTTTGACATCACTTATTATCATGCCAATATTTCGGATAAAAATGTAAGACGTGGATTGAGGACTGGATTATCCAAATTGGCTAATTGTTTGCGTGAGAATTGGGACGTAAATGATTACTGCCCAGACCTTGGGTCTGATATTATTTCAATTACACCCTATGTTTTAGCCAGCGGGGACGAGATTGTAGCTGGTGGTGTGATTTCTCTGCAATGTAGAAAAGTTATCAGTATCTCTCTTACCTAAATAAAACTTGCCTTTTTTAAAATACATGATATAATATAGTAATGAAACTAATTGAAGATTTAGGAACAAGACTTATAAATGGGGAATGGATAAGATATGCTATATTTTTATGTCCTGAATGTTTACAAGAAGTTGAAAAGCGGTTGGGTAATGGAAAAATAAATAAATCTTGTGGTTCTTCAGAATGCAAAGAAAATATTACAAGTTACAAACATGGGGAAACTAATACAAAATTATATGCTGTTTGGCGTAATATGAAACAAAGATGTTCAAATCCAAATGCTACACAGTATGAAGACTACGGTGGAAGAGGAATAACAATATGTCCAGAATGGACAAATGATTATATTACTTTTAGGGATTGGGCATTAAATAATGGATATGCAGAAAATCTTGAAATAAATAGAATAAACAATGATGGTAATTATGAACCTTCTAATTGTGATTTTAAAACTTTGAAAGAGAATACAAGGCATAGAAGGAATCAAAAAGTAAAGAATATAGAAATGGCTAATGAAATTAGAGAATTAGAAAAAACAGGGAATTATGCACAAAAAGAATTAGCTGAAAAATATAATGTTAGTATAGGGATGATTAATCATATTATTAATAATAAATATTGGAAAAATTAGGGGTTTATGGAATACAGGAAATTACACACAAATAGATTTAGCTGAAAAATATAACTTTAGTCAAACACATATTCCAAATATAGTTAATAATGAAGACTTCTACAAGGAGCAATAATTGAATATAGGAATTTGCAGTGTATATTTTGATAGGGGTTCAGGTGTAATTTGTCAACAAATCAAACAAGCCATCCAATGGCATGTTCCAAATTGCAACATCTCTATTCTTGCCAGAATGTCCGTAGCGGATAATAAAAAACAAATCAAATACTGGGATGATTATTTTCATCCAAATCTACTTCTTTACCCCTCATATCAAATTTCCGATGGGGATTTTGAACAATGGATAATAGCCAATAAATTAGATGTAGTAATCTTTGTAGAGGAACAGCATACAAAAAATCTATTACCAATATGTAATAAACTCAATATTAAAAGTATAAACTATATCGTGTGGGAAAATTTCAATCCTGCTGAGATTTCTTATTACAACCAATTCACCTATTTAATATGCCCTACCAAAAGCTCATATAATCTTCTTAAAAATGAGTATTTGTTAGACAATGTAGTTTACGTTCCTTGGGGAGTAGATTTAGATGTTTACCAATGGCAAGAACCAATCAAGAAGGATAAGCCTTTAATATTTTTTCCTGCTGGATGGGGTGGTGTTAGTGATAGGAAAAATGAGGATGCAGTTATTAAGACTTTCAGTTATATAGCTCCAAGAGACAAAATGAATTTACATATTCATACACAGAAAGAAGGGCAAGCAGGTCAAGCACAAGCTGTTGTTAAAACTTCAGGAACTATTGATAATAACCAATTACTACAATATTATAAAGAAGCGGATATAATCGTACTGCCAAGTCGTTGGGAAGGTAATGGATTGCCATTTATTGAAGCTTCTGCTTATGGCAGACCAATTGTGACTGTGGATGTTCCACCAATGAACGAGAGAGTTATTAATGGAATAAATGGATTTATTTGTAAAGTTGTTGAAATGAAAGAAGTCCAAGGTGTATTTGTTAAAAGTGCAGAAATAGATTGTTGGGATTTCGCTGAGAAATTAATTTTATTAGAGGATAAAGATATATTATATGAGATGCAATTGGCAAGTAGGAGATATGCTGAAGCAAATTTGGATTGGAAAACCAACAGCAAAAAACTTATTGACATCTTGGTATAATCTGATAGAATTAAAATAAAGGAGGAATTACAAAATGGAAGAAGAAACAGAGAAGGTAGATGTAAAGAAGCTGAGGCCATTGGAAAACTTTGAGGATGATTTCATTATTTATTGTATAAATAGGCTTTCATTAAATGAAAAAGAGGATGATATAGATTTGACCAAAGATTCTATTTTTCATGCACTTCATCTTCTATGGCAATTTGGCAGTTCTGATAGAGATTACAGATTTCTAATAGGTTTTTTATCAAATGTATATGATTTTTATGAGGAATTTGGGGAGAAGTTCGGAGATCGTTACGATACTGCTTGCGAGTGCTGTAGAGAGAAGATTGATAAAGGAGAAATTCCTGAACCACAAAGAGCTAAAAGTAATTGTGGAGATTGTTAATGAAATCAATTAATCCAAAATACACAATTTCTACAAATGTGTATAAAAATGGTATTATTGTACAAGATGTTAATTACGAATTTTGTGATGAAAGGCAAGAAGTATCACACAGGATTATAGATACAATGGATTTACAAATTAAAGGAGCATTGATTGAATTAGGTTGGACTCCACCAAAAGAGGAAATTAGATGAAATTTTCAATAATAATCACTACTTACAATCAGCCCCAATATTTAACAGAAGCAGTGGAGTCTTGTTTCAATCAAACATACAAAGAACCTTTTGAGGTTATTATTATTGATGATTTTTCAAATAGTTGTGCAACTGTTAATATTCCTGATAGGTCTGAGATTGACTTATTATATGTTAAAAATGATAAAAATCTTGGATTAGCAAAAAGCCATAATATCGGAGTTTACTACTCCACAGGTGAATGGGTTATCAGATTGGATCATGATGACAAGTTATTGCCAGATGCTTTACAGAAATTATCTGATTTTATTGATATTGAAGTTAATAAAAAGATAGGATTTATATATTCAGATTTGATGATTATGTGGACAAATCAGGTTAGAAAGTACCCTGAATGGAAGTCAGGAAGTATAATGGATTTACAGAATATTGGACATCTACAATGCTACAGAAGAGAAAAGACATTAGAAATTGGTGGATGGGACACAACATTAGCCTATAGTGCAGATACAGATTTCATAATTAGACTTATAGAGCATTCTGTCCAATTGAAGCATATACCAGAAGTTTTGGTAGAGAACAGGCTTCATTCAGAACAGTATACACAAAAATGGGTTAGAGAAGGAAATAATCCCCAATTTTGGAAGAATTTGATATTCAATCGTGCATTGATGAAAAGACCTGATTTATGGATTGAAGGTAGGCAACAAACGATTATGCAGACATCAGGTAGTCATTTATGGAGGAGTGAGGTTATTGCTATAAAAGAATGGGTAAAAGGATTAAATTTCTTAGATTTGGGTTGTAGTAATAAGAAAAAATTAGCTTCAGCAATAGGGGTTGATTTGGATAGAAATGGTGGTAAATGCCCTGAATTACCATTCAAAGAAAAAACATTAGATGGGATTATCGCTTCCCATTGCTTAGAGCATATTGTTAATCCAATACAAGCATTGAATGAATGGATTAAATTAGTAAAGGTAGGTGGTAGAATAATATTAGTAATCCCTGATGTTAATTTTACTCCAAAAATGAATACAGAAGGATGTGATCCAACCCATAAACACGACTGGGTAGTAGAAACATTCAGAAAAGAAATTTTAGACAATTTAGATAAGAATGTATTTAAAATTTTACATCATGCACAAATTGGAAATAATTGGAGTTTTCTTACAATATTGGAAAAGTTATAGAATGCAAAAACTTGAAAATTTAGGAACAAGACTAAGTAAATTAGGAAGAATAGAATCCTGGGGTAAATTTCTATGCTATTTTTGTTTACAAATAGTTGAAAGGAAGCTAAGGAGTGGTTATAAAGCAAAATCCTGTGGTTGTATTTCTCATAAATTGCAGGGTATAGCAATAAAAATTCATGGTTTATCAAGAACAAAATTATATCAAAAATACCAAGATATGAAAACAAGATGTTATAATAAAAATAATAAAAGATATAAAGATTATGGTGGTAGAGGTATAACAGTATGTGATGAATGGTTAGATAAGGAAAGCGGTTTTATAAATTTTAGTAATTGGTCTTTATCTAATGGGTATCAAGAAAACTTGCAAATAAATAGAATAAATAATAATGGAAACTATGAACCTAATAATTGTAATTTTATAACTGCAAAAGAAAATTCACAAAATAGAAGAAAGAAGAATAAAAAAGTTTAATATGAGTAAAAGATTAATTATAACAGGTTTTGCAAGGTCAGGAACAAGTCTTTTAACTCAATTTTTAAATAAACTTGGTTATGACACAGGGGGTTCTTGGAATCCTGAAATGAATGCAGGTTTTGAAGATGAACAATCACAATCTATTGTAACAACTTTTCAAAATAACCCATTGTCAGAGGAGTTAATACTATTTTTAGAAGGAGAGATTAAAAAAGTTGATAAAATGGTTGTTAAGCATCCAAGATTTTTAATGAATCCTGAAATACTAAGAATTTGGATAAATATATTTCCAGATACAAGAATCTTGGTGACTTATAGAGAACCAATATATGCTTTAGAATCAAAGAAAAGTCATGGAAATTTAGGATATTACACCAATTTTTCACCATCAGAATTAGATCAAAAATTCAAGACCTTTTTAAATATTCTAATTGATTTAAAGATAAAATTCCACACTTTATATTTTCCAAACTTTTTAGAGAATTACGATGAAGTTTACCATAGCATTTCAGCACTTGGTATCCATATAGACAAGGATAGAGGCAGGAATATCTGGAATAACTTGGTAGATTTTGGCAAGGTACATTATAAATGAGGCTTCCTATATATCATAATAATGGTTATCATCCATGTGGTAAATTAGCTGGATATTACATAGGACGTTTTGGCATGAATATAATATTAAACGCTTATGATTTTGAATTATTAGATGGAACTAATCCAAAATCAGATGAGGTTTTACGTTGTGCTAATTGTAAAGAAGTGCTATATTTAACTAAAGTTTGTTTTGAGCAGTCCACAGAGGAGGATACATGAAAGAAATGTGGACAGTTTTAGGCACTATCTTATCTGTCATAATATCTTATGATAGATACCATGATGTTCTATGGGCAATTTTACATGGACTTTGCGGATGGATTTACATAATATACTGGTTAATTTTTCTTTATTGGATGGGTTAAATATATGAATAAAAGAATACATTTAGTAAGTGCAGATTCTACTAATAAATATGGAATGGAAAGCTTCGTTAAAAAGGCTTTCATTTCGTTAGGTTATGGAGTTTTGTGCACGGATTATAGAGTTATGAATAAGCATGAAGTATCAAATAGAATAAAATACATAACAGATGTTGACTTTCTTTTGTGTATTAAAGGCGAAAGAATAAATCCAGAGGATGTTTTTTTATGTAGAGTTCCAAAAGTTTTGTGGCTTCAGGACTCCATACAAGCCAATCAAGAGGCTAATTTTATTATTCAAACGAAGGCTCCTTTATTTGATATTGTATATGGATTTGCTAAAGCAGAGATACCATTTTATAAGCAATTCAATAAAAACAGCTACTACCTACCATTAGCTGCTGAAGTAGATACTCATGGAGAAATTAACATTGAGAAAACTATTAATGTTGGTTTTATTGGAAATTTGAATAATAATAGGGTCAACATGATAAATTTTTTGCTTGACAAAGGAATCCCAATACAGTATTCTTATAGTAAGGATAAGTATAACGAGATAGTAAGTAGTACAAAAATCAATCTTAATGTTGGAATAACTGAAGCAGGTTATCAACAACGTGTATATGAAATACTTTGTGCAGGTGGGTTTTTGCTAACCAATAAAGTTAAAGATGAAAATATATTTGAGGATAAAAAACATTTAGTTTATTACAAAAACTTTGACGAGTTGGTAAATCTATGCTATTATTATAATAGTCATGAGGATGAAGCAAAGATAATAGCAAATATTGGACAACAAGAAATTTTAGAAAAGCACACATATATACATAGGGCACAACAGATAGTGGAGGATATTAAAAATGTCGGAAGAACTTAAAGAAGTTTACAATACTATTTACGAAGAAGGCAAAGAGACTTTTCACACGTTCTCCCTTGATTTAATTTACAGTGAAGTCTACAAAACTATTAAAACTCATTTAAATAATAGAAAAATACTTGACTTGGGCTGTGGAGATGGTGAATTCTTGAAAAGATTTGTTACATTAGAAAATCCTTCTGAGATACATGGTTATGACTTTTCTGAAGTTGGAATAGATAGGTGTAAAATAATAGATGAGACAACACCGGATACTATAAAAAATATATATAGGAACATTAGTTTTGAAGACCTCAAATTTGAGATAGAAGAGAGTCTTTCTGATGAAATAAATTACTTTGATATAATAACTTCAATTGGCGTTATAGAACACTTGGAAGACCCTGAGATTTTATTTTATATTGTTGATAAGTTATTGACCAAGGATGGTATGTTTGTATTAGAACACCCTAATTTCCTAAATGTTAGAGGAGTCATTTGGAAAACACTTGAAATATTTCTTGGTGCTGAGATGAGTAAAACCGATAAGCATACAATAATGCCAGATAGAATATTTGATTATATGGAAAAATATAATTTGGAATGTGAGAGAATAATAACATTTGACCATAGTAGGGGACTATATGATAGGATGGTTGAAGATTTGACCAAAAGGATTAAATTAGCTTTGGTTGATAAAGTTGAAAATGTTGATGAAAAAGTAAAGAGTTTTCTTGATTATCTTCAATTTATTACCCATGAAAAGGTTTTCATCCCTTCCCCTGCAAATGGAGCGGAATGCATTTGGATTTTTAAGAGGAAAGAAACCAATGAATAACACAGTTATTGTTCCTATGCGTAGTGGCAGTAAAGGAATTAAGAATAAGAATATAAGAGAGTTTGGTAATCTCCCACTTTACTACTGGACTATTAAGAAGTTATATAATTTACTTCATATGGGTAAAGTAAATAAAATTATAGTTTCATCCGATAATGATTGGTATCTTGACCGAGTTAAAACAAGTTTTTCTTTTATGAAAGAAGAAACATTGATTTTATCTAAAAGACCGGATGAATTAGCCACAGATATAACTACTACTGAAGAAGTTTGCATATATGAATTAACTAAACATAATATAAATGCTGGTATTATGTCTATTATAGAATTAACTTCCCCCTTGATACCAGTAGAATCTTTATCATTGATGTTTTCTGCAATAGATGATATTACAAATTCCTCTTTTTTAGTCTATCCAGATGTTGGGCAATATTGGAGATGTATTAAAAATAATGATTATAAATGGGAAAAATTATATAGTGATAGAAAAATGAGACAGAGAGAGAATGAGATTTTGTATAAAGAAGTTGGTGCTTGGTCAGTTAGAATAGATAAATTTAAAGAATATAAAAATAGGATAATAGAACCATGTACACCAATAATTATAGAAAAGGAATTTGGTTTATCAATAAATAATGATGATGATTTTGCCAATGCGGAGTATCTCATGAAGGAAAATAGTCCACAGATATTTAAAGAGATCGGATTATACAAATGAAAAAGACAATACTTATCAGTGGTGGATATGGAGTATTAGGAAGTGAATTTGCTTCATCTTTGTCTAAGGACGAAAATAATACTATAGTTATTTTAGATTTACCAAGTGCTAAAATTAATAAATTTGTTCAAAGTAATTGGTTTTGCCCTATTGATATTACAGATGAAATAGAGATTCAATATGCTATTAATCATATATACAAACAGCATGGTATTGATATATTGATTAATTGTGCTGCAATAAACCCTATCCCAAAAGAAGGAGAGGATTATAGCTTTGAAAACTACTCATTAGATAAATGGAATAAAACAATGTCTGTGAATCTCACAGGATCTTTCTTGCTTAGCAGGGAATGTATAAAATATATGTTAAAGAATGAAAATGAGGGATTCAAAGGTGTGATAATAAACATAATCTCAGACCTTAGTGTAATTGCACCTGACCATAGTATTTATGAAAATGAATATAAGAAGCCTGTTGATTATTGTGTATCAAAAGCAGGTCTTTTACATCTTACAAAATATATTGCTGGATATTATAGAGATAAGATAAAAAGTGTTGCATTATCACCGGGAAGCGTGTATAATGGGCAATCTGATATATTGAAAAAAAATCTGGAAAATAGAATACCCATAGGGCGTTTGGCAAGAAAAGATGAGTACAATGAAGCAATTAAATTCTTGTGCAGTGAAGGTAGTGATTATATGCAAGGGCAAACACTTGATATGAGTGGTGGGAGGACAATTTGGTAAATAAACTATTATGTATTATAGGATTACATGATTGGGTATATAAAGAGAATAGCATGAAAACACACACACAAGTATGATTATTTATACTTTTAAAATTTGTCAAAACTGTGGGAGATACTTATGATATTACTTGATACGTTAAGATTGGGAAGTGATTCATCGGATGTGGAAGGTAAGTCTACATCTCATATTTGGATACACCCAGAAGGAGGTATTTATGTAAGATACTCTTACAGATATGCAATCCCTGGGTGGAAATTATCAGGAAAAAGAATAACAGATTATTGGGGTGCTTGTTGGCATGAAGTGATCCCAGCAAATACCATACCTATTGAGGAGATCATTTACTCATGAACAATTCAATCGGGATAATGCAGGGGAGGCTTACTGCACCAAAAGGGAGAAAGAGGATACAATTTTTTCCAAGTGGTGGGGGTGAAATTCCAAATGAATTTTATAAAGCCAAGGAGTTAAATTTAGACTATGTTGAATGGATAGTTACAAGTAATGTAACTAACCCATTAATGGGAGATTTTTATTCTTGTGAAGGAGTTAGATATATAATAAAAGATTCTAAAGTACCAATCAATGCCATATGTTTAGATTATTTGATGGATATGGATTTAACTAATGGTGCAGACTTGATTGATACAAAAAATTCATTGACTTGGATAGCAAATATGGCAAATAGGATTGAATGCAAATTGTTGATTATTCCCATATATGAAAAGAATATGGATTTCCCAACAATTAAGTTTCTTATTTCCTCAGTCATAGATGATTTTCATGCAAAAGTGGCATTTGAATTTTTAGATGTGAACAGTTTTACAGGTACGGATTTTATATCTGCTTTGACTTACCAGAACAGACAATCTTTCAGGCATTCATTTAATAATTATGGAATAGGTTGTTGCTTCGATATTGGTAATAATTGTGGAAGAGATATTATTAAAGAATTAGATAATTATTATATACATGATATGTTATTTCATATTCATATAAAGGAAAAAGATACTAATGGAGACACAGTACCATTAGGCACAGGAGTTATTGGGAGAGAGGGTTGGAAAGACATATTTGCATTTTTAAGAAGGGTAGATTATTTAGGTAATTTTACATTACAAATAGCAAGGGGTGAGGAAGGCAAAGAAAAAGAAACAGTTGAGGAGCAATTGGAATTCATTAAGGAGTTGATGTAAATGTTTAGAGAAGATTTTTATAAAAAATATGGAGATTTTGAAAAAGTTAATAAAATAATTAAGGATTTCCATGATTTATATTATGAATCCTCTTGCATTGGGAGTACTTGGAAAAATACAAAATGGCTGGGAATTCCTATTCAAAAATGCCCATTGGATTTGCTTATTTTTGAAGAATTGATTTTTAATACCAAACCCAATATAATTATTGAGACTGGTACAAAAGTTGGAGGTTCAGCCTTGTTTTTTGCAAATATATGTGATATAATTGGGGATGGTGAGATAATTACTATTGATATTGATGGGGAAAGTAAAGTGCCAAGACATGGTAGAATAACTTATTTATGGGGAAGTTCCACAGACGAAGCTGTTGTGCATTTCCTCCAACCAAGAATTAAAGATAAGAAAGTGATGGTTATATTGGATAGTAATCATAGCAAAGAGCATGTATTGAAAGAACTTGAAATATATAGTAAAATGGTTACTGTTGGTAATTATCTTGTTATTGAAGACACAAACAATAAAGAAACCCATGAAGCTGTACAAGAATTTTTGAAAAAAAATGACAATTTTAAAGTTGATAATACTTGTGAGAAATTCTATTTAACTTTTAATCCACAAGGTTGGTTATATAGATGGAATTAATTAAAAAGTTAGGTACAAGAATAGTAAATGGGCGGTTGGAATCTTGGGGCATATACTATTGTTCTTTTTGTTTACAAGAAGTTGAAAAAAGGCTTGATGTTGGTAGGGTGTCAAAATCATGTGGATGTGAAAAAAGGAGATTGATTTCAAAAGCACACAAAGGGATGAAACCCACAGAAATAAGCAGACAAAAAATGTCAATAGCTAAAATAGGGACTAAACGAACAGAAGAATCAAAAATTAAACAAAGTAAAGCAACCAAAGGCAGAAGAATACCCAAAGAAGCAAAACAGAATATGTCTAAAGTACAAAAAGAAAGATTTAAAAATAAAGAAAACCATCCCATGTTTGGTAAACATCAAACAGAAGAAGCAAGACAAAAAATAGTAAAGGCATTTAAAGGGAGAAATGTTGGTAAAAATAATCCTAATTGGAAAGATGGAGTTTCTTTTGAAATATACCCGCAAGAATTCAATAAAGAATTAAAACAGTTTATTAAAGATAGAGATAATTACGCATGCCAATATCCTGGGTGCACTGAAATACATGATAGACTTCATGTACACCATATTGATTATAATAAAAAGAATAATAATTCAGAAAATTTAATTACTTTGGGAACTTCCTGCCACATTAAAACAAATTATAATAGAGAGTATTGGTCAGAATTTTATCAAACTATGATGATGAATAAACTCATGGAGTGTTTATTATGAAAAAATATCTTTTTTGCTCTTTTGGTAATATAGCACAAAGAGAATTTAGAATTTTAAAAAAATTACAATTGGATTGCTTAGTTAATGTTTATACTCATAAATATGAACAGCACAGAATATTTGATAATGAGTTGAACATAACTTATTCAGATAATTTATTAGAAGTTTATGATATTAATACTATTTTTTATGATATTGAGGATGCTTTGAATGCTGAGGAGTATGATGCAGTTTTCATTTATACATTGCCACCTGAAAGAATTAATGTGGCTATTGATGTAGCTAAGAAGGGGTTTAATTTCTTTGTGGAAAAGCCTTTATCCAATAATTTAGATAAGATTTATAAATTACAAGGAACAATCGAAAGAGAGAAAGTTAAGTGTGCCATCGGATTTCAGATGAGATTTCATCCATTATTAAATAAATTGAAAGAAATGGTGGATAATAAAGAATTTGGGAAAATTTACAGAATAGAAGTATCTCATTGTAATAGTATCTATAATTGGACGAAAGGTAGAGATTTAACAGAGAATTTTTATATTTTATCAAATAATTCTGGGGGTTTATTATTAAATCAAGCAGTACATGAGATAGATTATTTAACATGGATTTTTGGAAAACTTTATCCTGTAGCTGCAATATATGGACAATACTTAAATATCTCAAATTCGGATGTTGAAGATAATATTACTATACTAAGTAATTTAGAATTGACAAATGTTTGCATTCCTGTTATCATGAATTTAGATTTTTTATCTAAAATTCCTACAAGGAAAATTACTATTTATGGAACAGAAAAAACAGAAACATTTGATTTAATGGATAAATCTGTTGTTTGGAATGACTTATTCATGGATGAGATGAAAGCATTTCTTAATTTATTAAATGGTGAAAAGCAGGAAAACTTAGCAACTTTGGGAGATGGGATACATTCATTAGAATACTGTTTAGATATAAAAAATAATTTCACTAAGGTAAATTTATAAGGAGGATTTATGCGTGGTAAAACTGCAAGACGGTTAAGGAAATTGGCAAGAAGGAATACAGATGGTGGTTCAACTCTATACCAAAAAGAGGATGGTTCTGTTGTATGGGACGGGCTTATTAGAGTTTATAGAGATTTAAAGAAGGCATGGAAGGATAAGAAATGGAATTTGAATAAGGAGGTTTAATGGAAACTATTATTGTTGGAGAGATTGGTCTGAACGCAAACGGGGACATAAATATAGCTAAACAATTAATAGATGTTTGTTCTGATTTGAATATTCCATATGTTAAACTGCAAAAGAGAAATATAGAGGATGTATATACAAAAGAATTTTTGGATAGCCCCAGAGAAAGTCCTTGGGGTAATACACAGAGACAACAGAAAGAAGTATTAGAATTTAATTTGGAACAATACCAAGAAATTGATATGTATTGTAAAGGAAAAGGCAACATAGATTGGTTTTGCTCACCTTGGGATATACAAAGTATAAATT
>Ga0209518_1003094_pt1 | contig 14585 bp, 27 predicted proteins | sample RifGroB1_FD_183993 | JGI IMG/M metagenome (GOLD analysis project Ga0209518, IMG submission 183993) | Groundwater microbial communities from Rifle, Colorado, USA - Groundwater B1 (SPAdes) (version 2) | ecosystem: Environmental > Aquatic > Deep subsurface > Groundwater | place: Rifle, Colorado...
AAAATGAAGTGTAAATATTTAAGACCGCTTCGTATTCTTTTTTATCTTTTGGTTTTTTTATCTCAATTTTTTCTTCTGCGTTTTCTTTTGCCATTTCTTCTTCACTCATTTTTTCTCCTTGCTCTTTAATGAAATTTTATTTTCTAAATCTTGCGAGATGATGTATGAAGGAACTGAAACAACTTTCCCGTCGACCAAAACCTTTTTATGCACGATTAATTGCCTTGCATGTCTTGAGGTGTTTGCCAAATTTTTTTTAAGTAAAATTGTTTGAAGTCGCCTGTTTAAATAATCTGTCTTATTTAATCCAAGAATATCTGAAATAGAATCTACTTTTAATCCAAGCTTATTTAATTTTTCTAATAGCGATTTTTGTTCTTTGTCGTCGGAAGAAATAAGACTTTTTGCTTTTTTTCTTATCAGAGAAACCTTTGCTTCTGCTTTCCAAATTTCTTTTTTATTTTTAAGACCAAATTCTTTTTTTAATTCTGCTTCTTCTTCAATTCTCTTTTTATCAAACGGTTTTTTTGGTCGCGAATATAACTTATGTTTTCTTTTCATTGTTTATTCCCCATTATTTCTTTCTTTTTCTTTTTAATTCCAGAACCCCTTGCTTTGTTTTTTCTAAAATGACTTCTTGTTCTTTGGCCTCTTGTCGGCTGTCCTGTTGCATGTCTTATTCCGCGATAACTTTTTATTTTTCTTAATCTTTTAATATCAAAATCTCTTTTCAAATCCAAATCACTTCCGATTAAATGTTTGTCTTCTCCGTCGTCAAAATCTTTTCTTCTATTTTTCAAAAATTTTGGAAGTTCTATTTTTTTCGCAAATTCTGAAATTTTTTCAATTTCTTTTTCTGTAAGCTCTCCAATTTTTTTTCTTTTGTCTATTCCAGTTTTTTTGCAAATAGCATTTGAGATTGCCCACGAAATTCCTTTAACTTTTGTCAAGCCGACGTAAATCTTTGAATTTCCTTCTACATCTGCAGACAGAATTCTTACGACTCTTCCTACATCTTTCTTTTGTTTTTCTTCTTCCATTTTATTGTGTGAAAAGATTAAATCTTTCTTGATTAGTTAATTCCTGAACAATTCTTTTTTCAATTGCCTTTTCAGGATCAGGCAAGTTGGAAATTCTTTTTTTCATTTCCTCAAACGATTCGAATTCTTTTTCTTTTCTCTGCTCCAGAATTTCGTTCATATGTTTTTTTCCAAATCCAGGGAGCAATTCAATTTGATGAATTCTTTTGTTTATTGCAGTTGAAGCATTAAAAAACTTAATAAATCTTTCTGTGTTCGCCTTTACTATTTTTGAAACAAATTCTTGCAGATGTTCTTTTGCTTGCGAAGTTAATTTTTCTCTGTGCAATCTTCCGAGGATATAATAAACTTTGTCGCGTTTTCCCTCGCCAATGTAAACTTTTTCTCCAATTTCTAATTGAACTCCTTTTCGCGGAACAAGTTCAAGAAGTATTAAATTTTTTTCCCCAATTGCCTGTGCGATCGGCATAAATTTTCCTTCAAGAGGATATCCATTGGGCAAGTATTCTATTATGATTGCAAATTCTTCTTTCTCTGTCATTTTTAAAACTCTTTAATAATCTCAAGGATTTTTTTAATTTCATCTTCATTAAATCCAGAACAAATTTTCAAAACTTCTTCATCTGTTGCAGGCAAGAAATCAATTAGTTTCACAATCTGTTCGTCTTTTACTTTTAGTAAATCCAATGCAGTTAATTTTTCTTTCATTGTTTCTGCAGTTTCAGATTTTGTTTCAACAAATTTTTTTATAAAACTTTTTATTTCTGCGTTTTCGTCGTCGACAAATTCTTTTGCTTCTGCAATACTCAATGCCTTTTTTTCTATTATCATTTTAATTTCTTTAAGTGAACAGGCGCGATCAAAAATTTTTTATTTTTTTCTTGCGTTTTTATATTTATAAGATAATGGCTTCCTCGTTTTCCTTCAACAACTCCTGTGCTTCCCTGAAGTCGTTCTGGGAAGTTAAAGTCAATTGCTCTTTCGATCGTAACCCCCACTTTATTTCCATTTTCAAACTCTTGAAAGTATTTGCTTAATTTAATTTTTCCACGAGTTCTAACTGCTTTTTTGCCTTTCATAAATATTTCAGAAATAAGTCCTTTAAAAAACTATCTTTTAAACTCCGTCACTGATTTTATTATGACATAGATCACCATTATCTCTTGCTTCTTCTGTTTTGAATCTTATTGTCGCGAACATTTTTTCTCCCCAAACTTTGTGCCCGCAAATATCGCAAATATCTACAACACGATTATCAGAAATTTCTCGTTTGCAATAAAAACATTTTTTTACCATCTTTTTATTTTCATATTGAAATTAGTTTTTAAATATTTAGATTTTATTGAATAATCTTTTTTAAAATATTTTGTTGAATTAAAAAACATTTTTGAAAAAATTTATCGAAGAGAAAATAAAGTTTTGAATATAATTTGTGCTCGGAAAATTTTGGGTCCAACTTTTTTTGCGATTAGCTTTTACACAAAATTAAAAATTCGCGACTAACTTTAATTAAGAATTTAATATATTAAAATTAATCTGCGACGAAGTCGCGTAATTTCTCGTCGTTAAATTAAAGATAATCTTTTTCCTCTCGCCATTGAACAACATTATTTCTGCAATGTTCTAAAAATTCTGGAGTTCCGCATAATTTCTCTCTTATGCAACCTAAAAAATCAATTCCAAATAAATCATATAAAAATCTTGCTCTTGTTTCACATTCATATGTTCCTATACGCGACCATTCGCCATATTGCCTTTCTCCCTTTATTCTCAAATAATAAATTCTTAATTTCAAAAATTCTGCAGGAGTTAATTCTATTCCTGTTTGTGTTTTTATAATTCTTGCAGATAATTGAAGTGATTTATGAATTCCTTTTTCGTCCATTATTCATATCTCAAAGCATCGACGACATTTGTTTTACTTGCTTGAATTGCTGGAAGTGTTCCTGAGATAGCGCCGATTAAAAATCCAAAACCTAAACATCCAAAAATTAACCAACTCGGAGACGCTGTTTGCAAAAGAGTGGTGTTTAAATTATTTACTGCAATAAATTCAATTGTCTTGCTTAAAAAAATTCCCAGCAAAACTCCGATTATTGAACCAACCAAACCAAGCAGACCCGACTCAATTAAAAAAATCCAAAGTATGTCAGAATTTTTAGCGCCAATTGCTTTCATAATTCCAATTTCTTTTGTTCTCTCAATTACAGAAGTATACATTGTATTTGAAATTCCGATCGCGCCGACGAGCAAAGATATGGTCGCTATTCCTGCTAAAAAATAAGTAACTATATTTAAAATCACTTGAAAACTTCCGAGCAAATCTTCTGGCGTTGAAATAATAAAGTCCTGTGTCTTCTCTGTTTGATCTTTTGATTTTCTCAAATTTTTTTCAACTCTTTCAGCAACTTCTAAAATATTTTCTCCTTCTTCAATCTGCACCATTATAAAATCAATTCTTTCGCTTACATTAAAAATTTCAGAAAAACTTTTCATATCCATTAAAATCATTCTGTCGTCGTCGGGATTTCCAATAAATTGCAAAACTCCTTTGACCTCAACTTTCTGAGAATTAATTAAAATTTTTTCTCCAGCACGAATTTCTTTTTCCCAAATATTTCCAGTTAAATGCAGATTTCCGACGACAATTGAATTTTTGTCACCTTGTTTTAAATTTCTTCCTTCTTGAATTTTGAAACTGCTGATTTCTTCATAGACCTTTTGATGATTCAAGGGAACTCCGACAACGCTAAAATATTTTATTTCATTTGCAAATTCAACCTTTGCACTTTCCATTGTGAAATAAGAAAAATCCTTTACTCCGCGAATTTTTTCAAGAACTTCAATATCTTTTGTCGTGAGTATATCTCCGCCAACACTTCCTGGGGGGCCCATCATTCCTGTTTTTGGCTGAATAAAAATTTTATCTGTTCCTAATAATCTGAATTGTTCTTCAACTGCGTTTTGCAAACCCAAACTCAAACTAACTAATGTAAATATCGTCGCGATTGAAACAAAAATTCCAATCATTGTCAGCCAACTTCGTAGTTTTCTTTTTCCTAAATTTTTCACAGCAAGTTTAAAATATTCGCGAATCATTTTGGTTATCTTAATAATTCCTCCTTTTCTCTATCATCACACCAACCATATTTTGGAAGATAACATTTAACAAAAATAGAATAACTCTCAGATGTTGAACTTCCCTTACTAACCTGTTGCTCTCTCTCTCTTCAACAATCTTGGGTAAATTCTCACCAATCATTCTTTGAAATAAAAATTTATCTGCAACTCCTGGTTTAAATGAAGTTGGAAAATATCCTTCTTCAAATTTTAAAAAAAAAGACCCCCCCTCTCTTCGAGTTGAAATATTTTCTGCACAGTGACACATCCCTTCTAATAATTCTTTTCTTAATTGAACCAAATCTGTTTTTGGAAGAACATAATTTCTTTTAATTTCTTTTAATGCTCTTAGTGATTCTCTATGTTTAATATAAAATCTTACTTGTCTATACAATCTTCTTAAATCATCAAACAATTTCATCCCCTCAACGCCTCCACAACTTTTAATTTACTTGCTTGAATTGCAGGAAGCACTCCAGACAAAACCCCGACGACAAATGAAAATAAAACCGCACCAAAAAGCAAAAAATAATTTATTTGAATTCTAAAAAGATTTTCTCCAAGAAACGAATTTGCAATATTTGAAATTCCTATTGCAATTAAAATTCCAATCAAGGCACCGACAATTCCGCCGACTAAACCAAGCAGACCTGACTCAATTAAAAAAATCCAAAGTATGTCAGAATTTTTCGCACCAATTGCTTTCATCACACCGATTTCTTTTGTTCTTTCTAAAATTGAAGTATACATTGTGTTTGCAATTCCAACCCCGCCGACAAATAAAGAAATGCACGCAATACCGACGACAATTATATTAATAATATTTAAAATCGTATTAACACCTGAAAGAGCTTGCAACGGCGTTTGAACTGTGAAAGTTTCTTCACCTAAATTTTCATTTCTGTCTCGCCTTAATTTTTCCTGAACTTGTTCTGAGACAATTTTAATTTTATTTTTATCTTCAACTTGCGCGACAATTAAATCATATTCGTTTTTTATTTGAAGGAGATTTTGCAAGTCCTTTGTCGGCATTATCATCATTCCGTTTAATTGAATGCTGTCCATTTTTTTCAAAACCCCCATTATTTCAAATTCCTTTCCATTAATTTTTATTTTTTTACCGACGACAAAATTTTTTTCAAATTCTTTGTTTGCTCCAAAATCACTTCCAATTAAAACAACTCCTGAGTCGCCTTCTTGAATTAATCTTCCTGACGATGTTTCCATGCTAAATGTTTCATAAATCATTTTTAATTTTTCAGAATCATCAGGCAAGTCAAAAATATATTTGAAGTTTGCGATTTCATTGAATTCAACTTTTACAACTCTTATCAAACGCGTGATAACTAATTTTACTCCATTTACATTTTGAATAATTTTCACGTCGTTGTCGTTTAATTTTTCCACAACCATTGAACCAGGCGGGCCAAAACCCGCACCCTTGTTTTGAATTGTTAAAATGTCAACTCCAATTGAACCAAATTGCCCTGTGATTGCTTCACGCAAACCAGCACCTAAAGAAATTAAAGAAACAACTGCAGCAATTCCAATAAAAATTCCAAGAATTGTTAGCCAACTTCTCAAGCCCCGATGTTTTAAGTTTCCGAATGCAAGAAAAAAATAATCTTTTAACATGGAGCTATCTCCTGTCGTCGGTGTTTTCTAAATTATTACTTATCGAACTTTCTGCTTCTGCCTTTATTTGAGAATAAATATTTCTACCTTCTTCAAGCGACGCAAACCTTTCTAATGGATTTCCTTTTGGCATCTTTTCTAATGTCAAAAACAATTCGTCCTCCATTACCCTCTTTTGAATAAAGACGAACAATTTTTCTTTCTCCGTTTTCATTTATCCGAACAGCATACCCCTCATAACTTCCGTAATAGGTTTTTCCACATCCTGCAGATAATAATCCTGCACAAATTAAACTTAAACTTTTTTTCATTTTCCACTCCTGTCGTCGCTGTTTTGCAATCCTGCATTTCTTAATTCTTGAGCGTTAAAAACAGTTTGATAAAATTGTATCGTCCCTCTTATTATTCTTTCTTGGTATTCATCGGGTAATGCTTGATACGTTAAGGAAGATATCATTGTAGAATAAACCCCTATTGCAACTAAACGAAGAAACAAATTGTCTTTTTTTACTTGTCTCTCTCTTTCTGTTTTGTCACTTTTATTAATTGGAGAATTTCTAAATCTGCTTTTCATTTTCCATTCATGTCGGGAATCTGATTTTCTTTTCATTTTTCTCTCCTGTCGTCGGTGTTTTCTAAATTATTACTTATCGAACTTTCTGCTTCTGCCTTTATTTGAGAATAAATATTTCTACCTTCTTCAAGCGACGCAAACCTTTCTAATGGATTTCCTTTTGGCAAATTAGATATTGTGATCTGATCAGTACCTATATCTTTTCTAATGTCAAAAACAATTCGTCCTCCATTACCCTCTTTTGAATAAAGACGAACAATTTTTCTTTCTCCGTTTTCATTTATCCGAACAGCATATCCCTCATAACTTCCGTAATAGGTTTTTCCACATCCTGCAGATAATAATCCTGCACAAATTAAACTTAAACTTTTTTTCATTTTCCATTCATCTCTTTTTGTTTTTTATTTTTCAAATATTTTTTATATTGTCTCCAAGCAATCCAACCAATAATTAAAATAGCGACGACAAAAATATAAAACCCGGTTTTGCTTTTTTTAATTAAACCCACTGAAAGTGCTTGTTCTTTTGTATAAACTTTTACAGGAAGTGAGATTGTTTGTTTCTGATCTTGGTTGTCAAAATCCTTGTATTCAACAATTGCAGATAAACTCGGAGAATTTGAATTAAAAATTACATCAAAAGTTGCGAAGTCAGAATCATCTGAATCAATTGTTCCAATGTAAACTTTTTCTCCTGACGCAAGTTCAAAACCTTGAGGCAAAATTTTCACAGAAACAAATTTTATTTCACCCAAACCTTTGTTAATTATTTTCAAAGATATTTGCCCTTTTTGTTCAAGAATATTGTTTTTTTCTTCAACTGAAAAATCTATTTCTGTTTTTGCAGAGACCCGCAAGCCAAAACTTCCGGACTTTGTCAAAGTTAAATTTGTTCCTTCTTCTTTATATTTCACAACATAAGGAATATTATAATCCCCTGGAATAATATTTGTAAATGGCTTTAAAGAAAAACTTATGCTGTCATCGTCATCTTCGCTTAAATCCTCTAAATCCTTTTCAGAACTTCCAACAGAAGTAAAAGGAACATTTTCTAAATTCAACGCAACTGAAATTTCTTCTATATCAAAATTTTCATTATTCTCAACATTTATTTTTATTGCCCCTGTTTCTCCAGGAAGAATTGTAACATAGTCCGCATCAACAGAAATTGCAGACGCAAAGTTCAAACTAAAAAAAAATATTAATGCAAGTGTAAAAAAAATTTTGAAGTTCATTTTAATATTCCTCTGGTGATTTTTTAATTTCTGGTTCTGAATTTTCAACTCTTGATATTGGAATTCTATTTTCGTACATTATAAAATCGCCAGCATAATTAACAGCCACAAAATCTGTATCTCCATCACTATCAAAATCTCCAGCAATAGGGGAATATCCGTTCAAAGCACGAATTTCTTTTCTATTAAAGTCTGCAATTGATGTAAAAAAATATTCTGCAACCAGCAGTTCAGGTTGTTCAAGAGGTTCTGTTCTTTTTTCTCCGCAACCTGTCAATCCAATTAAAAGTGCTGAACTCAATCCAACATTTCTTAATTTATTTTTTAAGTTTTTCATGCGAAGTTTTCTCCTGAAAACGAGCAGACAGAAAATTTCTTATTTTCTGTATTTTCAAAATCTTTAATGGCGATCTGTGCGAAGGCACAGCCGAGATTTTGAAAATGTCTTCCTAAGTTTTCTCCTGAAATTTTATATCTCATTTTATTTTCTTCCTTTTTTTCCTTTATATTTTTTTGGGTGTTGAAATGCAAATTCCTTTGCTTCTTGTTCTAATCTGCCTGTTTCATATTCTTCAAACTTATCATCAAATTCGCCTGCAATTAAGTCTAATATTTGTAATGCTCGTTCATATCTTCTTCTGCTTTTTTTTGGATCAGAACTAAACCCTTCTCTAGAGTATGCGCAACGTATTGCCCCATTTATATAACCCGCATATCTTTTTATCTTTTCGTGAAATACAATATATTCTGGGATATCTGTTGGAATTTTTTTTAATTCGGCTCTTAAATCTCTTAAAAGTCCCCTTGTATGTTCTCTATGATGCCTTCTTCTTTCCCTGTAAAAATCTTTTTCTGTTTCTCCTTGATCTTCTTTCTTTCCCATAGCAATTTTCATATTTTAGAATTTATAAATCTTTCTTTTGTTACTATTATTTAATTAAAACAAGTCAGCAAAAAACTTTTTCTTTTTTCCATTTGTTTCCAAATTTTTTTTCATAACTTTCAACTTTTCCGTCGCGAATTGAATAAATTGTTCTCGCGTGTTCGCGCGCAAGTTCTGGCGAATGCGTAACCATAATTATTGTTTTACCTTCATTATTTAATTTTGTTAAAAAGTCTAACATTTTTTCTCCTGTTTTTGTGTCAAGATTTCCTGTTGGTTCATCTGCTAAAATAACTTCAGGATCATTTGCGAGCGCGCGAGCAATCGCGACTCTTTGTTGCTGTCCTCCTGAGAGTTGATTTGGATAATGTTCTGTTCTGTCAGATAAATCTACTGATTGCAAAAGTTTCTCTGCTTTTTCATTTCTTTCTTCTTCGTCAATATTTTGAAATAACATCGGCAACATTACATTTTCTTTTGCAGTCAAATTTGGAATTAGATTAAATTGTTGAAAAATAAATCCAATTTTTTTCCCGCGCAATTGAGCAAGTTCTGATTCGTCCATGTGTTCAATATTTTCTGAATCCAAAAAAATTTCCCCTTTTGTTGCTAAGTCCAAACTTCCAGTAAGATTCATGCTTGTGGATTTTCCCGAGCCAGAAGGCCCCATTATCGCGACAAAATCTCCGACCTCAATTTTTATATTTATACAATCCAACGCCTTTACTAAATTTTCTCCCATTTCATAATACTTCGCGACATTTTTCAGTTCAATTATATTCTTTTTCATTATGCATAAACCTCTAAGATTTCAATAAGAGTTTTTTCAGAAGTTTCAATATGAGAAAGTGCCATAGAATATCCAGAAATTCTTTTTGGGGTCTTTTCTTCAAAAGATAAAAAACCCCTTTCATTCAAAACAGCTCTTTCTGCAAAATCTAATAATTCTAAAACCGCGATTGCCCCCAGTCCATACTTTTTACATTGTTCTCTTAATCTAAATATTGCGTCGCGGATTGCTAATTCTTTATCTAAATTTTCTCTTAAATTTTCAAGTATTCCTTTCACATCTTCAGTTATTGGCAGACGATATTTTCTGTTCATTTTAAACAAAACAAAAGACAACACAAGGTTTAAAAATCTATTTTTTTTATGAGTTCTATGATAATTCCAGTGAGATGTTTTTCGTGCAACAAACCAATCGGGCATCTTTGGGAAGAATTCAAATCACGAGTTGCTCAAGGTGAAAATCCTCGACGAGTAATGGATAATTTAGGACTTGAAAGATTTTGTTGTAGGTCAATGTTTTTAGGTCAAACAGATTTGTTGGAGTTAGTTGGAAAATTCAAAAAAAGTTAAAAAATTTTTAGGGTGTTTTAATGTGAAAGAAAATTTTACTCGGAGTTCTCGTTAATAAAATCTATTACAAAGTGAATTTATCTTTTTTCTATTTATAAAAAACTACAGAAATTAAAAACAGACAAAATATATAAACACGATATATATCTTATCTTAATGTGGACAGCGAAAATCTCTTTTGATTCTGAAAAAATAAAAATCGGAAGCAGGGCAATTAAAACAAATGTTAATCTTTATCTCTTTCCTATTTCTTGGGTTTATATGAAAAAATATATCAAGGTTAATTTCGCAGGAACTTTAGAAGGAGAAGCAAAAGATAAAAAAGAATTTCTCAAATCATTGAAAAAAGTTAAAGGCATTTCGCATTTAGAAGAAAAAGGAGATTTTTTAATTGGAGTTGCAAATGAACCTCTTTGGTCAAAACCAGTTTATAATCCGAACATAATTTTTTTAGAACCTGCGTTGATTAATCAAAAAGGAATTGAAACAGTTGTTATAGGTGCTTTTGAAAAAAAGCATATTAATAATTTTATCAAAGCAATTGAAAAAATAAGATGGACAAAAGTTCATTATATTCAACAGAAAATGATAAATTCTATTTCAATTGTAAAAACAAATTCAAACCTTACTGAAAAACAAAAAAGAGCAATGGACTTGGCATTAAAATATGGTTATTACAAATCTCCGAGAAAAATAAGTGTAAAAAAATTAGCAAAAATAGCTGAAAAAAGTTTCTCAACATTTCAAGTTCATCTTAGGAAAGCAGAAGAAAAATTAATGCCTAATTTTTTTGAATAATTCTAAAGAGATTAAATAAACGATATATATCGTTGAAAAATTTAAATTATTTTCGCAACATAAATTATTATGAGATACAAATTAAGAGACATAACTCCAGAAGGAATGTGTATTTTAGTTAACTGCCCAAAAATTTATGCAGATGGTAAATGGAACTATCTTATTGTTGGAAAAAGAGTAGAGCCAAGAGATGTTGGTTTGGAAAAAGAAGTTGGAGATGCAGAGAGATTAGTAAGGGTTCCGAAGAAATTAATTGACGAGAAAAAAAGATAAATAATAAAATTTTTTCTTTTGCAGAAAAATTAGAAGATTTTTTAATTAGATATCTGGCTTATTTTAATTATAAAAATTATGTTGAAAAAATGTCTTTACATGGAAATGAAAAGATTTTAGAAGTTGGTTGCGGAGGAGGAAATCTCTCAAGATTTTTATCTAAAAAATTGCCAAAGGGAAAATTGGTTTGTATTGATAATTCTAAATATTGGATTGACAAAGCAAGAAAAAGGTTGAGGAATTTTGAGAATGTTGAACTTTTGATTAAAAATGTTTTAAACTTAAAAAGAAAAAATTATTTTGATATAATAGTTCTTCATTTTGTGTTGCATGATATTTCTAAAAGAAAGAGGACAATAAATATTTTAAAAAATAGTTTAAAGAAGAAAGGATTAATTTATATTGCAGAATTAATTAGAAAGAGTCATGGAATGAATTCTAATGAGATAAAAAGATTAATGACTCAAGAAGAATTTTTAGAAAATTATTCAAAAGAAGAAATTGTTTTTCCAATAAGAGGCCAAGTTTATTATGAGGTATTTAAAAAAAGATAAACCCCGACGAGAAAAACGAGAAAAATTTTTGAGAAAATAATTAATGTGAAAGAAATTTTAATCTGTGTTCAAAGTTAATTATTTCATCTTCCATCTCGCAACATTTCCGCAATTTTCACAAGTTATTGATCTAATTTTATTTTTTATTCTAACCTTTTCTTTTCCAGTTAACGCAACAAAACATTTTTTGCAAAATAATTTTCTTTTTTCTTTTAGTTGAATATTTTTTGACATCGCGAGTTTTTTTATTTTCCGGATTTCCTTTGGTGTTTTTGATTTTACTTTTTCAAAAAATTCTGAAATTTTTTTTTCAGTTTCTTGTCGCGAAAGTTTGGGTTTCATTTTAAGTATGATTTTAATTCTTCAAATTCTGATTCTGAAAGTTGTTTTTTATATAATTCATTAACAAGCCAAAGTCCGCTTTCGCGTATTTTTTCCTTCGGAGAACAAAGTCCAAGCCAATTTTTTGAAGCAGAACATTCTTTACATGAAGAGATTGCAGAAATTATTTTTGATTCAAATTCAAGTCGTTTTTGCTTATCTTTTATTTCAAAAACAACAAAACTAAAATTGTCCTGTATAAAAAGCGTGACTTTTTTTTCTATCTCTTTTTGTTTTTCAAGATTTATTTTTGATAAATATTTTTCTTTATTTGTCCTCGACGTTAGATCAAATTCCCATTGCTCTAAAAAAAGGCCCCCTGATTTTTTTAGCAACGCTCTTCCTATATTTTTTCTGAAAATACTTCTGTCTTTATTCTCCATTATAAAATGTTGTTTTAATCTGGATCTTAACTGATCTTTACCCGTGTGTGTTCCTATTCTAACTATTCTATCTCCTCCGTGAGATTTCTCCCCTTTTTCAAATAAAATATATATCCCATCCAAGGGAATTTCATTTTCATTAAACGGGAAAAAATGTCTTTTCATATTGCTAAAAAGTTTGTGGAGTTTTTCGCATTGCGGGTTCATTTTGAAATCTCTTTTTTTAAATAACTTAGTTGTTTACCAATTCCCAACCCCTTTAACGGAATAGAATAATTTTTCAAGTGAGGAATTAAATATTTTCTATATTTCTCTCCAGCAAGAAAAATTATCTCGTCATTTCTTATATCTATTTTTTTCCTCATTTGATTTAGAACGTTTTCAGACCACGATTTTATTTCTTTTTCAGTTTTATTATTTAGTGTTTCATTATATGGTTCTATCTCTTTTTCCAAATCAAGCAAACCATATTTAGCAGAAAGGATAAATATTTGGTCTGGATTAAGTTTTTTTGCATAAGCCAAATTAAATTTGAAAAGAGGACTTACATAAATTTCTTTTGCCTTTAATTTTTTATTTTGTTTTTTACTCGCACAAGTAATAAGCACAATTTTTTTCATAACTTAATAAAGAAATTAGAGATTATAAATTTTTTATATCAACGATTTTTCATTTTCTGATCACACTAATTTTATTTTAATGAATAATCTTTTGCAAAAAAGTTGAACTCGACGAGAAATCGTTGAATAATTTATTTTTCGCGATATCAACCAGAAGCAATTAAAGATATTGCACACCGGAACAAAAAAGGGGATGGTTCAAAAAGAACCGCTTAGGTTTTAATTTTTTGTGATGTCATAGGAGGCATAAAGAAACATCACCTTTCCGCATTTTGAGGAGATTTCTAAAAACAGAGAAAATCTTTCTACGGATTTTCTATGTCCCAAAAATTTCAAAACAAAATAAAAATTTTTGCGAGAACCAGAGGGTTCTTTTTATATGAAAGACAGCTTAATGGGTTCGCAGCTTGTGGGCCACTACAGCCACTAACATAGGAAGCTTAACTTCTGTGTTCGGAATGAGAACAGGTGTTTCCAACCTATTATGGCCGTCTTCAAAAATTTAGAGAATTATTTATTTTTAAACCTTTTGGAAAAGAAAATTTAAAATATTTTTTAAAAAACACAAAAGATTTTAAACCAAGAATTGTAAATTATTTCAAGCGTGGATAGGTCAACGGCTAGACTTTCTGCCTTCCAAGCAGACTATCCGGGTTCGAATCCCGGTCCGCGCATCATAGCACTGAAAGTGCTATTGGATTCGAACTTCGAATCCTGAGCGATTTTGCGAGATGACTTCAAAAATACGAACGAGGTCGCGAATAGGTCCGCGCATTTTAAATTCTTTAATAAAAATTTTGGGATGAGAACCCGAGGGTTCGACCGAACGATTTCGCGAGAAAAAAATTTGTGAAACAAAAAAATCCGAGCGAGGTTGTGAGTAAAGAGTTTTCACGAGCAATCGCATCAAAAATAAAAAGCAAGTGAGGGCTCAAGCTTTTCCGGTCCGCGCATTTTAAAAAATAATTTTGCTGTTCACCAAATTCTTAACATTTTTTTAGGATTTGGTGAAGACAGAAAACACTGACGATAAAATTCAAATGAGAGATTGTTATCTGTATTCAAATCCTATGCGATATCAACAGGAGGCATTGAGGAGATATCGCTTACCTGAACAGAGAAGGAGAGGTTAATGTAAGGAGAACCATATGGTTCTCCTCACGCCCGAGACAGGATTTGAACCTGCGACCCTCACATTAGGAGTGTGATGCTCTATCCAAGCTGAGCTACTCAGGCAATAATTTTTAAATGTATTATTAGTTTAAAAAATATGCTAGTAAAAATTTTAGGACTATTAGATTTTGTTTCAAGTTTTATTTTAATTTTTGCATTATACAAATTTATTCCGACTTCAGTAATTTTGACAATTGGTGTTTTAGTTTTATTAAAATCCACTTTGGGTCTGTTTCAGGATTTCGCGAGTTGGATTGATTTTTTTGCAGGGGCAATTCTTTTTTTAACACTTTCAAATTCAGTTCCTTGGGTTGTTTGTTTTATTGCAGGACTTCTTGTTCTTCAAAAAGGAGTTTTTAGTTTTGTTTAGATACTTTTTTATATTCTAAATTTTTAAATTTTTATGCGGAAGTGCCAGAGCGGTCAAATGGGCAACGCTAAGGACGTTGTGGCTTAGTGCCTGCGAAGGTTCAAATCCTTTCTTCCGCATTCAAGATTGAAGAATGAAATCTTGAGATTGAATTTCAATTCAGTTAAATTCAAATATTTTTTATTGCA
>Ga0209518_1003096_pt1 | contig 14579 bp, 16 predicted proteins | sample RifGroB1_FD_183993 | JGI IMG/M metagenome (GOLD analysis project Ga0209518, IMG submission 183993) | Groundwater microbial communities from Rifle, Colorado, USA - Groundwater B1 (SPAdes) (version 2) | ecosystem: Environmental > Aquatic > Deep subsurface > Groundwater | place: Rifle, Colorado...
TGGTGCGACCTAAATTTCTTGAGCGAAGCGATTAGAAATTGGAAGTACCCTTGTGGTGCGACCTAAATTTCTTGAGCGAAGCGATTAGAAATTGGAAGTACCCTTGTGGTGCACACAATCATCCCCACCGTTTTGGGAAAAATCATAATAAAACGGCGGGGATGTCTCCCGTAATTACTTCAAACACCCAACGTATCCCGCGTCTTCAACCGAGTACGCTTTTCCTGCTCCGTTGATGTGAAGTGTGTAATACTCCTTTTCATCTTTTTTGACCGAGATATTTCCACATTGAACATTCCATCCGTAGCCGAGTTGATACTGTTTTTGAAATGCGTCGTATTGAGCATTTTTATTCCGCACATCTTGCGTACACTCTATCGCATCGTAGAAAGTACCTTGCGTACAAACTGGACTGGACGAAACGGTCTCTTTTACAGTATCAGTTTTGCTTGCTAAGTTTATTTCATGCCAAGCAATAGATGCATAACCCGCCTCGCCAGAACTTGCGAAGAGAGAAACGGTAGTGCCGTCAGATGAAATGTCCTGAATGCTGTAATTGGGTCCGTGGGCTTGCGAGCAAACAGCGATGTCAAGAATTTTTGTCTCAGTCGCACGCGCCATATCTACGACCCTAAGTTCACATGGTTGACGAGGTGCAACGGGCCCGTACTCGTTAGGACTCTCGTCGGTGGGGCCGATGGCAAGAAAGACAAGCGTATTCCCCTTTACAGCGAAATCTGCTATTCGCCACGGCTCATAAAAATCCTTTAGCGGTACAGCAGAAATTTGACCCGACTTCATATCGCGGCGCGAAATACTGTTGTTTGCACTCATGTAAAACATTGCCCCATTTTCCACTTTGACTTCGGGGACGTAGGGGTATGCCGTATTAGGAACCTGCATGATCTCTTTCTTCGCTCCAGTTTGAGAATCAAACAAAATAACAGAAGCTTCCTTTCGATTGATCCCTTGAACAAGCACTACTCCTGCAAGTGCTTGCGCGGCCGGTTGCGTCGGAGTATTGGTGATGGTATTAGTCGTCCCGTTTTGTGAAGTTGAATTTGAGGCTGGAAGTGTCGGTATTTCGTTTTCAGTAAGAGTTGGCGAAGGCGACTGTTGCATGACGTAATATACCCCGCCTCCGAGGACAATCAGACCAAGCGCTATGGCTATCAAAATCGCGGCGCTCACGAATCCTCGTTGAGTTTGCATAACAAAGTGGGGACAACTTATTGATAAATTACAACTCCACAATAGCACGTTTTTGCCATACGAGGATTCTAAAGTGGAAGCCGCCCCCTCGCCTTGAAACGGAGCGGAAAGGACAATTTTCCTTCGACTCCACTCAGGATGGTGATCCTGTCGAACCACAAGTTTTTCTTCCTAGAGCGTTCATGCGAGCGTGCAGAGTAGCTTGGCGGACTAGGTACGAGCGTGCGCGATTTATGGTGAGTGTGTCGAACCAAGCGCACACAAAATTTCCTATTTAACAATCAACGACTGAACTATATGGTCCAAGACCCCTTCCGTTTCTTCAGCAGTTGCGTACGGCTTACCAGTGCCGTACAGCGCAAACAAGCTATAGCTCTTCATGCTTGCAGAACCACTAAAAACATATTCGACCAAACCTATACTTCCTCCAAAACCAGCAGAGCGATAAACAGTTTTTGTGATTACAGAAGGATTTTGCCCGGTGATTTTAGATTCGCGAATTTTACTCCAAATATCTTTATCCTCGGCAACAAAAGGTACGGAGATAGCGACGTTAGGATCATTTTCCCAGACCTCATCGTTTTCGCAAGTAGTCTGAAACCAGTCGGGATGTGCACTGCTCGTCTTATATGTTTTGCATTGCCAGTTTTTGGGATGGGAAAAGGATATACCGAAATCGACGTTGGAGTACGGTACATAGGTTTGCGTACCAACTACACATTCCCACTCACCGTGGCCGTCCATTTTATCCACCACCCTCCATTCACCGCCAGAACATGGAGATGTTGGCCTCGGGGGTACTTTGACATAATACGACGGTGACTCTCCTATCAGAAGGGGACCGCCATCAGAATTTGTATTCACTGGCGGGTTGATAGTTTTGCTTGTTTCAGATTTGTTTTCTGTACTTGCAACATCCGACAGAATCGGAAATCCCGAAGTTGTTTGAGGCACACTCGACGTATTCAAATACCACAACCCTCCTGCGACAAGCACAACCACCACGACGATACCAATCAAAATGTTGCGACTCATATAAATTACTTTAATAAAATTATATGAATAAAAATTTTCTTTTCCCCACAAGTATGACGTTTTTGAAACAAAAATGCAATTATGTGTATGACCACCGAGCTCAACGAGGCGGCAGACCTGTGCTTGCGCTTTTCATTTTGCTGATGTGTACCCCGTGTCCACTTTATGGGGTACAGATCACTGGCGGACGGGGTGGGACTCGAACCCACAAGCCGCTTTTGACGGCTACAGATTAGCAATCTGCTGGCTTACCAAATTCGCCGCACCCGTCCAGTCCGACGAATGGTACTTTAATTCGAGTATCTTTTCAAATGTTTTGGATTATGAAAATCGACAATAGTAAGATATTTTCTTATTTGCTTTTTGCTTGCGCTTGCGTCTGGAGTGCGTTACGCATATAAAGCTCGAGGGGTTAGGAACAGGAGGAACCCATGCAAGTAACCGTGTGTTTCCTCCTGCGGGAGGAAAAGGTATGTCTCGCTCAAAAGAGGCGGACATACGGGATTGGGTTATGGAACGGCTACGGCGGAAGGGTCAAAGACGGTGAGTTCGTAGAGGCCTGTGCTATCCGGGAGACTCACGAGGAGTCCAGTGTACACGTCTCTCCGGACAATCTGGTCAAGACTGCGGTCGTGAGAATATATCGCGGCGGCGAGTTTCAGTACGAGCTCCACGTCTTTCTCGCGCGCACGTGGGAAGGCGAACCGCAAGAATCAGAGGAGATGGGTCCGCCGCGCTGGTTCCGCTTCAACCGGCTTGGCGCACTTCCGCTTCTCGACATGTTCTCCGACGACCTGGTCTGGCTACCGCGCGCACTTTCTGGGGAAAAGTTCGAGGCGGATGCCTACCTTTCGCTCGAGGGTGACGCGACTGACCGCGTCGTGTTCCGCAAAGCAACGTTCAGATGAGGGCCGCTTCACGCGATCCTCTCGCTTATCCTTCGATCACTCGAATTTGTTTCGCGGCACTTTCCGCAATGAGCTTCTAACTCACGCGCGCGCGAGTGCAAGAAGCGTAACGGGAGTGCCTGTTTTGGAGAATGGACGCGCGGCCTCTTTGAGCGTTGCGCCAGTCGTCACAACATCGTCTATAAGGTAAATATGGGAATCGCGCAAAACGAAGTCGTTTGCGGCAAAAGCACCGGAGACGTTTGTAAGCCGCTCGGCACGCGGGAGCTTTGTCTGCGGTGCCGTGTCGCGTGTGCGCAAGAGCACACCCTCTTTCATATATGAAAGAGTGCCATCATGAAACTCAATAGGTAGGATGTTCAAGACCGCCTGTATTTGGTTGAATCCACGTTCATGCACGCGATTCTTATGGAGTGGCACAGGAACGAGAAGAATGCGTCGTGAAGAAAATGTGTGCATTGATGCGAACTCTTCTCGAAGGTAGTCGGTGAGGAGCGCCGCACATAATTTGGCGGCATGCCCGGAGCGGTCGTATTTTAGAGAACGTATCAAATCTTTTGCCGCGGACTCTCGGTAATCCATGAGCGTGAGAATTTGCACACCGAGCAATTCATGTAATACAGGACAGAGAGGGATCTCATCAAAAGAACGTGCTTCAGTGCGTGTCCGTCTTTCACGCCGAGGAAGCACAGTATCAAGGATGGAGTCTAGGATATCTCGAATTTCGAACATGGTAGCATTGTGCCATACGTACCCCGTTAGAAATCGCGAACAGGTGGAATCAATTTTATTCTTGCGGCCCCAAATAGATACGGTTTAGATACGGTTTCATAAGAAATACAGCTCACGTGATTTCTGCGTGGTATAATTTTACTTCTATGCCTTGCTTTTCTATACGTAAAAGATAGCGGGCTACGAGCTAGTCTTCATGGCATTTTCCTTTAGCGATATAACGCGCAAGCTTGGTTCGGCATTTGGCGGGAGTTCCGAGGAGAGTGTTCTCGGCATCGACATTGGTGCGAGCTCTGCGAAAATAGTGCAGTTACGCGCTTCGCGCGGCGCGGCAATTCTTGAAACATACGGTGAAATATCGCTCGGTCCCTATGGGAAACAGCCGATAGGGAAAGTGGTGAAGCTTTCGCCGGAAAAGACGGCGGAGGCGCTCACCGATCTTATGAAAGAAGCTAATGTCACTGCGCGTTCGGGAGGCGTCGCTATTCCGTTCTCCTCAAGCTTGGTCTCTATTTTAGACTTGCCAAAGACGGACAGGGAAGCTCTGAAGCGAATAATTCCCATTGAAGCGCGCAAATACATTCCCGTGCCGGTCTCCGAAGTGCAACTTGATTGGTTTGTTATTCCAGAACAAGAAGAGGAGCAAAGCGCGTTCGATCGAGTGGAGAAACCGACCAAGCGTCCTCACGGTCAGGAGGTGTTGCTCGTCGCCATTCATAACGAAACGATCGAAAACTATCAAACCATCACTGAAAATGCCGGGCTTAAGGCCGAATTCTACGAGATAGAGATGTTTAGCACCGCACGCTCTTCTCTCGGCCATGGCATTGCACCCGTACTTGTTGTAGACCTCGGTGCGGGGACGACGAAGATGTATGTTGTTGAACGCGGCATAATCCGTTTGACACATCTTGTCACGGTGGGCGGCCAGCACATTACAGAGACCCTTGCACGTTCTTTAGACTGGGAATTCGAGAAAGCGGAGAGAGTGAAGCGTGAGCGAGGGCTCAAAGACTCAAACGCGTATTCTGTCGAAGAGAACGAACGCATAAAGGTGGCGTTGTTATCAACACTATCCCGTGTGTTCGGTGAAATAAATCGGGTACTATTAAGCTACGGGCAGCGATACAACAAAAACATATCGCGCGTTGTCCTTTCAGGCGGCGGGGCGTCGCTTCCCGGGCTTTCCGAAGAGGCGAAAATCTCTTTGAATGCGGACGTTGAGATAGCGGATCCGTTCGCACGAACGGAGGCGCCGGCGTTCTTGGGGCAAGTACTGCGGGAGATAGGTCCCGGGTTCGCGGTTTCTGTCGGTCTGATTCTTAGGAAACTTAAACATTCCTAAGAGTCTCCCAGCTCTCAATGAGTTTCGATGCGCCCGTTTTTCAGATTCGATGTGCATGCGGGAAATTAAGTATTTGTTAATGCCAAACGTTAGATTGCACTACGATTTTTTATAACTTATGCCCGAGCAACAATCATCAACATCGTTCATCCCTCGCGACGGGGGACAGACGAATCGCATACGTCGTGCGGAAACAGGCGGACTGCTGGAGCTCATGATACTTGTCTCAATAGTCCTTTTTGTCGCTTCCGGGGCGCTTGGTATCGGTATGTTCCTTTATCGCCAATACCTGCAGGCGAGCACTGCTTCTAAGGTAGATCAATTAGAGCGAGCAACTGCGGCCTTTGAGCCCACACTTATTAAAGAGCTTACCCGGCTTGACGACCGCATGCGTGCCGCGAGTGACATCTTGGAGCGTCACATAGCTCCATCCGCGCTGTTCGGTATGCTTGAGAAAACAACTCTGCAAACAATAACGTTCCGTTCTCTTACTCTGGATGCCGCGGATCCTCAAAAAATGTCGGTCAAAATGGAAGGGGCCGCTAATAGCGTGAACTCCATTGCTCACCAAGCGGACCTATTCAGCAAGATCGGAATGATAAACAATCCCATTTTCTCGGATATTGATCGTCAGTCTGATGGCGTTTACTTTACGCTTTCGGCGCTTCTCAATCCCGGCATGCTCAGCTATGCGGCGCTACAGAGAGGTTTGGCTCCCGAACTTCCTCAAGTAGGTTCCGTGCCGCCGTCTCCTAGCCAACAACCTCCAGCATCTCCATTCGAGGCGCCGGGCACTACGGAACCATCTCCTGATGAACCATCTCCCGATGATCTATCTCCCGATGAGCTATCTCCCGATGAGCTATCTCCTGATGAGATGTTTCTCGAATAGGGTGCGGAATTGTAATACAATTTACTATGATAAGACTTATCATTTCGGCAATAGCATTTGTGGTCGCCCTCGGCATCTTCTTTATGTATACACAGCCGACCTACGATAGCACTCGAGAGTTAAAGGATAAGATTCGTCAATACAATCAAGCACTTGATAAAGCGGCAGAGCTTCAACAACTGAAGCAGGCCCTCTTATCACGCTACAACGCGTTCGATCCGACGGATTTGTCGCGCCTGCAAAAATTATTGCCCAACCATGTGGATAACGTACGGCTCATTCTCGATATCGATAATCTCGCAGGGCGTTACGGTATGGCGCTCCAAAACGTCGTTATCAGTACACCTGGCAAGGACAAAGAAAACGAGGAAGAATCTTCCTTGGGCGCTATTGGCGAGTCGCAACAGAAATTCGATTCACTCACGCTACAATTCTCTACACAAGCAACATACCCGCTCTTCATGCAATTTCTACAGGAGTTGGAATCAAGCCTGCGCATCGTTGACCTTGTTTCCCTTACGCTTACTCCGGAGACGGACGCTACCGCGTCGAAGGAGCCGACATATAGTTTCGATATTACCATAAAGACGTACTGGTTAAAGTAATATGGCATCTCTTCTTTCTCGCAATACCCTGTTAGTCGTTGCCGTTGGCATAGCTCTTTTGATAGGCCTGTGGTACATGTTCTCCGGTGACAAACCGAAGGGAGCGTTGCTTACCACTACCTCAGTGTCGGGCACAGAGTCCATCGCTGAACTTGAGATCGTGGAAACGCTCTTGACCCTGCGGGCCGTTTCCCTTTCAGGGACAATATTCTCAGACCCGGCTTTTAGCGCGTTGCAAGATTTTGGGACGCAGATCATTCCCGAACCGGTTGGGCGTCCGAACCCGTTTGCTCCTAGAGGAGTCGGAGATTCGAGTACGACAGATGGAGATATCTTACTTCCAGGGTCTACTCCCTAAATCTCATATGCACATTCTCAAGCCACACACAGAGCCCCTTTTTCTTTTATTAGTGCGCTTCTGGCGCGTTGAGCTGTAGCATGAGGTATGCCTCGTGCTACAACTCCGATATCTGAAATAGGCGCGCCAGACGCTCCTCTCGACGTCCAAACGTCGGGACTTGTTTCGGACAGTTCGTCGACTGGGGGAGATTCTGACGTTCCATCGCGAAGTATTGGGGACACTAAAGTACCCTATGACATCTTGCACTACATTCCCGAAGAATCGGCACAACACTATCGACTTGCGCCTCTTTCGGTCGTAGACGGGGTTCTCGAGGTCGGCATGGTGGATCCAAACGACATCCAAGGTTTTGATGCACTAAATTTCATAGCTCGCTCGACCGGGTTGCCGTTCAAAGTATATAGGATATCGGTGGAAGATTTCGAACGCATCCTCGACATGTATCATGGGTTGGGAGGCGATGTTGAACGCGCAGTTACTGATCTCGCGACAGAGCAAAAAGAGAGACGAGAGGAGCCCTCTGCCGCACCGTTGGATCTCGATGATCCGTCTATAAAGAAGTCGGTTGATGGGGAGTTCGTACGTAATGTTCACGAAGACGCTCCGACGATAAAGCTCGTCTCGACAATACTGCGCTACGCCATTGACGGGAAAGCGTCTGACATTCACATAGAGCCACAGATTTCCGGAATACGCGTTCGTTACCGCGTGGACGGCGATCTTCATACGAGTGTGATTTTGCCGATCGCTACACATCGCTCGCTCGTTGCACGAGTCAAAGTTCTGGCGTCAATTCGCCTTGATGAACAGAGAAAACCTCAGGATGGCCGCTTTTCTGCCTCTATCGAGGATAGGCAGATAGACTTTCGTGTCTCCACGTTTCCTTCTTCACAAGGGGAAAAGGTTGTTATCCGTATACTTGACCGCGAGCGCGGATTCATACCACTCGATCAGATAGGCCTAACGCCGCGCAACCTCAATATACTGCGTAGAGCGATAAAACGTCCGCATGGACTGGTTCTTATATCAGGCCCTACAGGGAGCGGGAAATCGACGACACTTTATTCGATGCTTACCGAGATGGACCGCGAGCACAAAAACGTACTTTCTCTTGAGGATCCTATCGAATATTACGTTGAAGGCGTTACACAATCACAAGTGCGTCCTGAGATAGGCTACACATTTGCAACGGGTCTACGAACGACCTTGCGACAAGACCCAGACATCATAATGGTCGGTGAGATACGTGATGCTGAGACAGCAAAGCTTGCCATTCAAGCCGCCTTAACGGGTCACTTGGTTCTCTCGACGATACACACAAATGATGCGATTGGCACCATCCCGCGTTTTATTGACATGGGAATAGAACCATATCTAATTCCTCCCGTCTTGATCGCTTCGGTTGCCCAGCGCTTGGTGCGCACACTTGCCGATGGAAATGGACAGGAAGTGGAACTGTCGGTGAGCGAGAGGAAAGGAATTGAATCTCAGATGGCGTCACTTCCGCCGGAGTATCGCCTTGAGATACCGAAAGTAGTATGGGAAGCGGAGCGTACCCCCACCTCACCTACCGGACTTCGGGGGCGGATGGCGGTCTTTGAGATTATGGAAATGTCATCCGAGATAGAGAGCGTCATTCTTGAGAGCCCGGTGGAATCAAAACTTTGGGCCGTCGCGCGAAAGCAAGGAATGCTCACGATGCAGGAGGATGCCTTAGCAAAAGCGTTCTCGAAGCTCGTACCATTTTCTGAGGTGAACACACTTTCGCGACTTCTTATCGGTGGCGTATCTGAAGAGGAGAAAACAGGTAAAGATGCGGATGAGGGCGAGGATTCTCCAGAAATACAGGCGAAAGGGTCCGAACATGCGGAGGGTAGTAAGGATGTGTAGTACAATGCAACGAAGCATTGGACATGCGTGATATGAACGATACACCGAAAGGTCAAGACGCTAGCAGTGTTCACGGGAGCATACTTCTCGTGGATGATGACAAATTTCTGCTCGACATGTACGGCATGAAGTTCACCGGGGCTGGATTTACGGTGCAGACGTGCTTATCGGCGGAAGAGGCCCTCGACGCTCTCCGCAAAGGGTTTGTCGCGGACGTAATTTTATTTGATCTCGTCATGCCGGAACATGACGGGTTTTCATTTCTTGAAACAAAGCGTACCGAAAACCTGGCGCCGGGGGCAATACTGATTGCCCTGACGAATCAGAGCAATGATGCTGAGAAAAAGCGGGCCGAAGAGCTTGGTGTGGAGCACTTTATCGTAAAGGCGAGCATGATTCCCTCGGAAGTGGTCGAGGTCGTGAAAGAGGGCATTGCAAAAAAAGACAAGTGAACCACAATGCTTAAATTTAGACCAACGGTTCTGGAACTGGGATTTTGAAAATCGATTGTTACAGGTTAGGAAAACTATTTTCATGACCCCCTAATTCACACCATACAGGGGCACTTCTCATTGGAACACGGTATACTGTCTTTATGGCTCTTGATTACAACACCCTTCTCAAAAAGTATATTAATGTTCTCGCCCATGAAGGTGGGAGTGACCTTCATTTTTCTACGGATGCGCATCCGACAATACGCGTTGCCGGTTCGCTCGCGCCTATGCTTAGAGAGTCAGTCCTGACGCCGGAAGATACGCGAGGATTCGCGAAGATTCTTCTCACCCCACAACAAGAAGAGAGATTTTTGAAGGAGCAGGAGATGGATTTTGCATACGAAAGTGACGACGGCACTCGGTTCCGAGGAAATACGTTTTTTCAGCGTGGAAGTGTCGGCATCGCTCTTCGCCTGATACCAAAGACCATTCGCACGATTCAGGAGTTGAATCTCCCGGACATTCTCACAAGTTTTGCCCGCAAGACGCAGGGGTTCTTTCTTGTTGTGGGACCAGTGGGGCAAGGGAAAACGACTACTTTGGCCGCGATGATCGAGCTTATTAACTCCGAGCGCATGGAACACATCGTTACTATCGAAGATCCGATAGAGTATGTCTACCAGCCGAAGCAGTCCTTGGTTGATCAGCGTGAGGTCCATATTGATACGAAGGATTTCGCTACCGCGCTCCAATCCGCATTTCGTCAGGACATGGATGTTATTTTAGTTGGTGAAATGCGTGGACCCGAAACAATGTCCGCAGCTGTAACAGCCGCCGAGACGGGGCATCTTGTGTTTTCAACACTGCATACAAACAATGCTGCACAGACCATCGATCGAATAATTGATTCATTTCCAGGGTCGCAACAGGATCAGATACGGCTCCAACTTGCCTCGTCCATGGCGGGCATCTTCAGCCAGCGTCTAGTCCCTCGCATTTCTGGCGGACTCATTCCTGCCTATGAGCTCCTTATTAATAACAAAGCGGTCGCGAACCTTATTCGCGAGAAGCGTACACACGAGATAAATACTGTTATTGAGACAGGGTCAGGCGAAGGTATGATAGACATGAATCGTTCTTTGGCGGATCTTGTTGGACGAGGGGAAGTGACAGTAGAGAGCGCATACCAGTTCTCACTGAACCCAAATATGCTTCAGAGACTTTTATGAAGGTTTCAGGTGCCAGGTGTCAGGTGCCAGGTAATGTAACTCCCCTTTTTGTATTTTTCTGGAACCTAGAACCTAGAACCTAGAACCTAGAACCTATGTCTTTATTCAAATACACAGCACTAGATGCTGACGGAGCGAAGCGACAGGGAACTATTGATGCCGTCAATATTGACATTGCCATCGCCGCACTTCAGAGGAGAGACCTCGTCATCTCGTCAGTGCATCCAGTCGAGTCGGAGACAACACTGCTAGGGGGTTCAATCGGATTATTTGATCGTATAACGAACGCTGATATCGTTATGCTATCACAACAGATAACGACACTTTTCGAGGCGCAGGTATCGGCTCTACGCGCATTCCGCCTTCTCGCATCGGAAGCTCGGACTGCGAGGCTCGGTGAAAAACTCACGAAGATTGCGAACGATATTCAAAGCGGAAGCTCCATTTCAGACGCATTTTCTCGGCACCCGGACGTATTCTCGTTGTTTTATGTGAATATGGTGCGTGCAGGCGAGGAGTCGGGCAAGTTGGATGAAACGTTCTTGTATCTATCCGATTATCTTGATCGTAACTACGAGATAACCCAGAAGGTGCGACATGCCTTGATATATCCGGCGTTCATCATGATGACCTTCGTTGCCGTCATGGTCATTATGTTAGTTGTCGTGATACCAAACCTCGCGAGTATGCTCGCCGAGGTTGGACAGGAGGTTCCTCTGTATACGCGCGTAGTTATAGCCGTCAGCAGTTTTCTTTCCAAATACATACTTCTATTGGGGATACTATTTTTGGTCGGTATCGTGTTCCTTGTGCGATTTATCTCCACTCCCGGAGGAAAAGAGATGCTCTCTCGGATACGAACGCAGACTCCAATAATCGGAGGAATCTATCAGAAACTATATCTTTCGCGCATTGCCGACAACCTATCTACGATGTTGAAGAGCGGCGTTCAGATGATGCGCAGTCTGGAAATAACGAAATCGATAGTTGACGATGTTGTATACGAAAAGATCCTCGAATCCGCTGTGCAGGACGTGAAAGCTGGTCTTCCGGTTTCCGAAGCTCTACGGAAACATCCGGAGATTCCCGGTATCGTTGTCGCTATGTTGAAGATCGGTGAAGAGACGGGGAACACAGGACACGTGCTTGAAACAATGGGGAATTTCTATCGCCGTGAAGTGAATCATGCTGTCGATACCCTCGTTTCTCTTATTGAGCCGCTCATGATAGTGATGCTGGCTTTAGGCGTTGCGGTATTACTCGCGTCCGTTCTCGTGCCTATCTACAATATCGCATCAGGGTTCTAATCCAACCTATTACCTAGCGAGGGCGCGTATTGCCCGAGAGAACATCGCGTGGGATGCTCTCAAAATATAGCGTTATCGCGCAGTAGTGATAGAGGATCCGTAGCCACGCGCTTTCTGTTCGGGACGGGCGATACGCGTCCGAGCGCCCCCGCTATCCACACCCCCCTCCCTGGCTTCGCCCCAGGGGAGTACAATGATAGGAACGTGGAGGATACGCACGTGAAGTTTATTAATTATTCACATTCTAAAGAACTCTATGACAATGTTTTCTAAACGCAGTCTTGATTTGAACGCCTCGAGAGGCTTTACGCTCATCGAACTTCTCGTCGTTGTCGCTATTATCGGTATTCTCTCATCCATTGTGCTCGCTTCCTTGAATAGTGCGCGTAAAAAGGGCCGTGACGCGCGACGAGTAGCTGACATAAAACAACTTCAGCTTGCGCTCGAGCTTTACTACGACGCGAATACTGCGACAGGGTATCCTACGACACTCGACCCTCTAGCTACGGGTGGTTTCATTTCTATCATTTCGAAGGACCCACTGGGTGCTACCGACTACTCCTATGCGGCACTTGGCTCGGGAGGCGTATGCACGAGCTACCACATTGGCGCGTCGCTCGAGGCATCGACTAATGCAGCACTTAGTGGAGATGCTGATGCCGCGGCGGATCTAGGTATTTGTGACGGGAGCGCAGCGGACTTTGCCGGTGCCGACACTGGAAAGTGTAATGCACTCGATCAAGGCACCGCTTGCTACGACGTGAAGCCGTAAGTCACGAACGAAGGTTAGGTAGAAAGGTTACGAACCCCGCCCCTCGGCGGGGTTCGTGGGTTATACCCCACGAGCCAAGCAAAACTGTTCCATTACAGGGTTATACTCATTATCGATGCTCTCGCTCATTTTTGGCGCCTTTGGCTTGATCATAGGGAGTTTTCTCAATGTTTTAATTGGGCGGTGGGGAACACAGTCACTTTCAGGGCGCAGTATGTGTCCTTCGTGCGGGCATACAATCCGCTGGTATGATCTTGTTCCTATTCTGTCTTGGTTTCTACTGCATGGACGCTGTCGTGATTGCAAAAGCGTTATCTCACTTCAATATCCCATTGTTGAAGTGTTAACAGCCATACTTTTTTTGGCGGTCGCAGCCGCCCCCATCTCACTCTCGTTCAAAATACTGGCACTTCCTATAGTTGCGCTTCTTCTCGCAATCGCTATATACGATTTTTATACTACAATTATTCCTGATCTGTGGGTAGTTGTGTGCGGAATACTTAGTCTGGGGGCGGCACTGTATGGCGCCGCGCAAACCGAGTCTTCATTGATTCTTGTAATTCTTGCTGGTCCTGCCGTTGCCCTTCCTCTTTTCACTATGTGGATAGTATCAAGCGGAAAATGGATGGGATTAGGAGATGCAAAACTTGCGCTCTCCCTGGGGTGGCTTCTCGGAATTTCTGGAGGTATGACAGCACTTCTTCTTGCGTTTGTCTTGGGTGCTATCTTGAGCGTTCCGCTTCTGTTCCTTTCATCACCCATGGCGCAGCGAATTGCCCACATATTGCATTTCGAGACATCCACATGGATGTATACAATGAAGAGTGAGGTACCTTTCGGGCCGTTTCTTGTTGCATCATGTTTTTTTGTGTGGTTCTCGCAAATGTACGCAATCCCGCTCCCATTCTCGCTATTTATATGAACAAACTAGCTTCAAGGTTCAAGCTTCGAGCTTCGAGGAAAGCCGAAATGGCACAAGTGCATTCTCGTCTCGCAGCTCGCAGCTCGAAGCTCGTAGCTGGGGAGCGGGGCTTTACACTCATAGAGCTTATGGTAGTAACAGGAATTCTTGTTGTTATCACATCGTTAATACTTGCCAATAACACTCGATTTGGCGGAGCGGTCCTTCTGGAGAATCTTGCATATGATATCGCCCTCTCAGTGCGCAGGGCTCAAGTGTATGGGATAGCAGTGCAGCGCTTTGGCACAGATGATTTTAGCGCCGGATACGGAGTTAATTTTACCAGCGGAACGCCCACGGTATATATTCTGTTTGCTGACATATACCCTATAAGTACGGGGAATGGCATATATGAACCCCTCCAATCGGAACTCGTAGACTCTGTGTCTATACAGGGTGGTTATAGGATTATAGATCTGTGTGCCACGTCGCCGAACAGCCTATCGGAGACCTGCGGTCTTACAGCGCTCGACATACTCTTCAAGCGGCCTGAGCCAGGTGCGTTCATAAGCAAGAACGGTATTTCGGGAATCGCAAACCCGGCCGCCTTACAGGAGAAGGGACGAATTATTCTTGAGTCGCCGCGCGGCAACAAAACGAGCGTAATAGTAGAAGCGTCAGGACAGATAGCGGTGGAGAAAATATTATGAAGAAGTTTACAGTTTACTGTTTACAGTTTACAGAATACGCACGACGAATTTTTGGTTTTCAACTGCCAACTGCCAACTGCCTGCCCCATCGGCAAAGCCGTTTTCGGGGTCAACTGCCAACTGACAAGCGGGGATTTACCTTGATAGAGGTGATCGTCTCAACGGCTCTTTTCACTATCGTTATACTTGTTGCCGTCGGCGCTCTTCTTGCACTCGTCAGCGCCAACCGCAAGACGCAGGCCCTCC
>Ga0209518_1003099_pt1 | contig 14576 bp, 1 predicted proteins | sample RifGroB1_FD_183993 | JGI IMG/M metagenome (GOLD analysis project Ga0209518, IMG submission 183993) | Groundwater microbial communities from Rifle, Colorado, USA - Groundwater B1 (SPAdes) (version 2) | ecosystem: Environmental > Aquatic > Deep subsurface > Groundwater | place: Rifle, Colorado...
TCCGTGAGATTGTGGAGCGTGTCGCGGAATCAGGAGTCCATGGGATGTCTCACGTGCCCATGTCTCCGGAGGAGATTGAACGTTCCGTCAAACTTGTCCTCGACGATCCCGTGTCTATTAAAGGAGTTCACGGGACCAGGAACCGGCTTGAGGTTGCCGTGGAGGCCTCGAAGCAAGCGCGTGGAGCTGGCAAAGTCCCGATCTTCGATGAGGAAGCGGAAAGCGTCATCCGGAACATGCTGTGGACCCGTGTCGACGAAGCGACTGTCAGCACGAAACCCACATCCGACGCCGAATTGATGAAGCACCTCAAGCAGGCGCTTGGGGTCAAGGGGTCTCTGACCGACGAGAAAGCCCTGCGCATTGTAGGCCAGGCCCTTAACGAGGGTCAAAGCCGGGCTGAAATGATATCCAAATTAACAGTCGCGTCCGGGGGCGCCCTGGATAGTAACGCCGCGGAACTCACGATTGCTCGGGTCATGGACCAGTACCGTGACCTTTCCGGGCAACAACTGGTAGACCGGGCGGAACTGATTGGCGCGAACCGGCGGATGCGCACCAACATGTACAAGTACCAGAAGCTTGTAGGAGACCTTGGGCACGTACCCGCGGACGTTCTCCCCGACATGATGACAGAAGCCACGGACTTCATGTCGAACGCGCCCTATCGTATCGGCACAATCTTCGGCGATACATACAGGGGTTCCGAACCAATCGAACGCATGGAGATGATCATCAAAGCAGCCAAGGGCGGCCACGGCGGCTACAAGATGAATCTATCGGCCGAATACATTGCCGAGATGGAAGCGTTCGTGGCAAAAGCCAAGGCTCCCGGGGCGGACCTGGGTTTGTTGAATGAGGAAGCTCGCAAAAGATATGTCTTTGATGCCATGGCCAAAGGTGGCGGGTATGTCAAAGCAGGGGAACTACCCGCGGCCGCGGACGAAGCCCTACGAGACATCATAAGCAAAGACGAATGGGCCACAATCGGATATGATCTGGAAGCTGGCGGCGCGCATACCGCGCCCGGCATCAGTCCTGACGAGGCAGAGATTCGAGAGCTTCTGCGAGAAGACCTGCCGTCGTCCAAAGAACGGGCAAAAGCCGCGCTGGACATGCCCCAGTCCAAGTTTATTGTAGACGATATTGAGAGGACCCAAAGCGAACTCGCACAGTGGCGACATAAGGCGGGGCTGGAAGTAGAGGATATTAAAGGTATAAAGACCACGGAGATGAACTTCACATCACATCCGCCAGCCCCCATCACTTCTTCTGGATTGTGGGGAGAGGTTACGGCGTCTGAAGCTCGCATGAACGAACTGCAGCGATTGTGGAAGATGAGTCCACGGGAGAGCGCGGGACGACTGGCGGAGGCCAGAACGAAATTGCGTGTGGCTGCCAATAAATATGCGATCACAGGAGACATGGAGGATTCCGTCCTTGCCCGAAAAGCGCGGGCGGAGATGCTCGAGTATCAATTGAACCTGAAGTACCACGAGCTGCGTCGCGCAGAAATGGCTTCAGCAAAGGAAGCGGAAGAATTGTGGGGAGAGCACTATCTCCAATCCTTTGAGCGGGAAACCGGCCTTAAAACATATAGCGAAGCGGAACGCAACACGATACAGAAAGCGTTTGCCACATACGATGACCCGGACGAGGCGGCGCGGGTAGTGGCGGACCTGAGACAAAAACTTGGTAAGTCTGGGATTGGCGAAGACGATAGGCTTATTATTGAGAGCGCCGCGCATTCCTACTTCAGTCAGGGGGCACTCAATCCCATCAAAGAAGCAGAGGCTGTATCGCGGGACCTTTATGAACGAGCATTTGTCAGATCCGGCCTTACGGAGCAAGAAGCCAAAATCAAGGCCCGCATCATGATAGAGAAAGGTCTGGAATCTCCGGAGATGCAATCCCCGATGATTCGGGACGCCATCGCCCATCAGCCCGAGGCCTCTTTTGTCCAGTGGTTCAAAGAGCAAAGCGAGGCTTTCATCCCTCAGGAAAGTTTACTGAATCCGGAGCAGACGCTCAAGATGCTGGGCCGGCAAGACCGTACGATGGAACAATTATCCCACGGAGAAGCCCTGGAATTCTACGCGTCGCGGTTCCGTGAGCAGTATCGCCGCGAAGCCAGGAATGTCGTCGAACTAAAAGCCAGGCTTCCAGAACCAGAACGTTACGACCCCATTGCACGGGCCTATCAGAATATGCGCACGAAGTCCTCCTCGGGAGCCCTCTTCGGGCGAGTGGAACCCGGAGGACCCAGTGCCTTACCCCTGGCGTCGGAACTCGAAAGGGTAACATCCTTGCCAGTCGGAGAAGCAGCACGAAACGCATTGGACCAGTACTACGTTGGCCGTGCCCTGGGAGACGTCAAGAACTGGGAGCAGTTCATGGACCAGATAGGCACTGTTCTCGGTGACGTCGAAATCGAGAACATGGTCCGCACATTCGACCTTTACAATATCAAACGAGCGGCCAGCAGAAGCAGCAAGTTCGTGTCCGAAGGGGCCGTCGATGCCAGTCTGCAGACTCTGGAAGCGGTAACTCAAGGATTCGGCCCGCGGTATCGAGGAAACACCGCGGAACGATTGCAGGCGGCGGCCATGGACCATTTTGGCAAACGCTGGCAGCGAGGACGGGCGCCACGATCGTTTGCCACACAATTCCGGCAGGGCCGCGGCAACTATCTGTTCCTGCAAAAGCCGGTTGTCGAATTCAGCATGTTTGACATCGGCGGCAGCGTCAAACGCACATGGGGAAACGTTAAGCGCCTGACGGAGGGGATGGAGCTGGGCCACGGCGTGCGCCACGTAATGTCCACCATATACAAGCAGTTCGATCCCGTGAAGATGGTCAAGGGCGGGCTGGCCGTGGACTTCGACTATTTGTCCACCGGCATGTTCTATCCAACCTACATGGCCCAGCGTCTCAACCGCGGACTGGGCGAGTACGGTCTCGGGATGTCAATGTCTCCGGGGAAGATGGGGACAATGAGCCAGACAATGTTGAACCTGGCCAAGTACCGGGTCTTGCCTGTGGTTCTGGGGGCGACAGCCCTGTCCTACCTGGATTGGGAATCCGAGAAGCTCAGCGCTGATGAAGAAGGAAAGGGAGGAACGCGAATATCCCGCCGGTTGGCCAACATCTATGTGGGAACCCGTCTCGACATCGCCAGCGTCATGGATCGGCTGGGAATCACGAGCCGGATGAAGCGGTTATATAACGCCTTCCCGGGAATGGACGTCGCCGCGGATTCCCCGGTCGGCATGCTGGCGACATCCGCCGGGATTGGAGTTCCCAAGACACGGGAAGAATTGGCTCAATGGTACGCCGAGGGAGACGAGAACATTCGAAGCGGGCGGTTCTGGATGCTCAGCAACACGCCATGGGCGGGCGGCCGAATCACGGCCACTGTCCCGAACTGGTACCGCCGGGGCACCTCCGGATTCCGCGAAGACACTTTGTGGGGAGGCGGCGACGACTACTGGTCGCACAGTTGGATGCCCACGCCGCGTTATCCGTTGGCGCCCCTCCACAAATTGCTCGATCCCTACTGGTTTGAGAAAAAGCACTACCGGGACCGGCCTTATCCACTCACTGGCGCAATGTTCGAAGAGACCATGCCACTCGGCGGAGTCCTCAATGACACGATTGGGATGCTGCTCAAACCACAGCGTCGCATGCACACGGAGGAGATGAACTCCCGGAAGGCGCAGACGGGCGCGGGACCGCGCATCGAGGGGATGATGGCCAGTTCCGGCATCGACCCCATGGATATGATTCTGGCCGGGTATGCTTCCGGGCGCGGCCGCGGTCCCGACCGTTCATGGCTGGACCTGGGGACTGTCTCTCCGATGTACACGGGCATTGGCCCCGCCGGCGCCCCCAGTGGCCAACAGATTGCAGGACTGACCGGCGACGGGTTAGTTGCCACCGGGGCGGATATGATTGCTGCAGCGAACACGACCGACCGGCTCGCCGCCAAGCGCCAGATCCGCAAGCGAGTCAGCTTCTTCAAGCGGCAAATAGACCCCAACCAGGTTATTATGCCCAGCGATCCATATTACCGGGGCGGCCAGCTTTATTACAACATGACGGAGCTTGGCGGCATTTACGGGTTCGGGATGACACAACTTACCAAGTACGACATCGGAGACCAGAAACCCGTGCTCCAGTCCGCGGATCGTGCGTACAGCCAGGAGCGGTGGTTCTGGGATCAGGGTATCGGCGGGCTCGGCGGCGGCGTTTCCGAGATTGGGCGCAGGTTCCTACCGCACCGCCGGCGCCAAATCCAGGAGTACAACCCGATCCTGAATACGATGCCGTCCTGGCTTCCCGGGTCCGCTTCGGTTGAACCAGACTACTACCTCAATTTCCACCAAGGCGACCCGTACACAAAAGTGGCTATGGGAGAAGCGCGCCTGCCTGGCGCCGGGTATGAAAAGCTGCATCCGGAACTCAAAGTCTACCATGGCAACTACGGTCTGGAAGAGTTCCGGGCATCCTCTCTTGGACAAACGGTTCCGCAAACAGTAGCAGCCATGCTGGGGATGGTCCCGGATATGGAGGCTCTCGAGCAAGGGATTGCGACGTCTTCGTTGTTGCCACAGTACGATGGGCCGGGGTCGCCAACGTATGAAGGCACGAAGATCCACCAGAGGTTGCAAGCGAAATGGGGGAGGGCGGGCTTACTGGCCGGGGCAGAAGTCTATGCCAAAGACCCTGACGCCGGCATCAGCGGACACCTGGATGCATATATTCGCACCCCATGGGGATATGACACGGTTGTGGAAATCAAGACCAAAACAGAGCAGGGCATTGCTGCGTTGCAGGGTCCTGACCCGCAACATGTTAGCCAGCTCAATTATTATCTACATGCCACGGGGCTACCCGAAGGATTCCTTTATTATACGGCACGTGGCGAGCCCACTGACACAAAGGTCTTCAAAGTGGAGTTCGACCCGGACCGGTTACAGCGAGACCTTTCAGTAGTGCAGGCGGCCCGCGAACAAATCAAAGGGATGGAAGCCAGCGGGATTATCAATCCCTGGGAGCACTACAGCGACGTCGACAAATTGAAGATACTATCAGACACGGCTCCGTATTCCGAGTCCTACCGTGTCATGCGCAGGAAAGTCATGTCTGACCGGCAGACCATCGAGGAGCAGGGACGCTGGGATGAAGTCCAGCACACGATGGAAACGCACCAGCTGCGCATGAAGAGATATCGCACCACGGAATACAAATACGCCGGCCAGGAAGACCCAGAAGATGCTACCCCGTTCGAGAGAGCGGCTGGATATTTGTGGGAGAAGTTTGCTCACGCAGACACTCCGTTCCATACCAAGTTCCTGCACGTGCGGTCCGCCCGAGAGGAATACGAGCGCAACTATCTTACAGGGAACCAATTCGCCAACTGGAACCATCCAGTCTCGGCAATATTGGCACCGGCCTATCGGGGATATGCTCGGCATAACCCTGCGGTAGCCGCGGCTTGGGGAGGCTTTACTGGGTCTCTCTTCGGCGCACCCGGGCCATACCGCGCTCTTGGGGCGATCGTGGGAGCGACGACCGCGGCATCCATGTCAGTCAAACAGCACACGGAGGCTTTCCTCAAGCACGAGAGTGTCAACGTGCCCGATATACGCAGGAAGCAGTGGGCCATCGAGCAGTACTTCGACATACTCGAATACGTAAAGTACAAAGGACTGTCGCAACGTTTTGCGAACATGGCATCACAGGCCGGTGTGAACGTCGGCAAAATGGACCCACGTAAGCAGTATCCCTTCAGTCCCATTATCAACCACTTCATGGAATATCAACGTAGGGCAAAAGGAACAGCCTATGGCGCCGACTCGGCAAACCAGAGCCAGGCCATGTCCGCGTGGCCCGCGGAGATCCGGGAGTTCTACCCGGAGTTTGCCAGAGTGAGAGACCCGAAGGCCCGCAAAGAACTGTACGAAGAGACAGCGCCGAACCTGCGCCGATTCCTCGCACGGGCGTGGGCCACCGATTCCACCCGGTGGAAGGTCGAAGCGGACAGACTGGACCGCGGGCGGCCGAAGTTGCCCGACTACTTCAGCAAGCACGCGCTGCCTCCGCCACGTTGGGTAGGGTGGTCTCCCAACGTGGACCTGGAAGAATACAAAGTCAAGGTCATGAAATCTGAGGGCATCGATGCCCGGCAGGCGGGGCTTTGGGATGATGTCGTTACCGCGGCCGAGCGCAACTCTCGCAAAACGATCGATTGGGATCACCCGAATATCGGGAAGCTTAGCATGGGACACATCATCAAGAATATCCTGGGAGGCAAAGGTATATCGGACGCGGACGTTCGCGTGGATGTCACCAGCCACAACCAGGACGCCGTCGATATCCGTATGAGTTTAGACCGCGACCATACGGGCCAAATCCTGCAGAACCTTCACAGGGGCGGCTGGCAGTCCTACGCGGATCAACAAAAGAGGGAGAAGCAGCAGGTTGAACAGAGCCGGCCCTTTGCAATGATATGAGATTCGAAGCGGGAGCAATACACATTCCAAAGACCATCATCCCGGCCCTCCGATCCGGGAGCGGGTCCTTGCCGCCCACGCTCAGCCCGGAAATGTGGGTCGTCAAGGGATCGCTGAGTGATGAGACTGTCCTCTTGGACGTGTATAACATCCTCGAGCGCAAATATCTCCGCACCGATGTGGAGATGAGCACGACGGCGCTGGAAGATAGCGCCAGGTATGCGGGACGATACGCTATCGTGGAGGACATGCCCTCCGCGATCAAGGATATGCACAAGGTGGCGGATGCGTTAACGGCCACGGCGCTGCCCCACGGATCCAGTCTGGCTAAAGCCGCTTCCGCCAGGACATTCCTGAACGAGTTCTTCCCCCATGTTATTGGCGAACCCCTTGATATAGCTCTCCTGAAAAAGATGACGTCACGCGCGGAACGTATTGGCGGAGCGCTTGGCATGAGTTCCGTATGGGACGACAACGTGACCCGGCTGTTCTTCGGGGATTCACCAGCCCTCCTGGAAAAACTACATCGTCCCGACGTCACGGATATCTCCTATGAAGTCAAACAGATACTCAGGAACTCCAAGGACTCGGGACTGGTCGGCGTTCTGAATGACGCATCCAAGCTTGGGGTCAACGTAAACCTGGATGCATTTGCCGAGGCTGTCGCAACGCCGAACAAGACCCTCCGGTACAACAAGCTGGTTGCCGCGGTTGGGGAGACCGCGGGGTCCATTGGCAAGCGGATGAGCATTCTTCAGGGCAACCGGATATCCTCGTTCACTTTACTGGATGCGCTGCGCCGGGAACAGAAGCGACTTAACCTGGCGGTCACCAGTGACATCGGGGCCGCGGACAAAGCCCGTCTGCAGCAACGGCTCTCTGATGTTCAGTTCTATATCGGCCGTACCAAAGGAGACATGAAAGCGCTGACGCCCGACGCCGAGCGCGAACTCAACAAGCTGATCCAGGCCAAGAAGATACTCAACAACAAGCAGAACCTGTTATACGACCAGCGGCTTGCGGAGCATGCCCTTGGGTCCCGTTTAGAAGGTCGGGTCGATCGCATGGCCCGCGGGGGCACCACGGCGGAGCAGGGCGCTGCTATCGGGGAAATACTGCGAGAGCGGGTCCCCATCACGGATTTGTCGGAATGGGCACAACGGGCGCGTGCCGCGGGGATCCCCGTACCAGAAGGAGTCCGCACGCCACGGCCTGGCGAATACATAGACCTGGTTACGCGGCGCCATGCCGGTATGAGTCAGATGGAGGCAGAGCGTGCGGGATCTCGTATGCATGGCCGTCCCAGTTCCAAGCCGCCCGTGTTCGCTCCAGGACGGAGTGGCGGGAAGTACATCCCGATCGATCCGGAATACGTGCCCGTTTCAGAATTGGCGGCACAGCGACTCCAGGTTGTGCAGCGTCCTGGATTGGGACTTATCGCATACGAGACCCGGCCCGCAATGATATCGGCGGCCCGGGGGCCGCAGGCAGCTCTGAATCAGTTATCGCATTCCTATGCCCGCCAGCGGCTGGCACTGAAAGGTGATCTTAAACCATACGAGGACGTCTTCTTCTACAAGCCCAAATACCGGGCGGGTACTCCTGAGAACCTGGTGGCGATAGCCCACGCTCGTAGAAAGGTGATCCACAAAGGACAGACCGCGTTTGCCGACTTCACGTATCATGTCGTGCGGAAGACCGCGGACGGCGATCTGCAAGCATACCTGAAAGATTCCACCACGGGCCGGCGGGCAGGGCCGGCGTATGAGAAATGGCTGGTCAGCAGTTTCCGGGCACTGGACGAGGCTAAACTCGTCGAGCAGCACGATATCTTCCAGAGCCCTCCGTCTTCGGTACCGATAGCGGGGACCTCATATTCCGCGGCGACCTCTTCCCGTGGGGTTACCGCCACCGGTCAAACCCCGGCCTTTGCGGGCAAGCGCCCAATGCCGGACTTTACCGGACATGACGTTGCCGCCGGGAAGGCTATGTTTGAAGCCGAACAGACGGGCAGGGCCGCCGCCATTGGAACAGCGACTGACCGTATTCGCCGGATGCCAGTAGTCGCGGGACCAGATATTCGGCACGTCTACTTTGGCCAAGGCAAGGCCCAGTCCGTCATGGCCGAAGTCCTCGGCAACATGGACGAGCTGGTTGACCCGCGGATCGGCCTCTATGCCAGAAGTGGTGTGCTGCCTCTTGAAACAGCCACGGACATGAGCACGGCTATTCGCATGCTCGACGAGATGTATGCCAAGAGAGACCTCTACATGTCCGACCAGGTTGGCCGGAAGACAGTGGCCCGGCTGCGTGAAGGGATTTTGTCCGCCATCCATGAATCCGTGGTGGGCGGAGACTCGTCCTTGCTCAGCCAGGATTCCGTACGTCAGTTCATGGAATTGAGCGAGCGACACGGACGGCTCTTCGGCAAGGACCTGGCGGGCGCCCTCGGCATAGCCTACAACGAAGAGAGCAAGGTCCTCGAATTCCATACGAGGGGCCATACCCCGGTTACCATGCAACTTGGGGCGATGGGCGACGACGTTGAGGCTCTGGCCGCCGGGCGCCAATCGTTCTCCGCCATGGAACTGGTTGGTGGAGAAGTCCGCGTAGTCAGCGCGCCAGATACGATGCTGAACCCTCCGATCGGGCCTGGCTCCCGGTATTTTGCCGGGGCACAAAAACCGGTGCGTTCGGGCTTCTACGTTCACGACGATGCGATACGGTTCATGGATACGTCCGGAGACTTGAATGAGCTGAGTATGAAAGTGGCAATGCAGCGCGTACACACCGTACCGGCGCCACCAGATGCACTGATGCCGGGATCAATGCTTGCGATTTGGGAAGCCGCACCAAGCGACACGATGCCGGGAATGGTTCGGCCGATCACTGGATACCAGAAGCTTAACCAGAACGTCATCAAAAGAATATACGGGATGGGCAGCGCCGAAGAGGTCGCGGATAATATGATGGTCCTGGCCAATTTGGCGGGGATGAAACAGGACCGAGCCGCGTTGGTGGACGAAATCGCAAAAGACTGGGCGCAACGCCGGTATATAGAACGGGATTTAGCACACTGGGCCGAGACCGGGGATGTGATGGAGCGAGCCGGCCATGTGCAGACCATGCGGATCCTCTCCAATTACAAACAGAAGGTGGCCAAGGAACTCACGATTGACGATGCCATGGATATTGCGGGCCGCGAGCTGGGGCAGGAAGGCGTCGTCACCGGCTACAGCAATCGTATGGTACACGACACACTGCAGGAATTCCAGCGCCGCTATCCGAAGTCGACACTCGAAGGCGTCCCCATCCCAGAAACAGGCGCCGTTATTGATAACAACCTGTTTAACCCGCGGCTGATGGAAGCGCGTGGAAGAGCCGGGCATATCCTGTCCATGGAAGAACTGCTGGCGAAGAGAGAAGAGGCCTTCCGCCGTCTCCCGGGGTTTGCCGTGGGAGAGGAGATCAACGCACACATACAACAGATAGCCGGGTCTGGTGTATATGACCCCGCCATGAAGGGCCTGCTACCAGACATCAGAACGTTGAATCGGGTTCTCGAACACGAAGCACAACTGGAGTCGGACCTCAAATTGGGATCGTCCCTGGGAGAATCGTTGATCTCCAAAAAGACCGCGGAACTCACCGCCATCCGGACACAGAGGGAAGCCATGTCCTTCGGTCTCGAACCTATTATGGGGGTATCGGTGGGAGAGGCTTCGTATGCGATCCCTCTTCGTACAAATAGAGCCACGATGCGCGCCCTGTATGGGATTGGCGAGGCTGGTCATTTGGAAGGCTTGCTGGACACGATGGTTGAGAACCTTCCAGGAGACACACAACGGCAGTTCGAGGCCAATCTGATATTGAATGGCCAGGGCCGGCTTGTCCATGGCATGACCCCGGAACTCCGAGACGAATCCCTGAATGTCATCCAGCAACTCGCACGAGGCAGTAAGCTGGAAGACATAGAGTCTCCGGTCGTCGGCGACATAGCAGAGACTATGAAACGATCCCTGAAGAACCTGAGAGAGGAAGGAAGAATCGGGGGCCAGGGTGTTCGGCAGGCCATCGCCAACATTATTACCAACCATGCGGAGCTTGGCAACATCAAACCCACGACGTGGGCCTATATCACACAGGAAGTGGAACTCGCGGCCACTCCCGCGGCGACGACGTCTCAAGCGGCCCTGTACATTCAGAAGTACGCACAGGCCGCCAACAGCGGGAAAGCTCAGATCGCACGGCCGCAACGCGCCAGGCCCACTGGCGAATACATATTCGACGAGTGGAGACTTCGGAACGAGTTCAACATATTCAATAAGGCAACCAATTCCATGTATTACGGCGTTACCGGCGACCGTGAGAAAGCGGTTGAATGGTACCTGCGCAAACAGATGTTTGGGGACAAGGATGTCGAGGCTGTCAAGAACATCATGAACAAAACGGAGGCGGCCGCGGCTGGCGAGATGGGTGACACCAAATCGTTGCTTGGCCGCCTATTTGTCCCTGCTCCGGTGACACATGAAGGAAAGCAACTGTTGGGAACGCGCCTGTCCGAGTTGACCGGCGCGGAACTTCAACAGATGTCCAAAGTACTTCCCGGCCAAGAAACGTTCTCCATATTCAACAGGCTGCTTGGGCACTACATGGACGCGGCTGGTGTGGAGCGTGGCGCCGCCGCGCAAAATCTGTCTCATGCCAATCCGCTTGGGCCGATCCCAATGACCGCGAACCCAATCATCGATGCGGCCGCGGGAGAAGTGAAGGTTGGGATGCAAGGCATGCGCGCCGCCGGCGAAGCCGTGGAAGAAGCGGCCAGCATGGCCAAAAACGCAAAGAGTATTTGGCCGGCCGTGGCTATCACTGCCGCGGTCGGGTATGGGATCGGCAAGTTCCTGAGCGATCCACTGGCGGAGTCCAGAGACTCCACGGACTCTTTCAAGGACGAATTCCCACGGCCGCCGCGCGCTCCCAGCAACATGAAGTTCCTGCATACTACCCCGGAGTTGGCGCACAAGAATGTCTCCATCAATATATTCGGCCGGAAGGCACCTTCTAACGTGGACATGTCATCCATCCTGAGAGATATTCAGGACAGGGTGAGCAACGTCACGCCATTAACAGTACAATATGAGCAGAACGTGATGACGGATAATAGCCCCGAGGCATTGTCTCATCACCGTCAGCAGCGCATTGCGGAAGCGACGCTGGGACCCGACGGTCAGTTCGGACAGACAAGGCGGCTCTACTGATGGCGCGTCAGCGAGGCAAGGAGAGGCAACAAGTCCGGGCGGAAATGGCACGGATTGCTGCCACGCGCGAAGAGATGATTCAGCGCAAGCGGCCTCCGGTTCCGGGCCAGCCCGCCGGTGTGCCCGTGGCCGGGCCGTTACCCTCGGCACACATACCTCCACAGGCCGACCTGCGGCCGCCATCCCGGACAGCGCCCATCCCAGACCCCACGCTCACCCGGCCAGTGTCACCCACAATACCACAGGTACAAATCGCTCATCAGCGCGCGCAGCAAGTCCAGACACATCAGACCCCAATGCCTCATGACGCGCGCGTGCCTCCAACACCGGTGCCCGACGTCCCGATGTTGCCAGACCGGAAGCCACGAACACAAAAAGAATACCCATCCCATTATCTCCATAATGAATTACCCACGCCACCGCCCATCGCGAACGCGCCGAGGCCCGCGGCGATGCATTCTCGTGAGACTGAGTTTCTGGAAGCGACAGGACACACAGGCTCCCCTATCCAAAAAGCCCGGAACTCGTTACTGAACATCCACGAAGAGCGTGCGGCACACGCTGCGGCAGAAGTCATTCGTGACCTGGCTCCGCCCATCCCACCGAAGGCCCTTCGTCCATTCTGGAAAGATTGGCGGGCTTATGCGATCGCCCTCCCCGTGATGGCTTTTGCGGCGCTTGGCGGCGCGGTCGCGGACGAAGACCGAAAGCGCCGCATTGAAGCGATCAATGAGCAGCGCGCCCACAACCTGGGGTCGCGGGCTTATAACCGGATTCATGGGTTGACATCGGGGATGAGCCCGCAACTCCAGGCCTTTACCGCGGACCAGATGAAGATACCCGTGTCGCAAATGGGAGGAGCCCGCCCTCCCATGGAAGCCGCCGCGTGGTTCATGAAGGTCTTTGGCCGGGAGGCGGAGCGTGCAACGGGACTTCTCCTGGGCAAACCGGGGACTGTTTCGGCGATTGAGCCGAGGCTGCTCAGTATATTCATGAGAGATATCAAACGGACGGAGCCCCTCATTGAATACGGGGAACCAATGCATGGGGCCTTTAAAACTGCCGTGAAGGTGCAATTGGCCGGACACGACCCCTTCATGCTCAAGCTTTCGAAAGAGCCGATGCACACCGACCTTCAGTCCTTGTTCGCATCCCGGAAGTCCCCGGTATCTCCTCGTACGTTCTTTGCTTCACCAAATCTGCAGGTACTTACCGAGGAATTCATTGAAGGACAAACGTTGTCCGATCTGTACAAAGAGCGTCCGTGGCTGTTTTTTGAAGGGGTTGAACACCCCGGGGAAGGCATCACACACCTCTCCGGGGCGCCGGCTCTCGACCCCAAGGCCACCGTTCTCACTCCGTATGGGAAGGACATAACCGCCGAAGCACTACGCTCGGTAGGACAACTGGGGCGTGACACTGGCGTGTGGATCGAGGACCCGATCCCGGGGAACCTGATCCGTACAAGAACCTCTCCGAAATGGCGAGTCGTCGACGTTGGTTTTACTGGCGAAGTACTGGGAGCCCCAGGTGGGTCTGTCCGCGGAGTGGGCACCCGCATCAGTTGGGCGGAGTACGTGGAGAATACGGCGGCTGGCTATGGAGAGATTACGAAAGCCGTCAGGGTGACGCCTGGGGAACATTTCCGTACTGTGTTTGAAGTCCGGCGAGACTGGTTAGGCCGCGTGCGGGATGCCCTCACCGTGGGACAGACCCCGACGCTTTCCGAAGCGGAGACAGCCCGTGTGATGGGCCGATACCGCGGACTGGCGGATGCCCCAATATCGACGGCTTCTCTGGATGTTATGAGCGCAAGGCACTGGGAAGAACAGATAGCGGAAAGCTATCAGTATGCCCACCAGTACAATGTCCGGCACGCGCAAGGGTATACGCCGTCCATGTCTCGGGGAGTGAGTATTATGGGACAGCAAGAGGCGGAGCGAGCCACGGGGATGATGCGAGGCCACCTTGGGGGGACAACTGGGCCAATCGGTATTTTTGCCAAGATAGAACACACGGTGATAGAAGCTATTACTCTTGCCAAGGACTCCCCGGTTTCTATTCGTGCGCGCTCAGTATTACAAGACATCCCAAAAAACATGGGAGAGATTGTTTCGCGGGGATTCCCCGGAGATGCCGAGGGCAAAATGTATTCGATGATGCTTCGGTTGGATCGCGGGAATGCCGAACAGCGCACTCTATTCGCCATAGACGCCAATGCAAAGTCGTCAGCCACTCCGCGGCTTGCATCACCAACACCTTCGCGGCCCGTCACGCGCACCGGAGTGACGCCGTCCACCGCGACAACACTATCCATGCGGCAGGGCCACGGCCTCGATGAAATGACGGAAGATGCCATTGCTATTGGAGATGCCACGGGAAAAGAAACACGCACGGATTTGTACGATTACCTACGTGAGCCACAATACACACCCTCTCTCGCGATCACCGCGCCACGGACACCGATGCGGGTGCCGGCGCCACGCCCGGTCCCATACGCGCACACCATGCGGCTTGAAGACATGATGAGCAGGCCGACTCCATTATATGATATGGCAATCGCACCTCCGGGGCCGCCCTCCGTGCCAATACAACAGGTCCGGCAGGCTCACCAGGATACGGCGGCATTGCACTTGCCTGTGGAGCCGGGCCATGCGTTTGAACTCAAGGTCCCGGTGCACCCGGAACGTGGGATCGAGCGCGTTCATTTGCCTGTTGGCTTAAAGTACGAACCGATTCGGATGTCCACGGCTCCCGGCGGGTGGGCCACCGGTCCAGAGCATGCCCTGGACGGCAGGAGGGC
>Ga0209518_1003103_pt1 | contig 14570 bp, 17 predicted proteins | sample RifGroB1_FD_183993 | JGI IMG/M metagenome (GOLD analysis project Ga0209518, IMG submission 183993) | Groundwater microbial communities from Rifle, Colorado, USA - Groundwater B1 (SPAdes) (version 2) | ecosystem: Environmental > Aquatic > Deep subsurface > Groundwater | place: Rifle, Colorado...
AAAAGAGAGAGATATAGAAATCAAGAATAAATGCTATTTAAATCTGTTTGTTAAAATTTTTAAGAAAAAATGTCGATGTTAAGATTCAGGGTTGACTTAACAAATACTTTTCAAAATATATTTTAAAAGAAGATTTACTATTGTTTTACATTAAAAACTTTCTTTTCTATTTTACAAAAAATCTTAGAATCGCCCCAACCCCGTGCTTTGTTATATTAAAAAATTGTTGGCCTTCTTCTGTTTCAACTGAAACATATTCTATTTTTGAAGAAATATTTTCTGCCATTGATTTTAATTCTTTGACTAAATTTTTGTTTGCGTTTTTTGAAAAAATTAATGTCTCAACTGCTCCATATTCTAATGCTTTTTTTAGTTCATTCTCGTCGTAAATTGCAAATCCAGGACGTTCGCCAAGTGTTTCAAAAAATCTTTCAACAATTTTTTTTTCATGCACAATTTCCTGATTTTCTAAAATGCTTCGCGACTTTTCAACAAGTTCCTTTAGTCCGGATTCATCGCTTCCGCCCAAATCAATTCTTCCGATAATTTTTTCTCTTAATTTTGTAACAAGGTATTCTCCGTCGAGAAACTCGTCTTTTGTTGGAACAGGCCCGCCGACTAAAATTCCTTTTAATTTTGCGTTTTCAAAAAATATTTCTTTCATTTCTTTTGCAATTCTTTTGTAAAATTCTTTTGTCAGACCCTCTGTAATTCTGTGAAATCTTTGCGAACTCTGTCCGCCTGCGCGAACTTTTGACGGAACTCCTGAAGTCATTTTTTGCAAGACCTCAATTCTTTTTCCTTCCAACATTCCGATCGCTGCCTCTTTTCTGTCCATGACAAGCAAACCAAAAATTTCATCAATTTCTAATTGTTCTTTCAAGGGCTCTAAAACAAAATCCTTATCGCAACGATAAAGCCGAACTTTCAGAGGTTGCGGGGGTTCTATGTCCCATAATTGCAAATCATTTTGTCCTTCAATCTGCGAAACATTTCCAGAAAAAACTGCGAGTCCGTTGTCAGGAGTTTTTTTCAAACCTTTCAAATGTCTGACAATTTTATCAAGAGCGTCAATAACATTTTTTCTTGTCGTCGTAGATTTAATATTTTTAGCAGTGGATTTTTCTGCTTCAAGTTGTTTTTGCACATAATTCACGTCGTAACCAGCTGAAATATAAACGCTGATTAATTCAGTGTGCCGACCTTTATGTTTTTCAAGTTCTTCTAAAATTTCTGACATTTCATCTTTGCTTATCATCTTAAAATAAAATTAATTGAGTTTAATAAATTTGTCAATTCCTCTTTTCTTTCAATCTTCTTGACTTTGGAACAAAATTTGTAATCTTTCCTTCAGAGGCCTTCCCGCATCCAAGCAAATCATTTTGATATTTCAAAACAATAAATCCTCTCAAGCCCGTTTCAATTAAAATTTCTTTTCCAGACATCCAGTCCCCTGCTTGCTCTTTATTTATTTCAAAAATATTTTTTTTGATTTTATCTCTGACAATTTGAACCCCGTCTAAACTTAATTTAACATCCTCGTTAATTAATTTTGCAAAATAAATTCCAATTCTTTCAACAAGAGAAATTTTTTGTATCTTGTCTAATTCTTCTTGGTTAAGTTCACCTTGATAGAGGAATATTCTTTCTGTTCCGCTCATAACAAATTCTCCGTCGACATTTTCAACTCCGAACTGATTTTTCAGTTTTTCAATTATAATCTGTTTCTCTTTTTGTGATAAAAAAATTATTTTTTGCATTTTATTGTTATATTATTTTACAATAATTTTTATAAATAACCTTCCTTTATATTATTATGCGAGATTACTTAAGAAAAAATATTGGATGGATTGTTTTCTGGGCGATTGCCTCAAATTATACAATTAACTCTTGGATGATGTTTGTGCAATCTTTTAGAATGGATTATGTCGACGATAAAATCGCGGTTTTAGAAAAAAGAGCAAACCCTGAAATTCTTGAAGGATATAGATTTAATTTTCCAAATTCTGTTGATGAACTAAAAATAATAAGAGCGGATTATGAAAAAGCTTCTTTAAGAAGTGCCAAACGTTCAGCAATATTTGGATATTTTTGTAAATAATTTTTAGTAATCTGTTTTATAATTCATAATTAAGGGGTTATGGAAATAAAAATTGAAAAAAAATTAAGGGAGATTGAATCTGGGAAAAAATAAAAGTATTTAAAGAAAAATAATATTCTTATAACAAATGGCGTTGAGTAATGATCAGATTAAAACGATTAAAGAATTGTTACAGCAAAAGATAAACGATAAATTGAAAAATTATGCAAGAGAAACTTCCTCGATGCCCTTTCTTGCTAAACTTATGCAAGACAATGAAAAAGTCGCGTCATATTCTTTTATCCAATCTTTATTAACAACTTTGGGAATGTCTATTTATGAAGAGGTAGCAAAAATAATTGCAGAGAAAAATTTTGATATTGCAAAAACTGGATTTGATGTTGAAGGAGAAATATCTGAAGAAGAAAATAATTTAATCTCTAAAATATTGCAAGAAATTAAAAACAAAACAAGAACCGCAAATAAAGAAAATGAAATATTAGAAATTTTAAAGTGCAAATCAAAAACCGGAAGAAAAATAAAAGTCAGAGCAGATTTATTTCTGAAAAAAGGAAACGAAGAATATTATATTGAAATTAAAACCGCGAAACCAAATATTGATGTTTTTGCCAAATCAAAAGAAAAACTTTTGCAGTGGATTGCTCTGAGAAAGAAAAAAGTTAATACTATTTTAGCAATTCCATATAATCCCTATCATCCAGAACCATACAGCAGATTTACAATGCAGGGTTTTCTCGACGAGGAAAAAGAATTATTTGTTGCTGAAAAATTCTGGGAACTTTTAGGCGAAAAAGGAACATATAAAGAGGTCTTGAATATTTTTGACGAAGTTGGAAAAGAGTTTAAAGAAAAAATACAAAAGAAAATTAAGGAAGTTGCTGAGGGGAAAATGGGGGTTTAAAGAAGATGATAAACCAAGAAGAATTTAATAATAATTTAGAAAAATTTGATAAATTAGAAAATAGGGGCAATTATTATCCAATGTTTCTTAATCTGATTGAAAAAGGATTTGAAACCGAGGCATTTTTATTTATACTTTCTACTTGGAATTTTGCAACCTTTAGATATGCTATGAAAGAATTTGATTTGAATAATTTTAAAGAGATTGTTAAAAAATTAAAACCCTATTTTGAAAAATTTAAAAAAGAGTCGATTGAGACAATTAATTTTGATAATTATGAAAAAGACATTAAATATATTTTTGGAGAATTATCTAAAATAAAAGGAATACAATATACGGGAGCATCAAAATTAATGCACTTAACAATTCCTGAAGTTTTTGTGATGTGGGATGCTTACATTAGGAAAGCATGGGGCTTCAAAAAAGGAGAGTCAGAAGATTACTTTAATTTCTTAAAAAAGATGAAACAAGAATTCAAAGATATTAAAAAACAAAAAGAAGGAACATTTGCTAAATGTATTGACGAATATAATTATGTTAAATTTACTCTTCCTGCATTGGAGAAGAATAGAAATAAAAAGAAAAATGGATTATGAAAATGTTTTTATATTATAAAAAATTAGAAATAGTATGCCGACTTTTGTAACATCTAAATTATCGCCCCCTAATTCATGGGGGGAATTTGAAGATATTTCTGCCGATATAATTAAAAAAATTTGGCAAGATGATTATTTGATTAGGAATGGTCGTTCTGGACAAAAACAGAATGGAGTAGATATGTTTGGTAAACCATTAAATCTTAACGGAAATTATTGTGGCGTTCAATGTAAAAATAAACAAGTAAATATTAATGAGGTTAAAGAGGAAATAAATAAAGCGGAATCATTCAAACCACTATTAAAAGAATTGATTTTTATGATTTGCTCTTCAAGAGACTCAACACTACAAGAACAAATTAGGGTGATTGATATTGAAAGACTAAAGGAAAATAAATTTTCTATCCGAGTATTGTTTTGGGAAGATATTTGTTTAATCTTAGCCGATTATCCGGATTTAATGGAAAAACATTTCCCCCAATTTGTAGAAAGGCAATCCTCTTTAAAATTAATTATTCAAAAAATTATGGATTCAAATGTAAATGATTGGCTTTTTGATGATGAAGAGGGAACATACACTTTTAAGAAAGATACTTGCTTAACAATTAGGAGGGATGAATTTGAAAATGATAGAGAATTTAAAGAAGAATGGGCAAAAAGGTTTCCAGACCAAAAAGCATTTGTATCTTATCATAAAATATTTTATAATTCTTCATTAATTAAAAAAGTTTTTTTAGTAGCAATAGATGGATATAGAATGTATATTCCCATTCCAGAAGTAAATAATTTAACAATAAATAAATTTCAATACCAAATTGGAAAAATAATTAATGATAGTTATGGGGGTTCTGGAAAAGGAATATGGCCTTATGATTCTTATTTATCTCGAGCAGGGATTAAAATAATTTTAGATATGCCTAATTTTTCCGAAGATGTCTTATAACTTTTTCCTCATCCTAAAAATCATTTCAGCATAAGGTTGCCTGTCTCTTTCTGTTCTGTTCAAAACGGGCCTTTTAAATTGTTCAACTATTTTTAATCCGCTTTTCTCTGCAATAATCGGATAGAGATTGTATTTGTCATTTGCTACAATAAAAAAATCTCCGTCGTCTTTAACAAATTTAATTATATTTAAAAAAACTTTGCTTATTCCTTCGACATATTCGTCTTTTGCTTTTTGTCCTTGTCCTTTAAACAAAGGGCCTATTTCTTTTTCATCTTTTCTTGGAATGTCAAAAAGTTCATAAGCATAAGCATGTTGCTCGTGATAATCTATTTGTCCCACATAAGGCGGAGAAGTGAAAATCCCGTCTATTTTTTTATTTATTAAAATTTTATAAAATTTTAAATTTTGTTTTTTTATTTCTTCAAAAATATTTACTTCTCTTGAATCTCCATGAATGACTTCGCTGAATACCTCTTTTTTTAATTTTGAAAATTCATTTAATCTTTTTATTGTGTCATAAGTATATCGTATCAAATGTTTAATAATTGAATTTATTGGGGCGCATAATTTTTTATGTTTTCCGCAATAATAAGGACCAATTTGAGGTTCAGTTAAAGTTGCTAGATCATAATGAGTTGTAGCACGACATGAACGAGCGGTTCTGCTTAAAACAATTCTCAAAACATTTTTTAAATCGTCGTCGTCAATTTTTCTTAAAAGTTTAATATAATAAAATAATTCCTGTCTTACTCTTTTTGAAAACCATTTATTCAAAAAATTATTCATCTCTCTTTCATTTAATAAAACAGATTTATCTTTTGTTCCATTTTTTTCAAAAAATTCTTTATTCTCATTTAAAAATTGTTTAAGTTTTTCTTCTCCATATTCTTCTTCATTATTAATCGTCTTGTTCCAAATTTTATTTTTAAATTCAGGATTGGGAAAATGCTTTTTATTAAACTCGTTTAGTTTTTCTTTTAATTTCTTATCAAATGAATCATCAAATACTTTCTTGCTAAATTCCCTTGTTTTAAAACAAAGGTCTCTTGCTTTTTTGTCTAATTTTATTAGATTATATTTTCCAGCTTTGACTTTAGAAATTAGACAATTAAAATCAGAAACATCTATCCCTATTGAATGCAATCCTAATTCTAAGGACTGAACAAGTGTTGTTCCGCTTCCCATAAATGGGTCCAAAATAATATTTTCTGGTTTGAAAAAAATTTCTTTTTTGAATGTATTAAGATGAGAATCTAAAAAGTATTCTGCTAATTGAGGAATAAATTTTCCTTTGTAAGGATGCAATCTATGAACATGTTTTGTTGTGTCAGATTCTCTTAAATTAGAAAAAGATAAACCCCAATTTAGATCCGGTCCCAGTTGATTTTTCCATTCCCCCTGTTTTTTTATTAAATGCGTATCATAATATTTTTTTAATTCATAAATATTAACTTTTATTTTCTTTTCTTCATCAAAATATTTTTTAATTTTAGCATATTGAATAAGATAACTTATGTTAGAAATAGTTACTGGTCGATCTAAATAATCACTTGCCCATTGAGATGCTTGACTTATTGACAAAGTTTCTTGATTCATTTTTTCTTAAACCCGGAAGTAAATAGATGAAGATTTTATATAAATCTTTTGGTCCATTTTTGAGTGATAACGATACAAAATGATTTTTTTAAAATGAAAAATCCCTCTACTCCGGACCTTTCATTTCTTTTTGTTTTTATTCCTTATCATGCTTTTATTCTCTTGAATTTAGAAATGAAAAATCCCTCGGTGTTATTGTCATGCGGATAAATTCTGCAAACATTTTTTACTTCTTTTGAAAATTTTTTATCTTCCCATTCTGTAATCCCTTCCCGACATTTTATCGGCAAAATTATTTTTTCAATTTTTATTTTGTCTCCAAATTTTTCAAGAGCAAAATTTACAATCTCTTCATTTTCTTCAGGAGCGTGAGTGCAAGTTGAATAAACAATTTCTCCGTCGACAGTTAGAATTTCAAATGCTTTTTCAAAAAGTTTTTTTTGCAATTTTGAAACCCCTCGTATTGTTTTTATATTCCACATAAAATATGTCTTTGGAGAACTTCTCAAAGTCCCCTCGCCAGAACAAGGAGCATCAACTAATATTTTATCAAAAAAAACTTTTTGTTCTTTAAATCTTTCGCAGAGCAAAACTCCGTCGCACATTGTTATCAAAGAATTTGTAACTCCACATCTTTCAAGATTTGACGCGAGAATTTTTATTCTTCCTAAATTAATTTCATTCGCAATAATTGTTCCTGTGTTTTTCATTTCCGACGACGCTTGCGTTGTTTTCGAACCAGGCGAAGCACACAAGTCCAAAAATTTTTCTTCTGGTTTTGGTTTTAAAATAATTATTGGAAGCATGCTCGCAAGTTCTTGAATATAATAATATCCGAGAATGTGTTCAATTGCCCGTCCTAATTCTCCTGGTCCAAGTTCAATTAATTTTTTTTCTGAACCTTCTTCAACAATTTTTCCGTCGACAATCATCACTTCAGGATAATTTTTCCACGGCTGAGAAATTTTCCAAGATTTTTCTTCTAATTTTTTTTTCAAATCTTCAGGAGAAATTTTCAGGGTGTTGCAACGAATTGATCTTAAAATTTGCTGACCCAAAATTTTTTTATATCTGCCATAATCTGCTGGCTCTAAAAGTTTTTTCATTCTCTCTTCAAAAAGCGGTTTTAATTCCAAATTTTTTTTATTTCTCATGACAGCCACAATGTTTTATTTTTTCTTTTAAGAATAAGAAGGGAAGAATTATATCCCCGATGCAACAAGGCAAAACAACAGAAATAACGACGAGGACAAATGAAATTAAAATAAAAAATAAATTAATTTCTGGGATATAACTCACAAGATAAAACATGCTCGCTAAAACAGAAATTCCGACGTGAAGAAAATGCGGAAGTTTAGTAATTTTTAAAAAAATTCCAGACAGCCCGCCAAAAATTCCAACTCCTAAAATCAAAATAGGTTCTTCAATTAGCGGAAGATGAAATTCTGGTTTTAAATTAAAAACAAACGCGCCGAGGTAAGGGAAAATTACATCACTGATGCTTCCGAAAATTACCGACGACAAAATACCCACAATTATAGAAAAAAATAATTTGGACTTGTATCTGTAAAACATCGCAGATGCAACAACTGACGCGAGAAAAATATGGGCAAAATGAAATCCTTCAAAAATTTTTTCAGATAAATCAAAACTTGTCTGATTAAAAATAATTACAACTATTATTGCGAGAATTGTTGCTATAGAAGTCAAAGGCAAGTGGTGTTTTAGTTCATGAATTAATTCTTTAATTCGCATAAAATAAGGAATAATTAAGATGTTTTAAATTTGTTGATTTTGAGATTGAAAAGGATAAGAATTATTCTTATAAAATCCAAGGACCCAGAGTAAAAATTCAGTTTTATGTTAATTATTTTTCTGCAGAAAAATTTGCGGAACGCAATTTTGTAGCGAGATATTTTTATTGTCGAGAAATTTAATATCCATATAAAATTCTATTTCTTCGTGCTTCATATTCTGCGTCTGTTTTAATTCTTCCAGTAGCAATTCTAACATCTGCTCGTCTTCTTTTTGCATATTCTCCATTTAATCTTTTTGTTTCTTCAGTAATTGGCGGTTCTTGTGGAAAATCTGTTGTTACAACCTCTCGCCAATCTTTTATTGCCATTTAATCTAAATTCTTTTTTAGTTTTTAAGTATTATTGTAATTTAAAATCTATTTCTTGGTAATCTTAAACATATCCAAGAAATTCTTTTTTTCAAAATTTTTTATTTCTAAATCTGGAAGAGAAATGTTTGCAGAAATAATTCCCATGTTTGAAGTAAAAATTGTTCCGACTAAAAAATCCTTGTCTCTTTTTCTTTGAAGCGAAAATAAAAATTTCTGAATTTGGTTTTTGATTCCGCGAGAGTCCATTTCTTTTTTTATTTTTTCTTCAACGTCTTTGAAATCAAGATCATAATTTGCGAAAAGTTTTTCTGGTTTTTCTCCGACATTCTCCATTGGAATTCTTTGCAAATCAGATTCTAACTGAAAGCTAAACATTTTTTCAAAACTTGGAACAAAAAAATCAAGGTGTTGTTGATTTTCTGAACCAACTAAATCAATTACGAAAAATCCTGAACAAAGATAGGCGTCTGGAAATTCTTTTTTAAATCTCTCGAAGTCCTCTGATTCAAAAAGTTTTTCTATATAAAACTGAAAGTTCATAGATTAAGATAGTTGTTGAGATTAATAAGTTTTTTGATATTCTAAATTGTGTTTTATTGTGTGCCTCGGTCGCATACAGAAATTGAAAATTCCTGTCTCCTCGAAACAAGTTTGTTTCTTCGGATAGTGTATTTAGGAGATTGATAATACAAATACTTTTAAATTCTAAATTGTGTTTTATTGTGTGCCTCGGTCGCATAGTGGTATTGCAGGAGATTGCTAATCTCCGTCCTTCGGGACTTCAGAGTTCGATTCTCTGCCGAGGCGTTATTCGAAAAATGAAAAGAAAAAATTTATAAAATATGAGGATATAGAAAAATCAAAAAAAGAATAGATAGAGAATTAATTTCCGGAGAATGCGAAAAAGAAAAATAAAAATTTCACAAAAAGAAAAACAAATTTTTATTTTCGCAAGATTAAAATTTATTCCTTTCCGGATAGAGCAGAAATTTCAAATAATTATTCTGATAGTTTTTTAGTAATTGTTGGATTTGGAATATGGTTTGCAATTAAAAAAATATCTAATTCTAATCTCTTTAAGTTTTGTATTTAATATTATTAATCTGCGCTTTTCGGGGTTCGCATGTTCGATTACTTAAAATGCAATGTCATTTTGAGTTCCCAAAATTTTCTTTGAAAATTTTTAGGACGTGCCGAGTCGTTTAAAAATTAAATAGAAATTTATTCAAAAAATTGCGCGAATTTTTTCCCTTTTTCTTTTGCTTCTTCTAAAGTTATTGCGAAATTTTTCCCAGAATCTTTTAAATTTTTTGGTTCAATAAAAATCCAGCCCTCTCGATTAAATCTCAAAGCAATTACTGGTTTGAGTTCAAAAATTTCAGAGAAAACTAAAAATTTTTGAATCTGTTCTTTTGAAATATATTTTATTGGTTTTTTTGATGACTTGACTTCAATGCAATATTTCGCGTTTGTTTTTCCTGCAATTAAATCACAGTCTGCATTTTCCATTGTCCCGCTCCCAGCGACGCGCACAACTCTGTAACGATTGTCGTCGATAAATTTCATGAAAAGTTCTCTTTCGAGTTTAGAGCCCTTTGCTTTATTTTTCGGCATAATTATGAAAAACAGAACCAGTTTAATAATTTAATTCTTTTTATGAAAAGTTGAAAAACCCAAAAGAGTTATAAGTTGTATAAGTTAATATAGTCAAGGACATTGGTTGAGCATTTATGCATTGGCTATGTCAAGGAACTTCGTCAATTCAAATATTCAGTTCCTTGAACATCCAAAAGTCCCAAAAACAAAAATTAAAGGACTTTTTAATCAAGGAAATGAAATAGATTTTGCTCAATTTATTATGTCATTTACTATAACTGCAATATAATTATTTTTATAGGATATTTGTATCTCGCAAAAAATCCTTTTTCACAAAATCTTTTTTTACAATCATTGCATTTATATCTCTGAATTCCTTTACTATCAAAACCGTTTTTAACGGTTTGGAAGATAGGCAGTGAATACCTCGCATTTTATCTGCCACCTCTTTTAATTTTTGAAGTAATTGAAATAGAACTATTTTTCGGTTAGAATAAATTAAACATACCTGTTGGATTAACAGAATCAATGAAAGAAACATTTAAATATCTCATTAAATTAATTGAACTATACTCGTTGAGGAGGAATTCAAAATCTCGGCTGTGCATTCGCGCAAGTAGCCATTTAAGATTTTGAATATATAGAAAATTAAGAAAATTTTCTGTCCTTTAAACTCTGCGAGTTAAAAGTTGAAAGGAGGTAAAAATGAAATCCAAAAGAGGAATGGACGCAATTGTCACAACAGTTATTATGGTTGCTTTGGCTTTAATCGCAATCGGAATTATCTGGGCAGTTATTAGCAATTTAATCAGCAATCGTGCTGGTGACATTGATGTTCAATCAAAATGTTTAGGAGTTCAATTGGAGATACCTCATGCAGTTTGTTATACAGGAAGTTGTATAGCGAATGTTACTAAAAAAAGCGGAGATAAAATTTCAGGAGTTAGATTAGCAATTGTTTCATTTGCAAATGATTCAAATCTTTCTTCATCAGAAGCAGATATTCCAGTTGGAGCAACTGAATCAAGAAATTTAACTATGGGGGGAATTAGTTCTGGACTAAAAGGAGACATAACTGCAGCAGCATATTTTCTTGTAGCAGGAAAACCTTCATACTGCCAAACAAAAGCAACTTACAAAATAGCTTAAATTTTTTATTTTTTCTAATTCTTTAATTTTTTATTTTTTGACGACGAGAACTCCGCAAATTATTTTTGAGAATAATCTTTTGCAAGAAAGTTAAATTATAAATTTTATGTGGCATCGTCGGAGGCATAGAAAAATGCCACGTCTCCGGAACAGAAAAGGAGATGGTTCAATGAAGAACCTTGGTTCTTCTTGTTTTCTAATTCTTTAATTTTTTATTTTTCAATCTGTCGACGAGAAATTTCAAAAGAAAAAATATCTTATTTTTTCTTGGAGATAGAAAATCGCCAAATCTTTTTTTATTCATTCTCAGATTTGGAGAGAACAGAAAACATCAACGGAGAAAATAAATTAGAGATTGTTTTCTGTGTTGCCGGTTGCATAGCAAAAAATTTTCGCAATACTCCACAGCTTGCTGTGATTGAGATGCAAAAATTTTAAGCAATTTCTTTATTAAAAATTTTTCAATCGACGAAAAATTTTTTGGAGAATAAATACCCTTTAAAATTTTGAATTAAAGTTTGTCGCGATTTTTTTTATATCTTCAGCTTTTTTGCAATTAACTTTGCTCAACGAGTTAAAAAGGAATTTCCATATTATTTTTCCTATAAAAATTTTTGTCAGCGAAGCAAGAAAAATTCTCAAATTAATGGCGACAAAAGTCGCGTTTTATAAAACAATTTGCAATGCAAATTAAATAAATAACAAACTTATTAAAATTCCTAAAAAAATTCCAGCAGTTATGTAAGGCATTGCATTGTAAGGAAAACAGCGTTTTCCTTGACATTCAACCTTTCCTTTTTTCTTGAAGCAAGTCGTCTGAAATGCCTCTTATTGACGACAAATTTGGTTCAGGACTGATAATTTTGCAATGCAAATTAAATAAATAATAATCCCAGTAAGATTCCTAAAAAAATTCCAGCAGTTATGTAAGGCATTGCAGGATAGAATTTCTTTTTTTCAGCAAAGAAAAATAAATAACTTAATCCCAAGGTTGCCCCTAAAATTACAATCAGCGACGGAAAAAGTCCAAAAGTTTTCAAAACAACACCAGAAGAAATTATTGGAAAGACAACATCTCCTCCGCCTAAAATAGCCAAATTAATTTTTAATTTTTCTTTTTTAATTTTTAAATTAATTTTATTTTCTTCTTGGTATTTTTCTTTTAAGAATTTTATTTTTTCTTTGGTTTTTTTGTCAGCATAAGGAATAAAAAATCCTGCGAAAATATTTAATTCATTTATTTGATACTTTGCCATCTTTTGCATAATCCCCGAATGCCAGACCGCCCAGATGTCGTAAATTGAAATTAAAATTAACAATAAAATTAATGTCCAGAGATTTAACAATGGAATAAAAACTGCAGCAATCCCTGGATAGATTAAAAGTTCTGTGATGTTATGAACAAAAATTTCTCTTTTGAAAATTTTAAAATACGCAAGGATTATTGCGACAAAAAAAATCAACCATGAAAGAAATTTTGTCTGCGGAAAAAAAGAGTTTATAGAAATTCCAAGAGCGATTATTGTCACAACAAGAAACCAAAATTTAATTATTTTTCCAAGTTTGAATTTTGAAATTAAAAACACAATTAAAATTGCAAATGCAAAAGAGACAATCAGCGACGGAAAAAAATAATAAAAATCTTTTTCTTGCTCAAAATTTTGTGATTGCAATCCATAAGGAAGTTCAGGAGCAGAAACATTTTGTTTTTCTCCGTTGATAATTTTTACAGGAGAATAAAAATCCGCGACATAAAGTCCAATCAATTGTGTGACTAAAAACATCGTCAGGAGAATTGCAGTTATTTTTACATTATGCTTCATAAAGATAACCTCGCGGTTTCCTCAGAAATTTTCCAACTGAAATTTCTGGGGCTTAGAAAATTTATTTTAGAAATTTTCTCCGCCTTTAGAATTTTCTCTTTAGTTGCGATTAAGTGATATTTTTTGTAACTCAAGACCTTGCGCTCTTTTTTGATGTGACTTCGCAAAACCTTTCGATCTCTGTCCATATCACATAAATCTTTTTTCATTGTCTTTTTAATCACTAAAATAAAAACGCAAAAGAAGTTTTTAAAGTATGCTTCTATGCAATCAAAATTTTCCCTCGCAAAAATTTATAAAGAAAAGACACTATCTTATTTTATGAAAAAATTATTTAGAGCATTGATTGGTTTGCTCTCTTTGGAATTTTTAGTTGGATGCAATAGCGTTATAGACACATCAGGCCATCCGTATAGAATAACTAATTTTCAACATGAATTAAAAGGCCCGTTTGTTTCAACAGAGGGCCTAAACGCTTATCTAAGAACAAGAAATGGAATAAACTTGCGAGTTTGGAGAGTGACTGATCCACGAGGGAATAAATATTTATGTGCATCAGGAAAAACATATAGGTTGCATTTTGTAACTTACTCAACAGATAAATCTCTTTTAGATGAAAATAATAATTTAACCTTTCCGCAAGGATATCTTGTTGAAAAAATACAATGATTTAAATTTTGCTAATCCTAAAAAAATCTGCGACATTTTAGTTATACACGTATGTTTTTTGATGAATAAATTTTCTCATCGACGAAGTCAGAGCTGGAGAAATTTTCAGAGATGGGGCAAAATTTGGGTGGAGAAACCTGCAAGGTTTCGGAGTCGGTTAAGCCCTGTTCTATTCTCCCGAATACTTGGAGGGATTGATTTTTAGTGCAACGATGCTGAAGGCAAAAAATCAAAGTCGGCTGGAGTAAATAAAGTTAGTAGAAATTAGGGGCTGGTTCGATAGTATCTTTAGGGTTTTAGGGGGTCGGCGTTTTTGGTTCTTAATTTTAGAGTGGTTACAACCGAAAGATTTATAAATAAGGTCTAATTTACTAAACTCATGGAAAAAGAAAAATTCACATTCAGACAAAAATGGTTTCCAACATTTGACGATGCCGAAGCATTAGAACAAGCTAGCAGCGATAGTTGTTTTGCTATTGGAATTGGTCAATTAATTGGTAGATGGGCAAGAAGTGTAGTTCTTGCAGGAGCATTAGCAGGAGCATTAGTTTGGGCAGGTTATCAAGGGATTGGTAACGGCATAGAATATTCTCAAGGTACAAGAACAGGAATGATAAATAAAATTTCTGAAAAAGGTTTATTTTGGAAAACTTACGAAGGACAAATAGCTCTTGAAGGTATCGTAAGTGGAAATAATTCTGTAGGTGCTAATGTTTGGGATTTTAGCTTAGATAGACAAGCAAGACATGGAGAAAATCCAAAAGAACTTACAGAAAAAATTAGAGGATATTTAGAAACTGGAACAAAAGTCAAGGTTACTTATGTTGAGCCATTGACGACATGGCCTTGGAGAAGCGGAACAGATTATTTAATCCAAAGTGTCGAGCCAGTTGGAAAAACAGAAAAGCAGTAAATTTTTTGGTTTTCTTATTAAATTTATGAGGGCAAGCCCGAAGCTATAGAGAACTTTGCAAAAATAGGTTTTTGAAATTTAATTTTGATTTATGCAAAAAATAATCAACTTTGTCGTCGGGAATTTTCCATAAAGTTTGCAAAAATATTTTT
>Ga0209518_1003106_pt1 | contig 14561 bp, 14 predicted proteins | sample RifGroB1_FD_183993 | JGI IMG/M metagenome (GOLD analysis project Ga0209518, IMG submission 183993) | Groundwater microbial communities from Rifle, Colorado, USA - Groundwater B1 (SPAdes) (version 2) | ecosystem: Environmental > Aquatic > Deep subsurface > Groundwater | place: Rifle, Colorado...
GGGCATGATAAAACTTACGCTGAAATGTCAAGCGATGAGAAAAATCAGATCTCTATGAGAAAAATCGCTTTATTAAAATTCAAGGATTTTATGTCAAAAAATAAGCCTCGCAGTTAATTTTTTAACCCATCGCCGGTTATGAGTTTAATAAGTGGGAGTAAGGCGATGCAAGGCATTGACAATGGTGATACACTTTTGATACACTAAGCGCATTATCATATTATCGCAAAAAACATGCCCACGACCAAAAGAAGATTAAATATCAGTTTGTCTCCGGAAACGGATCTGATGGTGCGCCAACTGGCCAAAAGAGATTATGTGCCCGAAGCCACGAAAGTGAGCCAATTACTTGAGGTGGCTCTTGAGATTGATGAGGACGCGGTATGGGACGCGGTAGCCGCCAAGAGAGATAAAAAGAACGCAGAATTTCTTTCTCATAAAAAAGCATGGGAGTGATTTTTGATATTTTTTATCACGAGGCGGTCGTAAAAGACGATATTCCGAAATTGCCTTCGTTTTGGAAGGCGAAAATAAAAACAGCGATTGAGAATAAATTAACGGAGCGTCCCGAATTATTCGGCAAACCGCTTCGGAAATCTCTAAGAGGATATCGCAAATTGAGGGTAGGCGACTATCGGGTGATTTTCAGAATTGAGAAAACGGCGATAAAGATTTTCGCCATCCAGCACCGCTCGGTTGTTTATAAAATGATAGATAATAGGATATTATAGCTCGCGTTAAAATAAAAAAGAGCTGGTCAGGCTCTTTGTTGTTTAACGACCTCTTTAGAATGTTGATATCTGGTTTTCAATAAGGCGCCGGTATGGCTCGCAGTTCCGCATAAGATTATCGTGTGTGCCGATGCCGGCGACTCTTCCTTTGTTCAAAACAATTATCTTGTCCACATTGCGAATGGTGCTGAAACGATGGGCAATGATAATTGTTGTTCTGCCTTTTGACGCTTTTTCAATTGATGCGCGGATCAACGCTTCATTTTCGGAATCAAGACTACTGGTGGCTTCGTCAAAAATAAGAATATCGGGGTTTTTGATAAGTGCCCGCGCGATACCCACTCTTTGGCGTTCTCCGCCGGAAAGCTTGACACCGCGTTCGCCGATGATGGTGTCGTAACCTTTTTCCAGTCTTGAGAAAAAACGATTGACGCAAGACATCTCGGCAATCCGATCAAGTTCCGTGTCAGATATCTCGATGGCTTTTCCATTGAGGCCGTAAGTGATGTTGTAGCGAAGTGTGTGATCAAACAGTGAAACTTGCTGATTAACTATTCCGACTGATTCGCGGAATCTTTTTAAATCAAGATCGCGAATGTCATAGTCATCAATGAAGATCCGGCCTTCCTCGGGATCCTGAGCTCTGATTAAGGCGTGGACAACAGTTGATTTGCCTGATCCGGATTCTCCGACAAACGCGACAGTCTCTCCAGCTTTCACTGTGAAACTCATATTTTCAAGCGCAGGGCCAACCACTGTTTTTACGCAATACTCATTTTCGTCGTCATCATCGCTATCGGTGTTGTTGATATCGTCGCGCCGTTTGTATCGGAAAGTGACATTTTTAAACTCAATTTTTCCTTGAAAGCGATCGGGGCGAACAGGATCAGGAGGTACTTTAACATCAGGTTCAACAGCGAGCATATCAAAGTATTTTTTTACTGATGTGTACATTTGAATCAGTTGGCGATGCAGCCAGCTGATCTGGGATAATTGATCCAGTGCTTTATTAGACCATATTAAAAATACAGCTAACCAGCCGACTGTGAATTGTCCCTGGTACACTAAAAATGCTCCGACGGCAAAAATCGAGAAGCGAGTGAAAGTAGGTACGGCGCCTCCCAGGAGGGCTAGATTAACAAATCCTAACCAGAGTTTTCTGGCCGCGTCATGAACACTTTTCAAGCTTTCCCCGCATTCTTTTGTCGCGCGCGATTCCCGAGCGTTTGTTAAAACCAACTCTATGTTTCGCAACACCTCATTTTGGAATTTTGAGTGCTTGTGTTCCAGCTTCTCTACCTTTTCCGCTTCATCTTTGAAGACATGATTCAGATAAAGCATTGACGCGATGTGAAGCGACACCCCGGCAAATAGGATTAGTCCGATAATCTTGTTGAAATACAAAGTAGCAGCCGTTAATAAAACCACTTCAACGATTATCGGGATTACCTGATACAGCACTGTTTGCGCTAATGAGCTAAGCGAATGCTGGCCCCGGTTGATTTTGCTTTGTTTCAACCCTGAATTTTCGCTGATGTGTTGGCCGATGGAATACTCGCAAAGCCGGCTGACGGTCATCTGGTTCATGCGATATGGGATTGAAAAATCGACGCTGTTGAGTTCGTATCTTTCGCGCCAATAAAACAACCCGGTCCGTATCAGCGAGGCGGCTAATGCGATTCCGATAAGCAGCCATATTTGGCTCAAAGGTTTTTTGTCGAATAACGCGTCAATCGTCTTCCCCTGCAAATACGGAGTAACAAGATTCAGCGCCTGAATAAGCGCTATAAAGACAAATACTTTTGCCACCGCCCATTTAAACGGACGGTAAACCTCAAAAACTTTCTTTAAGAACTGTTTTAGCTTCATTCTGACGCTCCCTTTCTTGTGTTTTGGTGTTTTTAAGATTGATATTATATTGTAAAAGAACTTGTATAGAAAATACACTATTTACATGATTTGTCAATAGTGATCGATTTTGTTGAATTTTTAAGAATCGTGGTAGAATTAAAGCGATTTGTTAGTAAATTTTTCCATGATATTTCTTACAGGGCATCATAATGCTGGTAAAAGTACTCTTGCCGCCTGGTTTAAATCAATCGGCTTTTTGCATGTGGAAACTGGCGACATAGTGAGAGGTTGTTATAAATCGACATGCGCAACAAAGTTATTTGGAGAATGGGCTCACGAGATCAATTCCGTAAACCCAGATTATTTTAATGAGCTTATTTTAAAACATATCCAAGAAGCTTATCATTCATTTTTTAATGCGGATAAGGTAATAATCACTGGGAATAGGCAGTTGGGCGGTATTAATTATTTAATAAGACATATTCAGGAGGGAGAATGTAAGCACTCTATTATTTTTCTAGAGGTTCTGGAAGAAGAATTATATCGCAGACAAATAGAGAGAAAAGACAGGATAATTAGAGATCTAACATTCAATAAATTTATTAATGAATATCTTGCGTATGATAAAAATATGGGAATTGATAATATTAAAAAAGGAGCTGACTATATTATTAATGGCAATAGAGACACTGATGATATTATCAAAGATGCATCGTTTATATTAAGAAAAATCGGTTATTGTATATAATTTATAAATTTTAAATATGTCTCATTTAACATTGCCCTGTCATTGGAGTAAGGAAGTTATAGAAAATATTTTAACAAATAGCGATAACCGCGATATGGATATTGTTGAAATATATGGCGCATTGGCGGGCGACATTCCTATCGGTCATGGCAGATCCAGCAAAAGCGTTACCCCGATTTCAAAGGAGGAATCCATAGAATTCCGCAAATTTATCAGATCAAAAGGCATCAATTTCACTTATCTTATCAACGCGCCTTTTTCTTTCCACAATGAATCACAAAAGATTTTAGTTAGAGAATATTTAGAATGGATTTTAGGTGAATTCAAGCCAGACGCCTTAACAATTTCATCGCGAGAATTAATGCAATTTGTAAGAGAAATGGATAGGCGCATACCAATCCACATATCAACTATTGCTGGAATAAAAACAGCAGCGGAGTTAGAGAGTTATTTGGACATAAGACCATCAAGAATCGTGCCTCATCATGATTGTGGTAAGCGTTTTGGTGATCTGGCAAAACTGGTAGAGGTTGGCAATGATCATGGGGTAGACATTGAATTGCTTTCCACAGAAAGTTGTTTATTCGAATGTCCCCACAGAGACGCTCATTATGAATGTCTATCAAAGAAAGATAAAGATGCCGGCTTTCATACTTCATGCAATACGGCAAAGTTAAATAGCCCACGTGAATTTTTAAGGGCAGGAGGAGTTATTCGCCCGGAAGACACCGCCTTTTACGAGCAATTAGGCATTAAATACTTCAAAATATCCGGTCGTTCAAAGTCAGAGGCATGGCTACCGGAAGTTGTAAAAGCATATTTGAATAGAAGCTATGATGGTAATCTTATGCGTTTATTAGGCATAGATCCGTCTCTTAAAGCGGAAAATTGGATTTATATAAATAACAAGAGTTTAGACGGTTTTATAGAGAATTATCCGAGAAATAGAAATGAATCTGATGAAATAGCTTATTGCGATCGATGGACTTCGAAACTATATAAAGAAGGAGAATTTCGTCTTTTAGACGGCACAAATTTTACTATTAATGGAGACACCCTTGAATTAAAGGACCTCGGTCAGAATGCGGAACAAATAATATCATTTGAAGCAAAGAAATTAAGATAAATTTTAAATCGGATACGATGAATTATATAACTAAAAACTTTGACAATGATTTGATTGACTGCTCTATAACAAGTAATTACGATGAAGAGTATATTAATATTTACCCAACTCTAAAAGAACAAGAACTGTTGTATTTGGCCTGCAAATATCCGCGCAATCCAGGATGTTGTGATGTAAAGAGTAAAATAATAAAAAAATTTTCACTTCCTAATGTATTATTAGGCAATGGCAGCGAGGATTTGATTGTAAGGCTAAATCAGATTTTTTCACAACATAATTACAAAATAGGAGTCGTTTACCCTATTTTTTATCGTATCATCGAAACTATTTCAAATGATATCTATTATATTCAAGAGCCCGAAATTTTTAATTGTGATTTGAGGGGATATGATGTTATTTGGCTGCAAAATCCTAATTTATTTTCCGGCAATACGCACGACAGAGATAGATTGAAAAAGTTGATTAAAAATAATACTGCCACGTTGTTTGTGGTGGACGAGGCAGGCATGCTTACTTTAATCGAATGGGAAAAGTACAGTTTAATGACCTATTGCAAGGAAATAGACAACTTGATAATCCTATCAACCTTTAGTAAGATTTACGGAATGAGTGGTTTGCGGGCGGGTTTTGCCACTGGCAATGCCAAGGTGTTAAAGATGATAGAGAAATATTCCCTGACTTTTCCGTTATCGGCAGTGACTGAATTTTTTCTGGATAATATTTTGGGAAAAGAGAATGAAGTCGGATATTTTAGAAAAAAAATTAGTTCTAATAAAGACAATTTAGAAAAGCTGATGGAACGAGATCGCGATGTATTTTTGAAGCACAATTTAACAAATTGCATCTTTGCCTATCATAAGAGCAAAAATTTGAGCGAGGAGCTCTTAAGACGCGGCATCATAACTTTGGAATTAGACAGGGTGCTGGGAGTTGAAGAAAAAAGATATGTCCGCATCGCTGTTCATTCCTCAAATAGGACGTACAATTTATTGCGAGATGCTATTTTTGAAGTTCTGAGTTTAAAAGATTAATCATGAGAAAGAAAACCGATTTTGCGCCATTTAATGTTGGGGTGGTTCATAACCCATTGCCTTTTAAAATTGCGGCATCTTTGCCAAAATTTGAATCAGTAAAAATTAGCTATCCTAGCAGATTAAATGCTATGGCCATTGATCCAAGCATGATAGCCCGAGACGGAAGCATGCAATATGCGCCTGGCGAAATAATATTTAAAGTTGGCATATATAAACAAATCAGTATAAAATTATCCAAAACAAGCGGAGAAATTATAATCGATAGAGGATCAAAACGCGAGCCTCTTATTATGCACGCCGCCTTAATTATGAAGCGAGCCCTTAATTTTAATGTCGGATTGGAGATTAATGTTGAAAATTCTTTAGAACTCCGTCATGTGGGGCTGGGGTCAAGTAGCGGTTTAATAGCTTCAGTGGCTGTTTGCATTAATGAGTTGTTTGGTAAGCCATTGTCCGATGATGTTTTATTAAGATACTTAGCGCAAAATCACGGAGAAGAAATAGACAATAATTTTCATAATCTTATGCCAGTGCAATGTATAGGAGGGTCGGCCGCGGCCGGTTTATATGGGGGCGCCATGATTATTATCGCGGGACATAATCGCGTAATAAGTTCTCTAGAGTTGGATCAAAAATACAAAGCAGTCATTGGCATTCCCGAAGATTTTCAAGAGATGGATTCCAAAACTCTTCTTGAGAAGGAAATAAAAAGCTTTCCGAAGTTTATGCGATGCGGGAAAAAATATGGACCCATCATAGCTTATAATATTTTACATAAGGTTTTGCCGGCGATTACTGAGGGAAAGCTTGGTCCAGCAGGAGAATTAATTTATCAGTACCGCTTTCGCATGGGCAGTATTAATAACTGTTCTTATCATTACAAAAAACTTCCTTTTATTGCCAAAAGAATAGAGTATCTTAAAACTAATAATGTAGCGGATGTATTATCGCTATCTTCTGTTGGTCCTGCTTTTTTTGCTATTACGACAAAGGCAAGCGAGTGTCGGTCGGCATTTAAAAAAGCAGGGCTTAATACCCTTGTCGTCAGCTTAACAAATGATAAATATAAAATAATTTCGAAAAAATGATGAGAGATGTCACTAAAGAAACATCGCGATTTTGGAACAGCGACGCCGTTGTAAAGGAATTTGAAATTCAGCCGCTATCTCTGTATTGGATAGATTTTTTTAGTTCGATTAAAAATGCTAGCAATATGACGGTTTTGGATCTAGGATGTGGTGGTGGTCGCAATACAACAATGTTGATAAATCATGGTTTTAACGTTTTTTCATGTGATGTTAACGAAAAAATGATTGAAAGCACCAGAAGAAAAGTGATGGATTTTGGTTTAAGCAAATCAGAATCCATTAAGAGAGTATCTGCGCAGACGATGACCCATCTGAGTTTTCCAGAATGTTTTTTTGATATCGTTCTAAGTCACGGAGTGTATCACAACGCCCTTAGTTTGGAAAAATTTAAAACAGCCATCAAGGAAAGCTCAAGGGTTTTAAAGAATGGGGGGTTGCTTTGCTTTAATATATTTACCTCAGGCTATATAGGGAGTGATCTAGTCGAATTCAAAAATAGTCCGAATTTATATTTAACCAAAGATGGTATGCCGTTAGTTTTGCTTTCAAAGAATGAGTTTATCGCTGAAAGCAAATTAAATAATCTTTTTCCTATTTCAGATTTTGTTGAATATACTAGCAATATCTCAACTGGCAAAAGATCTGTTGCGAGGGGAGTTTTGAGGAAAATATGCAATTAATTCAAAGAATTGATGTGTTTGGCTACAGCTTCGTATCCCTGATTCCAGATAGGAAGTCTCTCTTCCTCGGGGTATTCGGTTATAGCCCTTGATTCATCGAAAAGCCTTATTAAACCATTCCATCCTTTGGGGTTGTTTCCTTTAATTTCAGAGCCGAATGTCATGGGTATTTCAAAAGAATATTCGAAAGTTTCTTTGTTGGGGCTAGCGTAGGCGGTTGACACCACAAACCTCCCTTTGTTGTTTTGTAAAACATTCAGCAGTTTTATCAACAGTTCAGCAGGAATCTTCTTTTCGATATAACTTGTGTATGGGCCAGGGATTCCAAGAGCATCTATAAATAAACTGTGATCTTCGCGAATGACAGGGGCGCCCAATTCTCTAGCCGCTTGTATCGCCGAATATCGTGCTATTTCTAAACTTGTTTCTGCCTGGATTTCCGGAAACTCCTTTTCAACCGGTGACAACTCTATGTTATATTTATTAAAAACGCTGTTGGCCGCTTTTAATTTTCCGGGGTTTTTGGTTAATAAATAAATTTGTTGTGGCATGGTCGTATTAATTTACATATGATTTTGGTTCGCAGGCAGTCACTTAAATTAAGTGTATCAGGTATTGTGAGTTTTGTAAATTTTATGTACTCGTCCAGCACATTTGAGACTCTTTGGTTGTTAATTTATTGCAAATATACCTCAAAGGAGAGATAAGGCCAATAGACCAATGGGGTCTTCTGGTATTGTACCACAACTGCCACACGCGGGCGAAGTGAGAATTATAAGGAAAAAAGTTGCAAGAGTAGAAGATGCGGCGTGGCTGGAAGAGTATCTTAATGAATTAGCTAATAAATTAGCCGCCGATATTTATCTAGTTGAAAAAATAAGGGATGAGTGGTCTTGCTCACCCCTTATTATTATGCGACTATCATTTTATTCTGATGGCCACTCTATTTTAATGATTCGGAAGCTTTTCTTTTTGCCGGCGATCACCGCTTCTTTTATCTCCCCAGCTTTTCCTCCAATAAGCATTCGACTAAGAGGGGCAATATATGAGACTGCATTATCTTCTTTCACGAATGTCATATAGCTCCCAATTTTTATAATGCGCATTTCTCCGGTGCGTTCATCTTCCATTGTGACGATCTGGCCGATTGATACCGTGTTGTGTTTTTGAGGCTCAATAATGCGAGCCTGATTTCTTATACGGATAAGTTCGCGGATTCTTTCCGACCACATACGTTGTTGTCGTTCGCCGTCTTCATGCGCGAAATTGTCATGAAACGTTTCTGCTCCTTCCTGGCAACTTTTGCCCATCTCTTTGCCGATTTCTTTAATTTTATCGGCAATTTTTACGATTTCTAAATTTAATGCATCAAAATCCTCCTTTAAGAAATAGTACATTTATTCCACCTCCTTTAAATTGTTAAAGTCCCGTATCGCGTCAATCCCAGCTTTATTAAGCCATAATTAACGCAATTCCTTTTGTGCTGGTTATGCTAACCCACCTTAGCGAATTCTGTCAAGGTCGTTGATTTTCCCGTGTTATGGTAAAATTTATTCTATGAATAAGCTTAAACCCAAGGCAAGCGCCAAAAAACTAACATTTCCAAAACGCGTCCCGGAGCCCAAAGAGATGGGGGAGGAAGAGATGAAGGCGTTTGAGAAAATGTCGTCGGATAATTATCAGAGATGGATGATTCCTTTCGTTGATGACGCGTTATCAATGAGAATATCTTATTATTTTCGTACTGAGAATATCTTTTTTTGCAAGTTTTATTTTCGCATAATAAATAGTTTTCGGATCCCGATCTCTGGCTAATAAATTTAGCAACTCTATATGAACGGTTGTCGCCGCACTTTCTACAAGATTGCGCCTAACATTGTTCATTGAATGTTGGTTAGCGAATTTCAAAGCAATAAATTTACCAATATCTAATGGTAAATTGTTATTAAGCGCTAAATAATAAAATATGACATATTTTTCAATCGCGTCTTTACATTTAACGTAGCTATGCGCGATTTTCACTAATTTTATCGGATCTGAAGAATAAAGGGCGTCAATCATATTTTTGACATACCCATTAATATTTGCATTTTTCATATTCTTAGAAAATTTGAAACCGTATTTCCCATTTATCTTATTAAACAAATACTCATTAGTATATTTATCAACCACCCTTTTATTAATTTTCAATAATTCATGCGCTTTTTGATGACTAAAATTTTGCTGAGTAAGTTTATTAAAAAAACGCTCGATATGCTTTCTGTCTGTTTCACTAATAACTTCATTACAAGTCATTATTCCCAAAGAGTTCCAAAAAGATGGGTTATTAATATCATTTAGAGCGTTATATGTTACCGTCATAAAGCCAAGAGATCGTCTTCCTCCCAAGCCTTTTTTTATCGCTAATGAAGAATTGATGCCAGCGTAGTGAGTGGCTTCCATTCTTTTCTTTTCTAATATTTGGAAAATTAGAAAGATTTCCATATATTTATCCATTAGATGTTTTCGAAGTTTCTCGACTTTTTTTCGTAAACTCTGATTATCTGTAATTATTTTTGAGCTGAATAATTTACTCATGTCTCTCATATTGCTTCTCGCATAGTGAGAGAAATTACGAAACGTCATAGCTCTCCCTTCAACGACATGATTTCTTATTTTGCGAATCATCTTTGGATTTGTGCGTTCGGAAATAATATAAAAGTCTATATCTGATTCGGGGACAAGATTGCCGCTCGCCAATGATCCAGTCAGAATAATTGCCGATTGGTTATCAACGATTTTAGAAATCGTTTTATTGAAATCGCCGGTTATATAATTATTGTATTGATAGATAATATTTGATTCTCCCAGCCATTCTAAAATCACCATTAAAATATCCGCCGGGATATTTTTAAATGAGAGATGCTTGTCCGAGTGAATAGAAATAGACCGAATTTTTTTTAAACATAAGAATTTTTTTAAGAAGGAAGGATTAATCTCTGGATCATTCTCATTATATATAATAAGCGCTTTCTCTCTAAGAGATTTATCAGAGAATGTAAATATTTCACCTTTTTTTAGTTGACTCCATCCGTTTCGGCTGATTTTATAGCCATTTTTTAATAAATAATTCTTAAATGTTTCATAATTATGGTCAAGGCTTCCTTTATATAGGTTTTTATAATCTATAACCGGAGAGAGCGCCACAATCTTATCCGCATTCTTTACATTAAGAACAACTGAGCCGCCGAAACTGCTGCCAATTAAAAAAAAAGTATTCAGATAAACTCCCTGCATTCCTTTTATCCTTAGGGAAACTATCAATTCAGAAATGAGATCTGCTGGGTTTTGTGATAAGAATAATGTTTTTGAAGAATTGGGGTACCCCGGATATAAAACTAAAAAAACATGGAAATTTTTTTGTATGAGCATGTCGATTTGTTTCTCATTTACATATGACGCGGGGAGTCCGGGACACAAAATTATAGCTCTATCGGAGTTTGATGGTGGGGCGGTATGCTCGATTTTTAATCCTTTAAAATAGAAAATCTTCATGTCTTGTATTATACAAATAAAAGGATAAAACACAAAAACACCTACCCTGCGGGCACGCTTACTTGACGCAATTCATTAAACATTCTATTATATATGAAAAAGCACTTTTACAAGGAGGTTTCTAATGAAAAAAATTGTCACTACGCTTCCACTGTCGCCACGAAAAAATGCTGACCTCGGATATTATTCAGTTCCACTTCTTGCCGATATTATCGCATCTTTTATGGGTACATATGTCGTGCATGCGGTTAATATTCTCGGTAGCAAGAAGTTGGTTTCGCAAGATGTTGATATGCATTTTAAGATGCTGAATCATCTCTGCATTTCGTCACAACTTCATTGGCGTGATACCGATGAACAATGGGATGTGGCGCTATCCCGCTTGTTTTATTTTGGTTCCATGCAGGGGTGGGTTTTTCAAGATGAGAGAATCGTTATGGCGTGTCCGTGTGGTAAGGTTGAATTTCTTGCCAATGAGTCAACGCTTTCTGAAATTCATGGCAAGCGCAAAGTGTATAAAGTCCAAGACGGCGTGGCTACCTGCCTGCTTTGCGGTAATACCGCTACCCCTCGCATGACTAGATGCTTGCTGGTTAGACTTCCCGATTTAGTCCCGGATATAGTCGTGATTCCAAAGTATGCAGCTGTCGAATGGAATCAATTGACTCGGGATATTGTTGGTCGCGAAATTCTTGTTAGCCGTATTCGCGAGACAGGTATTCACGCAGAGTTTATGGGCAAACGTTTTAACATTGATATCGATTTCGCGTGGAAGTTGTTTTTAGAGCGGTTATATGCCAAAGGATTTCAATGCTCATGCATGGTTGTTGGTCACAAAACATTGAAGCATGCCCTATCTGTAACCCTACTTAATTCATTGATTGGCATACCAACGCCAGAGTTTGTGGTTTCAGTGCCATACTTTTCGCTCGATTTCGGGATCCGGCCTGTCGAATCAGCAGAAAAGCTTGTTAATTGTCATGGTGGAACGTCTCTTCGTTGGTTGTTGAGTATGGCTATTGGATGCGCTCAAAAGGAGATAACCTTGCAATCAAAGCTCATTTATCTAATTGCTCATTCTATCGGTGTTACATTTAATACTAAAAATGATAGCCCCGAGCTGCTTTTAGTAGATGCGTTTTGGAAAGAGTTCAATGCGCAACGCATTCAGAGAATACTTTCTCAAATGCGTCGTGGAAAACTCGATGATTTAATCTCCATTGAATTGCATTTCGCTTCAGTGCTCGGTTTGTCTTCTCGCTCGTTATAATTAAAATTGTATTAAACAACCCCGGTCATGTTTTATGGCCGGGGTTTTGATTGGACGAGGTAATTTTGTTGGTTAAGCTCGCCAAAGCGTCTTCCAGTTGGGTTAAAAGATAGCTTGCTTTTTTCGGGTATTCTTTGGCGACATCGGCGATGAGCGGGAGATAAACCTCATTTGTCTCTTTGATTTTGGCGATCTGCTTCTCAGACGGGCAAGACGCGAGCGTTCTAAGGTTCTGCAATCGGTCGGCCAATTTGATTATTTTAGCTTCCGGAGAGCCGTTTCTGATCTGCTCAAAATACCATTGATGCCTTTCATTGTTCGATTTGAATCGAGGATCTTCTTTCGCCGGCTTTGTGATTGTTGACACCAGCGCCGCCACTCGTTCGCCGAAAGTAACCTTGATTCTGCTTGATGTAAGCAGAAAATTATCTTCCAGCATGTCGTGCAATAACGCGGCTGTCACAATATCCAGATCGGTGATGCCGAGCTCATCAACCAAGATAAGCGCCGTCGCGCGCACATGCTCAAAATATCTGGCGCCCGACTCGCGAACCTGATTGCGATGGCCGTATTTAGCCATATCATAAGCATAATCCAGTTTCTCAATATCCGACGGCGTTATTTTTAATTTAAACCTTCTCAAAAATCTGTCATGATCCTCCTGATGCGTTCCTTCTATTGTTCTGGCGGTGTGATTCACGGCGCGCTCCTTTTCTCTCGTTAGAGTTAATTTGTTAAAGTCCCGTATCGCGCCAATTTCAGCTTTATTAAGCCATAATTAACGCAATTCCTTTTGTGCTGGTTATGCTAACCCACCTTAGTAAATTCTGTCAAGGTCGTTGATTTTCCCGCATTATGGTAAAATTTACCTTATGAATATAAGCAAATCTAAAATAAGCGCCAAAAAACCAACATTTCCAAAACGCACCCCGGAGCCCAAAGAGATGGGATTATAAAATTTTATGGATATTTTTAAAGGTCTCGAACCGACCGCTATTTTTAGCACCTTTGACATATTGTCAATCGGTATTGCTGTTGCCGCAATCGGTATTTTGGGATTTGTTGTTTTTTTAAATAATAGGCATAGCGCCACAAACCAAGCGTTTTTATTATTCACTTTATTAACGATTTTTTGGAGTGTTGTTAATTACTTAAGCTATCAATTTAATGTAGCAGATCTTGTAATTTGGATTTTAAGATTAGCTATATTCTTCGCGGTATGGCATGCGTTCTCATTTTTTGTATTTTGTTACGCATATCCTCGAGACGAGTTAACATTCCCTAAGTGGTTTTGGTTCATTGTCATTCCCGCAACCGTTGTTACTTCAATACTGACCCTCACACCATTAGTTTTTTCAGGTATTGAGGAATTTTATCCTACAGGGCAAGTGTCAAAAGTTAAAAATGGGCCGGCTATCCCATTGTTTGGAATTTCTTCCGTAGGATTTATTTTTGCCGGTATTTATTTGTTGTTTAAGAAAATGACTCGGTCTCAAGGCATTGAAAAGGTTCAGCTTAAACTTATAATATTCGGTACAATTATCACTTTCATTTTAATACTCGTTTTCAATTTTATTTTTCCCGCATTATTCAATATCGCGCAATTTGTTTCACTAGGGGCTGTGTTTCTTCTTCCGTTTATCGTTTTTACTTTCTACACAATCTCTCGACATCAGCTTTTTAATATAAAAGTTATCGGTGCCGAATCACTTGTTTTTGTTTTGTGGATCGCGATGATTGTTGAGTTCTTAATAGAAAATTCTTTAAAAGGAAAGATTACCGTGGGAATTGTTTTGGCATTATTAATTGTATTCGGGATATTGTTGATCAGAAATGTCCGCAAAGAAGTAAGTCAGCGGGAAAAGTTTGAGTTGTTGTCAAAAGAGCTGGCGATGGCGAATGCCAAGTTGCAAGAGCTGGATCAGATGAAAACCGATTTTATTTCCATTGCTTCGCATCAGTTGCGGACGCCGTTGACGGCGATCAAGGGATATTCCTCAATGATTTTAGAGGGAACCTACGGCGACACTTCTTTGAAAATCAAGGGCGCGGTGGATAAGATTTTCCAGTCCGCCCAGCGCCTTATATATATAGTAAACGATTTGCTGGATATTTCTCGCATAGAGCAGGGGAGGTTCCAGCCGGCGCTTGAGGAGGTGAAGATTGCCAATGTTTTAAAAGATGTCGTTGAGGAATTAAGGACCAACGCCCAGAAAAAGAATCTTGATTTGAGCTTTGATGTTTCGGTTGACGATGCCGAAGTGAAGATAAAAGCCGATCCGAGCAAAATCAGGCAGGTACTGACCAATTTAGTTGATAATGCCATTAAGTACACGCCGTCGGGCTATGTGAAGGCGGAGCTTAAAAAAGATGGCAATGGCATCTTGATTTCAGTCAAAGATTCGGGAGCGGGTATGTCTCAAGAAACGCTAAGCAATCTCTTTCAAAAATTCACTCGGGCGAAAAATGTCGCCAAACTGCACACCGACGGCTCCGGCC
>Ga0209518_1003111_pt1 | contig 14557 bp, 31 predicted proteins | sample RifGroB1_FD_183993 | JGI IMG/M metagenome (GOLD analysis project Ga0209518, IMG submission 183993) | Groundwater microbial communities from Rifle, Colorado, USA - Groundwater B1 (SPAdes) (version 2) | ecosystem: Environmental > Aquatic > Deep subsurface > Groundwater | place: Rifle, Colorado...
TTTTTCAATGATTTGCCTCGGGGCGATTGTCGTCGAAGAAAGTCTTGATAGGACATTCTACGGGCAATTAAAGCCAATTTCCGATAAATGGAATAAGGATGCCCTCGCTATTTCGGGATTTTCTCGAGCGGAAACTTTAAACTTTGATGACCCGATGATTGTTATGGAAAAGTTTGAACAATGGGTTAAAGAAGTCGCGCCAAATAAAAAGTTTTTCGCTTCCGATAATAATGGGTTCGATTGGATGTTCGTTTGTTGGTATTTCCAGCATTTTCTTGGACGAAACATATTTGGGTTTTCTTCAACAAATTTGGGCTCGCTTTACAAAGGAATGATGAAGGATGTTTATTCATCGTTTAAGCATTTAAGAAAAACAAAACACACACACAATCCTGTTGATGATGCGAAAGGAAATGCAGAAGCATTGCTTTCAATGAAAAAAATGGGATTGAAAATTTCCTTGTGAAAACAGAAAATTTGGAAGCAGATATGACAATTCTTTCAAAAGAAAAAAGTCTTGCTTTATTGAGATTAACTTTTAATAAAATAGAAAATGGCTGGACGAAAGGCGCATTTGCTAAAAACGCTGAAAACAAAATTGTTAATTTTGACGACAAGAGCGCCCAAAAATTTTGCCTTTATGGCGCAATAAAGAATTCCGCCCTTGAATTAGATATTAATATAAAAGAAATAGAAGAAATAGTTTCAAAATTAACCACAACAAAAACAATTTGTCTTCCGGAATTCATAAGAAAACAAACTCCTTGGTTTGTGGTTTCTCAATGGAATGATAGTGTTAATACAAAAATTGAAGATGTTCTTTCTCTTTTAAAGAGATTGATTATAGCAATTGATAATAATTGGGATTGAAAATTCCCTTGTGAGTCAAAAAAATGGAAATCGCATATATTGAATGTAAATGCTTTAAATGCAACGGGCTATTTGTAATAGAGGTTCCGGCAGAAATTAATAATTTTTTTATTAACGGACAAGAGTTAGAAAATAATTGTGGAAAAACTAAATGTCCCTTTTGCGGAGATGAACGCACTCTTCTACTAACTGGAAGAGGAGATATTGCCGAAATTTACAATCTAAAAGTTGGTGAATGGTTTCCGCCAAAAGAAAATAATGAAAACAAAACAGAAATTTGTTCTCGTCCTGCCTGCGGAAGGGAAAAAGATTTTGGAAAACCTTGTTGGTGGTGTGGGAATAAATGAAAAAACTCAATTTTAAAAATCCTGTAATTGAACTTTCTTACGAAGAATGGAATTCAGACGCCCAATGTCGAAGAGTTTCTTATAAATCAAATTCTCCAAATTTTATTAAAGTTCTTAAAGATATTCACAAATTTGAGGAAGAGGAAAACGAACTTCCAAAAAATATTAAAATGAAAGAAGTTTTTCCGAAAAATTTTTATTACGCGGGAGGTCTTGGTGGCCCAGAAAACTTGAAAATCAAATTTTTTGGAATTGAAGACAAATTCTTAAAAATGTTTTTTAAGCAACTTTGGTGAATTTCTCTTTCATTAAGAAAGGATTAAAAATGACTTCACAATACCGTTACTTGGATGTTGGTGAAATAATTGAGCCTGGAGATGAAGTTTTTTCTTCATTATTAAATAAATGGTCTTCGGCGCAGGAATTTATTGGATTTAAAGTTAAAAATAATATTTATCGACGCCCAATTAAAAATGATGACTGGAAAGGAATTAACCCTATTGAAGATTGGCGCCCATTGTACGCTGATGAAAATATTTTAAAAGACGATGAATGGATTAAACTTAATGGCGGATTTCGGGATCGGTACTATTTCAATTCTCCAGTTAGAACTCCAAATCACTACGAAAAAATATTCCCTGGTGAATATATTTTTATTCGTCGCGCGAGAATGGTTGAGGAAAATAAAATGCTTAATGCCAAAGAATATGCTGAAAGACATAATTTAGAATTTGAAGAATTAAAAGTTTCTCCGCGCACAGAAAAAGATTTGTCTGGCATTCCAAATTTAGTTGTTGCAACAGATGGAGAAACCAAAACTCCAAATCCGTCAAATATTTGGAATTTTATGAAAGATGAAAATCTTAAAAATTTAATTAAAGATTTAAAAGAAAGAGAAAACAATTGGGATATTCCTGAATGCGTTTTTAACGCCCGACAAGAATATCCAATACCGACAGAAAAAGATATTAAAGAATGGGAATTATCAAAAAACAACAAACCATTATTTATTGACGAACTTAATTCGCCAACAGAAAACCAAAAATCACAAGAAATTCCTGAACATATCTTTGGAAACAAATTCTTAAATCTGACAACGAAACAACAAATTCTAATTCTAAAACACGAACTTCTTCATCTTGAATTCGCTAAAAAACAAAAAATAAAGAAGGAACTTCCTTATTCAACTTTAAATTTATCTTTCAAGGATCACGCTCGTTTGGAAATGGCAGACCATCTTTTAAAAAACCAAAAGAGAGAAGTTGAAGTTCCTATTGATGAGCAATGGGGTGAGGAATTTGAAACTGGTGATTAAAAACGAAGAAAATGAAACAATTAATAGAAACAATTGACGGCATTGAATATGAATTCAAATTCGAGGGACACGAACATCATATGGATTTTGAAATTCGTGAAGAAAATTCAATTGAAATTTCGGGAAGCATTAAATGGGACGGATGTGTTAATTTCGACAATGCTGATAAAATAATGTTCCACATTTGCCATTATGATGATTTTTTAACTTGGCAAAAAATATTTAAAAAACTTTATAAAATCGCCAGAGATAATATCCAGAATTGGGGAGATTTTGTCAAAATTGAGGATTGAAAATGAAATGTTATCAAATTCCATTATTAAATTTATACATCAAAGCAGAAATTCCTTTATACCCAATTTTTTCTAACGCTAATTTTAAAATTGTTGATAAATTGGTTTTGGAAAAACTCTGGAGAGAAGTAATGACAAAAACCCTTAATTATGAAAATAACGCAACGATGAGAATTCGTTTGAGAGAGGTTGCGAAAAATGGCAACACACGAACAACTTTGGCAAATAACAAAAAAACTTCCAAGCGATTTTGAACCTTACGGACAAAGAAATCGAGAAACCGAATGGGGCCCAGATTGTTCTTGCGGTTGCGCTCATTTTCATCCGTTAGAAGGAAAAGAAGGCGCGGATTGGGGTGTATGTTCAAACGAGAAATCGCCTCGGGCGGGATTATTGACGTTTGAGCATATGGGGTGCGCCTTGTTTTGTGGCGAGAAAGAAAATGATTGAATTATTCGTTATAATTTTATGGGTTATTGCGCCGCTTTTGGTCGGGTTTCTAATCAGACGCGCAATCAAAAACATTAAAGAATAAAACGATGAATGAATTAAAGATAAATCAATCATCGAACCCTTCTATTAAAAGGATGAAAAAACTTGAAAACTTAATAGAACAAAGAAAGCAAAACGATCAAGTTCGTTTTTATGAGATTGCCGATGAATACAAAGAAGGCGTTAAAGAAATTATAATATTTCGACCTTCCTTTAGATGTTCGCTGGATCTTTTTGATAAATCTATTTTGATTGGCGAAACAATTTCGTTTTTAGGAATTGTATTTGGAATTTGTTTGGATGAATATCATTTTTTTGTGCTGTCATTCCTTTGTTTTTTTGTTTTCTCAATTGTTTCTTTGGTCACTATTATTAATAAAGAATTTAGTCTATTATTAGAAATTCAATTAAATGATTTATCCTCTAGAAGATATTGTTTATATCCAGAAGATCATCCAGTTGAAATTTTTATTAGAAATAGAATTATGACGCCCGAAAAATTTGAAAAACTTCTTATTAAAAAACTTAACAAATTTGAAAAGAAACTTTTGAAACAAGCGACACCCGACGAAATCATAGAAAGTTATGAGGAATGAAATGAATACAATGGAAATAATGAACGGAATTGCTTTCATAATTTTTTTATCTTACTCTGTTTTTTGGATTGGTTATATTATTATTGCCATCTTGAAAAACGATTGGCATAGAAAAAAATGAAACAAACAGGAACGCTTAGAGAACTTATTTTTGTTTCAATTTTATTTCCAACAGGTTTTATTTTAGGTTATATTCTTGAAAATCTTAAAGAAAGGCATTCAAAATGACGATTTGTCTTCTCTGCCAAAAAGAATTTGTTTTTTCTGCCGCGGAATGTCAGGATTTTTGTTCGCAAAAATGCCAAGATGAGGTTTCTGAAACTTTAAAAATGCTTTTCCGAGGCCGGAAGAAAGCAGTTAAGGAAGTTATTAAATCAAATGGAGAACCTTGTTTCATTATTGAAAAAAAGGGAGAAACCAATTAATGCAATTATTAATTTTAATGATTATTACAACAATTATATTCATTGTTTTCATTAAGGATTAGAAGTGAAAATCCATAAATTTAAATCTCTTTTAGATTTAAGAGATTTTCTCCGCGAGGGAGATTTAATAAAATTTAAAGAATTCAACGGCAAATATTTGGACATTTTTTTAAAAGTTGATAATTGCTTTCCAGCAACAGAAACTTTAATCTTAAAAACTATTTGCATAAAAGGAATGGGTTCTTGCCGAGAAGAGAGTTTTCATTTCGGACCAGAAGATTTAAAAGAAATAAAGGTGTTAAGATTTAAAAACAAATGAAGCCCAAAATAATTTGAATTCAAAAAAATGTTTCAAACAATCTCATCATTTTTTACGATTTTCATAAATCAACTTAAAATAGTTTATGGAGAAATTTTATATCAGACAAAATCAGATTGGGAATGGGATTCTAAAATGTTCCAATTTTCATTAAAATCATTCAACTTTAACAAAAACTTTCATTAAGATTATTCATCTTAACTGGCACGAACACTGCACCTCTATTGATTAGGGTTTCTTTTAAAACCTCATCACCAATTACTTTTCTAAAAATTCCAATTGACCCATTCACATCAGCATTCAAGAATTTTCCCGTTGAAGAAATGAATAAACCTCGCTTCGCTCGGTCTCCAAGATATTCCTCTTGGTATTCCATTTTTTCAAAAGCCAAATGGTCGCATTTTGATGTATAACTTTCTTCCGTCAAGAAAACATTTATTCCAACATCTTCACATTTATATTTAATTTGATTAACAAATTTTAAAAATGGTATACAAACGAAGTTTTGATTATTTTGTCTTCCTCTATTAACATTTTGCTTCCACTTTTCGTTGTATCCAATGACAATATTCTTGATATTATTTTTTAAACAATAATCAACAACTCTCCTTGAAGATTTATGGATAAAATCATTCATTTTCTTATTTCTTTTGAATATCAATTTTCTTATTCTGTTGGAAGTTTTGCTTTGCCCTTTAACGAAATTCATCAATCTTGCTAGTTCTTTATTGTAGAATTGATTTATAGATTTTGGAATTCCGCCATTTACAATAAAAGGGCGAAGCCCTTGATTGTTAAAACAAGTTGCGAAATTATTAACCCCTAAATCAATTGAGAGAAAGTTTTCTATTTTCAAGTTTTTATATTCTTTTGTCTCCTTTTCATAAACGATTTCGCAAACATAACAATTGGTTTGTGGAACAAACCGAATTTGTTTGATGTTTTCTTGTTTTGTTTTAATTTGAATATTAGATTTTAATGGTTTGATAATATTATTTTTTAAGAATTTCTTTGAAATCGTTTGATTTGAATAAATTAAAATATTTCTTCCATCTTTTCTTTTATATTTAGGAAGATTTGGTTTTCCTTGATATTTTGATTTATCTTTTTTCCACTCTTTAATTGAACGGAAAAATGAAATCCAATTTTTATCCAATAATCTCAAAATTTGTTGAGAAGTTTGAATTGGAAGAGATCGATAGGTCTCGTGATTTTTTAAAAGTTTCTCAATTTTATTATAGTTTAGATATTTCTTGTTAAAAATAAATTCTTGGCGAATTAAATAATTCGCATAATTATATAGATTTTTTGATTTGAAACATAGTTCATCAATTTCTTTGAAATGTTTATGAAATTTTGTGATGATGTGCCTTTCTGTTCTTTTAACTTTCATTTGAAATAATCTCTTTTATTTTCTTGTTTTTTCTTTTTGAATAAATTTTCATTGAATAACAATGAAGAAATGAAATAATTTCTTGGAAAATTTCTTTTTCGTCAGTGTTTTTAGAACCAATATTGCTCATAACGATAATTTCTGTTCCAAATTTTCTAAATAGATTTTCAAATAAATCAAAACCAATCCTGCTCAATCTATCTTTGTAAGAAATTATAACTCTTTCAATTTTTTCATCTAGAATTTCATCAATGAGTTTGAAAAATTGTTTTCTATTTTCGAAAGATATTCCGCTTGCTATATCTTCATAAATTCCGTCAATTTTCATTCCATTTTGGAAACAAAAATTTTTTAGTAATTCTGTTTGATTATTTAAGTCTTGTTTTTGCTTCTTGGTTGAAACACGAGCATAAATAATTGTTTTTCTATAAGCACCATTATTTAAGAGAGAATAGATACTTTTGTCTTCATAGTTGTATCTTCCGTTTGGAAGAATTTTGTAATTGATAATTCCTTCACGACAATATTTTGATAGTGTTGGTCGTGAAATTTTTAAAAGATTTAAAACTTGTTTCGCGAGCATATAGTAGTAAATATGTTGGAGAAATTAAAAAATCTTGATTTTTAATGTTTTTTATAAAATATTTTATTGATTTTGTTAATAGTTAATATAAAATGAGTTGATATCTAATAAAAATAAAGTTTTGCTAACTAAAAGTTTTGGAGATGTTCTGCCCGGCTTAAAACATCGTTCTAATTCTAGAATTTTGACTCACGTCAAAAAAGTTTTAATCGTTTAATTTCGATTTTCCTGTATTCTTTTTGCCACAGGTGGGACGCGGGCGTGTCGGTGATTTACCCTTAATGGGCGGATTTCCCTGTGTCTTTAGAGTTGGCACGAAAATTGCTTTAATTTAGTGCAAGAGGCTTTGAAAAAATTGAGTAGTATTGACACTAAACAAATAGACAGAAATATTAATTCTCTTGTCAAGTTATTTAGAGAACTTGAAAGAATTGACTGCGGCGAAGAAGAAACCACCGATACATTTGAAATTCGAGACATTCTTAACGCAATGACGCAAGATGTTGAAATCCTAAAAAAGGAAATTAAAATTCTTCAAGATAAAATTCCTTTTGAGGAAGATTAATTATGACAACGAAAGAACTCTGGTCATATAATATTATCAAGGTCAATACAGACGACCCGACCGATTTTGAATGTGTTAAATCAATTGAAAATCCAAAAGAAGCCTTTGAGTATGCTTTGCGCCTCCAAAAAGAGTTAGACGAATACGCAGAAAAACACGAAACTCCATATTTTGTTGTAGATATTCGCGATCCTTTAAACAGAAATTGTTGGAATTTCTGTTCAGAGTTTTTTGAAAAGAGCGAAGGCGAGCAAAATCTTTGCCCGAATTGCGGAGGCAAAGGTTTAACTTCAAACGGAACGGATTGTCCGGCATGCCATTCACTTCAAAAGAATTAATTTATATGCCAAACCTTAACATCGGCGACACTATTCTTCGTAAAAATTGGGATAATCATCCAATTCATAAGTTTTGTGAAAAGTTTAGAAGACATCAACGAGAAAATGTTGGTGCTATTTTGGTGATGGCAGATTATCGCTGTTTGGGGATCTATGACCCAGAGCAGCAAATTCTTTTTAATGGATTTTCTGTTTGTGTTTGGCATCCGAATAATTCCACTGTTAGTATTAGTGAAACTATTGAAACCGAAAAAGAAATTCAAGAAGCAATAGAAAGGCTTGAGAAAAAAATTTTAAATGAATGTATTCATTCAAGCGCAAAAGAAACCTATTCTAATAGGTATGGACTTCACGAATATTATTGCGAAGACTGCGGAAAGCATTTTTCGCTAGACTCTTCAGATTAAAAGAAAGTTTATATGTCCGTCCCAAAAATATTGGGTTTCCCAATTTATAAAAATCTAAAAAAACGCATTGGAGAAAAACATTCCAAGTCCTATTGGAAGAAATATTCAAAAGAGATTTATACTAAATTTAATAACTATAAACAAGGTGATATTCTTCAAACTTGTTCTGGCTTAAACGAGAAAATTATTGAAATTGAGCCCATTTATTATCCGGTTGGTAATGGTTTTATTCTTATTGATTTTGATATAAAATTTTCAAGAACCTTTTGTTCTTTTAGAAATTGCGGAGTTTGGCACCCACTTTCAAAGGAAGGAGCGGAAGAATATAGAAATAATGTTTTAAAAGAATGCGAGGTGGATGACCGATGGAATTTTTCAATAGGATATGGCCGTGAAGTAATGATAATTCACGAAGATGGCACATTTTCGGTAAATGAAGATAAGAGAAAAGAACTATTGAAAAGGATGGGAAAGGATTAATTTAATTAAAAAGAGGTTAAAAATTGAACCGAAAATCGCCTTGTAGAATTTGTAAAAAGCCAACCAGCACGTTTTGGAAACACATCGATCGCCACAAGCATATTGATACAATTGAAACATATTGTATAAGATGTTACGCCAAACTTCCAAAAAATCTTAAAAGTAAATTAACTTTTTATGAATTTTTGACGAAAATTTCTACCGGTAATTTTAAAAGTATTCTGGATTTCCATTTAAATGGAGAATTTAAATCTTGTTTTAGGAGTGACAAAAATTATTACGAATTTATCCATAATATTAATTCGAGCCATAGAAGAAATTTAAATAATCTAATAATATCGACACTAAAAGCAAAACTAAAGGAGCAATAAAAATGAGTGGAATTTCTATTTCGTCTTTGACTGCGATTGTAAATGCTGGAAATTACTTTGATGTAAATGTAGATTTAACCAATCCTGTAAAAATGAAGTCCACCTTGGAAAATATTTTACAAGACCCTAATCGAGCGACAGAACTTTATAGAACTTTACTGCTTTTTACTTCCGCGGTAATTGAACTTAAAAGAGCCGAAGTTGGTTTGGGTTCCACAAAGAATAAGTAAGTTCAAAAATGAGAGCCGAAATGATGTCTGGAGATTATAATAATCTTCTTCAAACAGCAATGAAATATTTTGATGTTCGTTAAATTTTTATGGATTTTCCGGAGCCAAGATTAAAACTATTCCCAGAAGAAGGACAATTTTCTTCAGAAGAAGAAGCCCAATCAGCGTGGGAAACCAATAAAAACTTTTATATATTAAGTTCATGTTCCGAATGGAACGGAAAACTAATAAATAAAAAAATTCTCTTAAGGGAATATACTTTCATCGGGGTTGCCATTCAATGGTTCTCAATTAAAAAAGAAGACAATAAAGAAATTAAAGTTGAGAATTTTTTTAAAATCAAATTTCCAGAGACTTATGGAATAAGATATTTTGCGCAGGCAATTTGTTGGTCAGTTCCTTCTCTTCAAAAGGCTTTAGAAGATAAAGTAAAAAACTCAAAACTTCTATACACAGAAGTTATTCTCACAGACAAAAGCGAAGTTGTTCATTCAAGATATATTTGGAATAAAGGAAAATGGGAGAAAATATGAAGATCATAACTTCAGAACTTGACGGCAAGAAGATTACCTATTCTTCTGAAACCAATTTTATTGTTCAAGACGGAAAAGGAAAGGGCTCATATAAAACACGATACTCTTTTAAGGGAAATCTTTCACAGGCCGTTTTTTACTATAACTGTATCAACATTCGCGCGCCGTATAAAAAGCGGTTGCTCATGATGCCCGCGAATAAATCGGTTTTGGCGAGACAAATTGGAGGTTAGAAAAAAATGTCTAGACTTTATCTTTCTCTATTGCATGGCATCAATCCTTCTGTTATGAAATGTTTCTTTTGCCTTGAAGACAAGGGTGTTGCTCTTTTGGGGCGACTAAAAGAAGACAAGGAAGCGCCAAGAGAAGGTGTTTATGATTTTGAACCGTGCGAAAAATGCGCGGAATATATGAAACAAGGGATTATTTTAATTTCCGTTGATGAAAAGAAGTCAGCCGGCGATCTTAAAAATCCTTATAGAACTGGAGGTTGGGTTGTTGTAAGGGAGGATTTTCTAAAAAGGGTTATCAAAGATGAAAAAATTCTTCAAGACATTCTTTCAAAAAGGGTTGCGTTTCTGCCGGACGAAGTTTGGGACGCAATTGGATTGCCCCGCGGAAACCAATAAACAAATTTTTCTTAAAGATTTACATTTGGATTTGTCTCATTTTTCAATTCCAGTTGATGTATTGCCATTTTATACGCATACCACAATTGAACTTATTCATAATAACGAAGAAAATATAAAAAAAAATATAAAAATTAAAATAAACCAAGAAATTTATGAAAATTTTAGACAACAAAAATTATAAAAAATTTCAATTAAAATCTTTAAAAGATTTATTTAAAGTCATTAATAATTAATCATTATTGAAACAGATAAAAAAATCATCTTATATTTGCCTAGAGGTTCTTTTTTGCCCGCGGAGGATTTCTTAAGTGAAAGACATTAGCACACAAGTTTATAACCATATTAAAATTTATTTTAGAAGCACAAACATAGCATATTTATATTCTGTTTTTCACGCCGAAAAAATTATTTTGCCAACAGATATAAAACTTCTTCTTTTCCTTCCGCGGAAACATTTTGGATATTTTATAGAAAGAGAAATTAAAGAAAAGATTAATGCTTAAACAAGAAGATATAAAACCAGGCGTCCTCATAAAGTCAGTTATTATAGGAGGCATCAGTCCATACATAGATCTAAATTTTATAGAAAGAAGTAAAATTCCAATAAAAAAGAAAAATATATGCCTAATTCTTTCTTCTCTAAAAGAACCCGAGGATTATTTTAAAGTTTTCCACAATGGAAGAATTTGTTTTATTTTAAAATGTTGGGATTTTTGTTTTGGAATGGTTCATTTTTAATGAGATTGTTTGCTAATCTTAAGCGCGGAACGCTTCGCCAAAAAGCCCTCTGTGGGCGTGTATCGCAGGAGACACCCGAGGCAACCGAAACCCTCGGGAAGCCCGCACAAGGGCACATAAGGGCTTTAGGAGCGGTAGGGCATAAGGGTTGCATGCCACAAAGGAACGGAGGAGCACGGCAATGGGCAAGGCAAAATTGAATGAAGAACTTTTAAACTCTTTAATAAAAAATGGTTATGCCGTTAAGGATTTGGGAGATGGTTCTTGGGGCTGGTCAAAAGAAGGGAAAAAACACATTAGCCCTATTGTTTTAACCATTTTGAGTGATTTGCTTTACGGACAAAAAGCACCAAAAGGACTTGAAAAAACTTGGAAACATTTTCTAAACAAGGCTGGCTTTGATGAAGATGGATTTCCGCTTCAAGATGACTAAAAATGGATAAACAAAAGTTTAAAGTAATTAATTTTCGTTATTTTCAATCGTATCATTATTATACCTATATAAGCGGAGAAATAGGATTATTTCCAGAATATTGTTTATCTGAAGAAATTTACTCAAAAACCAAAAGTCTTCATAGAACTTCTTCCAGAGAAGAAAATCACTTTTCAATTCTTAAACAAATCAGAGAGCGAATTAATATTAAACTATTGGAAGATTTACTCAAAAATGACCAATAAACAAATTTTCCGCAACAATTCTTTATGGACTAAAAAAGAATTACGAGAATTAAGCTCCATAAATCTCTTTGAGTATCCAGTCATTGTTCTAAAATAAACATCTATTTTAAGCAGTTCATTGACGCGGACTTGTTTCTATAAACAAGTTAATAACACTAGAACCAATATATATCTTGAAATAAGGAGGAAATTTTATGGAGTTTAATAATATTCTTTATTACAAGGCTACTCTTGCTTTTTACCAGGAAAATTATCTTGAGTGTGCTCAAAACTCGGAGTGCCCGGCATATCTTTTGAAAAATATTTATGAAATCATTAATCCAAAAGTCGCTGCGAGCAAAAGTCTTTATTATAATGAAGATATTAAAATTCTTTCTTTTCTTTTGCTCAACCAAAACTGCCCGCCAGAAATTCTTGAAGAAAATTTTAATCATTCTCTTCGCTGGCGAAGATTTCTCGTCGCACAAAACGAAAATTGTCATCTTCTTCCAATATTTAAGGAATTGTTGAACGATAAAGACAAAAGCGTTCAAAGTGTTGCCTTGAGAAATCCTCGAGTTTCCGCGGAAAAACTTGAAGAAGTTTTTGATAAGACAACCGATATTGATTTGAGAATTTCTTGTATTAGAAATATAAACGCTTCGCTCGTGCTTATAGAAAAAGCAAAAGCCATTAACGACAAGTATATAAATGGGTGGCTGGAAAAACTTTCAAAATGAAAAGAACTGACTTTGAAAATTTACCAGAGCCTTTAAACGAATTAAGAAAAGGACACATTTTAAAGTTTGTATCTAATAAAAATGGTGGTTCTAATAGGGTGGTGCCTGTCTTTTATGGAAAGGATGAAGAAACCGGGGAAAATATTCCTTTTCTATGGAATTTTCCGCCGCCAGTCGAAAGACTTTCCGTTATTTCATTTGAAGAACTTCCTCTTAAAAAAGGATATAATTTTAAGATGTTTAGAATTTATTTCTATTCTTTCTTGAATTTAAGAAGTGGTTTCATAAAGGTTGTTGCTAATCCTTCTGTTTTAAAACATTTCTTCGATCAATTCAAAATCATAAACACAGAAGATAGAGTTCGTTATGTTTTGACGCGGGCAAAACAATGAATAAACTAATAAATCCAATCAAACAAATCAAAGCCTCGCATTTTAGTTTAAGATTAAAAATGATTAAAACTTTATTTAAATTTGCTTTTATTAATAAAAGATTTTGGCCGACAGAAAAAGATTTGATTTCTCTTCAAAACGAACTTGTAAAGATTGGATTTAAAAACAAAAATAAAGGAACTCGTTAATCCATTTAAACACATTGGCGCTTTTGATAAATTTTGTGATATAAAATTAAAAGCGAGAAAATCCTCTTTGCTAGAAGAGCAAATTTTTTAGGTAAAAGAAATGAAAAACATTGGGAATGAAGTCTGGAATGAAGTCCGGGATAAAGTCAAAAATGAAGGCTGGGATAAAGTCCGGAATGAAGTCCGGAATGAAGTCCGGGATAAAGTCTGGGATAAAGTCCGGAATGAAGTCGGGAATAAAGTCAAAAATGAAGTCCGGAATAAAGTCTGGGATAAAGTCGCGGATATTTAAAAATGCTAGACCTCTACTCAATTAAATTCAAAACTTCGATAAATTTAAATTACGCCGAGAGTTTAGAAAAGAAACTGGCAAAATATAAAATTGATGTTCAAAAAGAACAGCGAGAAACTAAAAAAGAATGTAAGGTTTGTTTTTATCTTTATCGTCCTCGCGTTGCCGGACAAGCCTTTACAAAATCCAATTGTGTTGAATGCAAAACAGAAATGACTTTTTCTTCAACCGACACGAACAAGTTTTGTTTTTCTTGCGCAGACAAATTTAAGATTTGTGTTTATTGCGGTGCAGATAGAGAATTGAGAGAAGGAAGGAGAAAGTGAAAATTTTAAATGATAGAATTCATAAAATTTATTATGAGGAACATTTAAATTCTCTCTTTGTCAAATTTAGATCTAAAAGATATTATCAAATAAGCAAATTTTATTGGATTGTTTTGCTTTATAAAACAAAAATTCGCGAAAAAACAAACAAAGGAGACTAAATGTTCTACTCTCTCATTCTTGACTCCAAAAAAGGTTTCGCAATAATGGATATTTTTCCGACGGCCTTCTGTCTTCCTCCGGATCTTTTCTATGAAAGCGATAATTTATATTCTTTTTTTTGGTTAAATTTTAAAAGTGAATTAGAGGCAGAAGAATTTATTGAATTAGGAATGAAAGTTTTGGGAAGCGATTTCGTAAAAACATTTGATTTGGATTATATTCTTCACGAACATTATCAACCAGCAATAACAGAAAAACAGAACGATAGCCTCGTTCCGGTCAAAAGAAAAAGAAGTTCTCTTGTCTTCTCGAAAGAAAAGAAATTCTTTAATTAAACGAATTCTATTCTATCCTTCAAATTTCAATCTTTAAATATTAGTTTATATCTTATTCTCTATAGAGTTTATAGTAAAATCTGTATATAAAAATGTATGAAACTTTGCCTTCGGAAAAACCCGATTAGGGTTTTCCTTTATGAACATTTTTGTGCGCAAGTGAAGCGATTTTCATAGGGGATTACCCTTAATTGAAGGGGTTGTCCGAGCAATTCCTAATTGGCACGATAATTGCTTAAAAATGTATTCGGAGGGGAAATAATGGATTTAAACATTTACAACAACCAACAAAAAGGTTTTCAGAACAACTCAATCTATTGAAATGGCAAGACTTTCCTTCGTTTTGGAGAAGATATACCTTCGGCAACAAAAGCCTGGAATAGACTTCTGGAAAACAATTGTTCTGAAAAACAATTTGCCGAACTTGTCTTCTCTTTGGCGCACACGGAAAACTGTCAAGGTTGGTGCGTAAAACCTGACTGACGACTGGACTTATAAGTGAGAAAAAATAAATGTTCCCGTTGCCTCGAAGATTTTG
>Ga0209518_1003114_pt1 | contig 14547 bp, 12 predicted proteins | sample RifGroB1_FD_183993 | JGI IMG/M metagenome (GOLD analysis project Ga0209518, IMG submission 183993) | Groundwater microbial communities from Rifle, Colorado, USA - Groundwater B1 (SPAdes) (version 2) | ecosystem: Environmental > Aquatic > Deep subsurface > Groundwater | place: Rifle, Colorado...
CTACCAAATAATATTTTCCAATTTCTTGATTCTCTAAAGCCTAATTCAGCGGGTAATATTTCTTTGGCAACAAAAGTCCTAGAGAATACTTCAGAAGAAATAGTTTTTTTTATGATAACAAGACAGTTTAGAATACTAAACTCTATTTTTGATTCTAAGAAAAATATTGACGAGGTAAAAAAACTTGCTTCCTGGCAAAGAAATAAATTAGAAAGACAAGCAAAGCTTTTTGGAAAAGAAAAACTAAAAGAAATTTATAATAAAATCTTTGAAATTGAAAAGGGGGTAAAAACAGGTGAACTTTCCTATCACTTACGTAGCGCCATTGACTTTTTAATGGTTGAAATATAAGCTAGTTTACATGGTAATCGACCCTTCAATATTTAAATCCTACGACATCCGCGGAATCTATCCAGAACAAATAAATGAGAAGAACATAAGACTAATCGCAAGGGCTATATATAGCTTTTTCAAGCTGAAAATAGAAAAAGAAAAATTCAACATCTTTCTAGCCTATGACATGCGGCTTTCAGGACCTCAGCTTTTTGATGCAGTAAAAAATGAGCTTCTCCAAATGGGTGCAGATATAATTGACGGCGGTCAATTATCTACTCCATCTTTTTACTTTGCGGTTTTTAATTATAAATATGACTGCGGAATTCAAGTTACAGCTTCACATAATCCTAAGAATTGGAATGGGATGAAATTTGTTCTCTACTCCCCCAGAGGTTTAATAAAAATAGGAAAACCAACAGGAATGGACGATGTACAGAAAGCTCTATCTGAAGAAGCAAGCGAAATGATAAAAACAAGAGGGAATGTTACTAAAAGGGACGGAATTTTAGAGGATGAGGTTAATAAAGCGCTAGATTTGCTAGACAATCCAAATATTAAAAGGCTAAAAATAGTAGCTGATCCTGGAAATGCAATGGGTGCTCAATATGTTGAAGCGCTTTTCGAAAAAATTCCCGGGGAATTAATTAAAATGAATTTTGAGCTTGACGGTAGTTTTCCAATTCATGAACCAAATCCCCTTAAGTTTGAAACGCTCTCCGATCTTCAGAGAAAAGTTGTAGAAGAAAAGGCAGACTTGGGAATTGCCACTGATGGAGACGGAGATAGATTGTTTTTTATTGATGAGAAGGGCAAAGTTGTTCCATCTACAAGTATTACTTCAATTGTAGCTAGAGAGCTACTTAAAAGATATCCTGGAGAACTTATATATTTTGATATCAGAGACATTTTAGGGCCTCAGAAAATTGTTGAAGAATTCGACGGCAGATCAGAGATTGTTCGCGTGGGACATGCCTATATTACAGAGGCTATGAATAAAACAGGGGGTATTTTTGCCGGAGAATCTTCAGGACATATGTTTTTTAGGGCAAACGGAAATGCTGAGTGGAATTTACCAGTAATTCTAATTATTTTAAAAGTTATTAGTGAAGAAAATAGAACTTTATCTGACCTAGTTGAAGAATTACGTAGAAGTTATGAGATGCCCGAGTACAACTTCGAAGTTTCAAATGCTAGTGAAATTCTTAACGCCTTAAAAGAAAAATATAAAGAAGGTAAATTCTGGGATATTGATGGCGTTTCAATCTCTTATATAGGCTGGAGATTTAATGTAAGAACTTCAAATACAGAACCATTATTAAGATTAAATGTCGAAGGGTATAGTAAAATAGAGGTTGAAGAAAAATTTTCCGAGATAAAAGACTTTATTAAGAGCGTTGCAAGATGATTAATTTAAACGATCCTAACTCTTTTAAGCATCTTGATCCGAAGAATGTTTTAGGTTCTGTAGAAATGTTTGCGGATCAATGTGAGCAGATTTGGAACGACGCAAAAGACTTGGACTTTCCCAGTGAATACAGAGATGTTCAGAATATAGTTTTTTCTGGAATGGGAGGCTCCGCTCTGGGGGCGCACTTCGTTCTCTCCGTTTTCAAAAACCAGCTTAATTTGCCTTTTTATTTGAATAGCAGTTATGAACTTCCTAAGTTTGCGTCAGAAAAATCTCTAGCCATCCTCTCTACCTATTCAGGAACCACTGAGGAGACTCTATCTTCCGCAGATGAGGCTTTTGAAAAGGGATGTAAAATAACTGGACTCACAACAGGCGGGAATCTTCTCGGTTTTTTTGAAGAAAAAGATTTACCCTTTCTAAGAATTGTTCCTAAGTTTAATCCATCAAATCAACCAAGGCTCGGAACCGGTTATTCTATTATGGGAGCAATTGCCATCTTGTCTAGTCTTGGATTTTTGAAAATTGAAGATTCGCAAGTCAAAAATTCAATAAGCTTCATACGTGCAAACCAAGAAAGCATTAAAGCAAAAGCGGTTGAGATTTCTCAAAAAATAAAAAACAAATCCCCTCTTATAATAGTTCCTGATTTTTTAAACGGAGTTGCCCATATTATTAGAAACCAACTGAATGAAAACTCAAAAACTTTTGCTTCTTATTCCTGTATTCCGGAACTTAATCATCACTTAATGGAGGGTTTAAAAAATCCTGCTAATAATAATCTCGTAGGATTGTTTTTAGAATCTGATTTGTCTAGCAATAAAACGAAACAGCGTACCAAGCTAACTAAGGAAATTGTAAATAAGAACTCTATTCCCCATTATTCTTTTGAGGCGGAGGGAAGTGATATTTTGACCCAGGCTCTTTATTTAGTCAGTTTTGGAGGATTTCTTACATTTTATCTAGCAATGCTTTATGAAATCGATCCGAGTCTTATTCCCTGGGTTGATTATTTTAAAGAAGAGCTATCTAAATCCTCCTAGTACTTGCCAAGTTCATAAAATCTTTTCATAATTAGGATAATGTCCGCTGCTCGTTATGTCGTTTGGTTTTCTGAAGTAGGAAAAGAAGATATTCCTCTAGTGGGTGGAAAAGCTGCAAACCTTGGGGAAATGTATGGAGCAGACTTCCCAGTTCCCAATGGTTTTGTTATTACCTCGCGAGCCTATTACTTTTTCATAAAAGAAAACAATTTAAATAAAAAAATAGAACACTTATTAAACACAGCTAATTTTGAAAGACCCGAAACTCTTGTAGATCTTTCTGCAGACATTAAAAAAGCGATCATTGAAGCTGAAATGTCTAAGGATTTAATTACTGAGATAAGAGACCACTATAAGAAACTTGGAGACCTCTTCAGCGATGCATTAGTAGCAGTTAGGTCATCGGCTACAGCAGAAGACTTACCGAATGCGTCGTTTGCAGGGCAGCAAGAGACCTTCCTAAACGTATCTGGTGATTCTGTTCTGCTTCATAAAGTAAAGCAGTGCTGGGCTTCACTTTTTGATGCAAGAGCTATTTTTTATAGGCATGAAAATAAATTTGATCATCTTAAAATAGGAATAGCTGTTCCAGTTCAAAAAATGATTCAGTCCGATAATTCAGGTGTTATGTTTACTGTTGATCCCCTAACGAATGACAAGTCGAAAATTATTATTGAAGCGATTTATGGCCTTGGGGAAATGATTGTGCAGGGTCAAGTAACCCCCGATCATTATGAAGTAGACAAAAACTCCTTAAGTATTGAGGCAAAAAAAATGTCCGAACAAAGCACCGCTCTTGTTAAAAAAGGCAAACTTAATAAAGAGGTTAATATTCAAGCTTCCAAAAGAAGTAAACAAAAAATAAGCGATTCGCAAATAAAAGAACTGGCTTCAATAGGTAAAAAACTGGAAAAGCACTATTTCTTTCCACAGGATATTGAATGGGCGATAGAAAAAAATAAAGTTTATATTGTCCAAACTAGACCAGTAACTACTTTCTCACAGAAAAAAACAGCGAGAGGGGAAAAGGAGGAGATAAAACTAGAAGTAATTCTTAAAGGTGAGGCAGCAAGCCCGGGTATAGTTAGCGGAAACGTAGTAATTTTAAAATCTGCAAAAGAGATAAATAAAGTAATTTCGGGAGATATATTAGTTGCTCCACAGACAAATCCGGATTTTGTGCCTGCTATGAAAAAAGCTGTGGCTATTGTAACTGATGAAGGCGGGCGAACCTCTCATGCTGCGATTGTATCAAGGGAATTAGGTATTCCTGCTGTTGTTGGAACAGAGAATGCGACAAAAATTCTAAAAAACAGAATGGTTATAACTGTGGATGGTGCTAAAGGAGTGGTTTATAAAGGCGGAGCATATCGCTTAGCCTCTACTGTTAATCAAGTAGTTGAGGAACATATAAAAACTGCGACAAAAGTTTATGTTAATTTGGCTGAGCCTGAACTTGCTAAAAAAGTGGCTCTAGAAAACGTGGATGGAGTAGGGCTTCTCAGAGCTGAGTTTATGATGGCAGGAATTGGAATACATCCTAAAAAAATGATAAGAGAAGGTAGAAAAAAAGAATTCATAGAAAAACTTTCCGAACAGCTTACTACTTTCTGTGAAACCTTTAATCCTCGTCCAGTCATTTATAGAGCAACGGACTTTAAAACTAACGAGTACAGAAATTTAATAGGGGGAAGAGAGTTTGAACCAGAAGAGCCTAATCCAATGTTAGGGTATAGAGGTGCTTTTCGCTATATTAACGATCCAGAAGTTTTTGAATTAGAGCTTGAAGCAATTAAAGTCGTTCGTAACAAAAAGGGGTTAAAAAATCTATGGCTGATGATCCCGTTTGTAAGAACAACCCAGGAACTAGCTGAAGTAAAGAAAATAATTTCCGCATCAGAACTCCACAGGTCCCCTTCTTTCAAGCTTTGGATGATGGCGGAAATTCCAGCAAATGTAATACTGCTTGATGAGTTTCTTGATGTCGGAGTAGACGGCGTTTCTATAGGAACAAATGACCTTACCATGCTACTTTTAGGAACAGATCGAGACAATAGTGAGGTTGCCAAGGAATTTGATGAAAGAAATGAAGCTGTTTTATGGGCCCTTGAGAAAATAATAAAAACCTGCCATAAGCACAATGTTACAGTTTCAATTTGCGGACAATCCGTTTCTACATATTCTGAAATTTTAGAGAAAGTGGTCAAATGGGGAATTACTAGTGTTTCTGTATCCCCCGATGTTGTAAATGATGTTAGAAAAACAATTCAAAAAATCGAAGAGGAAATTATAAAATAGATGGCTAAAATAAAAAGAATTTTTGCAAGAGAAATTATCAACTCAAAAGCTATACCAACAGTAGAGGCAACTGTTCTTCTTGAGGATGGATCGATAGGCGTCGGTTCTTCCCCAACAGGAACTTCCGTTGGTAAATACGAATCCGTTGAGCTTCGAGATCAAGACCCAAACCGACATCTTGGACTAGGAGTTTTAAATGCAATATCAAACATTCAAAAAGTTATTTCCCCAGCGCTTGAAGGTATGGAAGCCGAGGATTTAAGAAATATTGATAAAACTCTAATAACGCTTGACGGTACAAAGAATAAAGCTCGTTTAGGCACAAACTCAATCCTGCCTGTTTCAATTGCATCAGCTAAGGCTCAAGCCAAAAGCGTAAATAATCCCTTATATGTATTTTTGAAAAGTTTTGTTCCATCGAACCTGACTTTTAAAATTCCCAGCCCTTGCTTCAATATCTTAAATGGAGGACTTCATGCCGGGAACAACTTAGACTTTCAGGAATTTATGATAATTCCAGCAACTAATAAAAACTACGAGGACTCCCTTATTCTTGCTGCGACTGTCTATCAATCTTTAAGAAAAAAGTTGGAAGAAAAGGGCGCATCAACACTTATTGGAGATGAAGGAGGTTTTGGACCAACTTTCCCAAACAATAGAGAAGCATTAGACATGCTTAAGGAATCAATAGAGTCAGGTAAATTCAGGCTTAATTATGACGTGTTTCTTGGTTTAGATGCAGCAGCTAGTAATTTTTTCCGTAGTGGTAAATATAAAATTAAAGATAACCAGCAAGAATTAAATTCTGAAGCACTATTTAACTACTTCGACAAATTATCAGAAGAATACCGTCTTTTGTATCTTGAGGATCCTTTTTCAGAAGACGATTGGGAAGGTTGGTCTAGATCTTCGGAGCTCAAAACTTATTCAAGCACAATTGTTGTAGGAGATGACCTTACAGTTACTAATCCCACAAAGCTTCAGATGGCTTTAGACAAAAAAGCTATATCGGGAATTATAATAAAACCTAATCAAATCGGAACTATAATTGAAGCGATAGGCGTTTCTGAAATGGCAAGACAAGCTGGTATTAAGATTGTTGTTTCTCATAGGAGTGGTGAGACTAACGATGATTTTATAGCAGATTTTGCTGTAGCAGTCGGTGCAGATTTTGTTAAGTTCGGCGCACCCGCTCGAGGAGAGAGAGTAGCCAAGTACAACAGACTTTTAGCAATTAGTAACGAATTAAAGTCTCTTCAGACTAAATAGAATCATTAATTCTCCTTTTACTTTATTTCTGCTATATTTGTCCAGAAATTCACTAATTTTAGCTCTTACTACTTCCTCATGAATTTTAGTAAGTTCTCTTTCAATTACGACTTCAATATCGCCGAATATTTCCTCAAGGTTTTTTAAAGTTCTTAAAATTTTATGTGGTGACTCATATATTATCACTGTTGTCTCGATTATTTTTAATACTTCTTTCAAGTTCGTGAATAGTCTTTTCCTGTTTCCTCCTTTTTGAGGAGGAAAACCTAAAAATATAAACTTGTCAGTAGGTAATCCTGAAATAACTAGCCCTGAAATGCCAGCAGAAGGACCTGGAAGCGTTCTGACTGCAATCCCCTCGTTAAGAGCACTCCTGACAACCCTAAAACCCGGATCTGATATTCCTGGCGTTCCTGCGTCTGATATTAATGCTACGTCTTTACCGTTTTTAAGTAAGTTAATTATCTTAGGAATTCTTTCATCTTCTTTGCCTTCAAAATAGGAAATTAGGAATTTATTCTTCTCTGCTCCTATTGATTTTAGTAAAATATGGGCTTTTCTCGTGTCTTCGCAAGTTATGTATTCAGTCTCTTTAAGGAGTCTAATTGCTCTAAGAGTTATGTCTTGTAAATTTCCAATCGGTGTTGCTACAATGTACAAAGTCCCATAATGACCCATATTATTGAAATTTTAAGTTCCTCAATTATACATCTAATTGAAACAACAAAATACGTTGGCATATTTATTCTAATGTCCTTGGAATCGGCCTTAATTCCAATTCCTTCTGAAATTACCATGCCTTTTTCAGGATTCCTGGTTAGTCAGGGAAAGCTTTTGTTTGTCTCAAAATTTTACTTCTAACAGTTGACGACTATGAGAAATCTCGCCATTGGTTCAAAAAATACGGAAATGAAATAGTGTTCTTCTCAAGACTGCTTCCCGGAGTCAGAACATTTATCTCTCTACCTGCAGGTCTTGCAGAAATGAATATTTGGAAATTTTCATTTTACACGTTTATCGGTTCATTAATCTGGTCCGTTCTTCTAACATATATTGGTTTTTACCTAGGAGAGAGATGGAATCAGCTAGAGCCCATTTATAGAAAATTTGAAATTTTAATCGCGATTACTCTTCTTGCAGGAGTTCTTTGGTACATTAACCACAAACTTAAGATCATTAAGCTGCCGAAGTTACATTAATAGGTTTTGAATTTACGCACAATGCCCACTGCAATTCCCTGAATTCGAAGTTGCTTAGGGTAAATTGGTTCCATCTCTGAATTTGCAGGCCGAAGAACCACCTGATCTCCCTCTTTATAGAATTTCTTAAGAGTTGCCAAGCTATCATCAACTAAAGCTACTACTATGTCGCCATTTGACGCAATATCGGTTTTTTCTATTACCACATAATCTCCGTCTAATATTCCTTCTTCAATCATAGAGTTACCCTTAACTTGAAGAACGTACGCAGTTTTCTGACCTGAAATCATAGAAGCTGAGACATGAAATGTGGCATTAGGATCAGTGTACGGTTCAAGGGGCTTTCCGGCAGCAATATAGCCCATCAATGGAAGCTCAACTGTTGGTAGTACTCCCTGAAAAGTATTTGCGATCTTTTCATCAATGATTTTAAGAACTCTAGTGTTCCCATCAACTTTTTGAACATATCCTTTTTCAACCAAAGAGCGAATGATTGTATGTACAGTAGAATTGCTCCTGTGGCCCGTCGCTTTTGCGATTTCAGAAAGCGTAGGAGAAAAACCATACTGATTTTGAAACTGAGCTAAGAACTCAAGCACTTCTCTTTCTTTTCTATATAGTACTCCGGGCATATGTATATTTTATACGAAAAAAAGTGAAATATAACAAGATGACAAAATAGCTCAAATGAGGTCAGTTTTTATGCTACAATTGAGGATTGTGATGAACTTTAAGATTTCATCAGATTTCAAGCCGGCCGGAGACCAACCAGAGGCTATAAGATCGCTTATAAAGAGCCTTAAAGAGAAAAACCGACATCAAGTTCTTTTAGGAGTAACCGGGTCTGGAAAAACATTTACTATGGCAAATGTCATAGAAAATTTACAAAGACCTACGCTAATAATTTCGCACAATAAAACACTCGCCGCTCAGCTTTATCAGGAATTTAGGGATTTTTTCCCCCAAAATGCAGTCTCTTATTTTGTTTCTTATTATGATTATTACCAGCCTGAAGCATATATTCCACAGTCAGACACTTATATTGAAAAGGAATCAGAAATTAATGAGGAAATTGATAAATTAAGACTTGCGGCAACAACTAACCTTTTGACAAGAAAGGACGTAATAGTAGTAGCTTCTGTTTCTTGTATTTACAATATCGGCTCCCCTATCGAGTATGGAAAGTTTGTTTTAGAGATTAAAAAGGGGGTTAAGTTATCTCAGAAATTAATAATTTTAAGACTGACAGACCTTCAATACGATAGAAATGATTATGGAATGAAGCGAGGGACTTTTAGATTAAGAGGTGAGAATATCGAGATTTTTCCAGCTTACTCTGATTATGGATTATCAATCGAAATATTAAACGACAAAATTAAAAAAATTTCTGAATTCGATCCACTCACCGGAGGCACAATTAAAACACTCACGGGTAGCGTAATTTATCCCGCTAAACACTATATGACAGACCCAAGGACCTATAATGATGTATTTAAACAAATAAGAGCTGATCTTGCAATTAGACTTGGACAATTAAGGTCACAAAACAAACTTTTGGAAGCCCAGAGGTTAGAACAGCGGACTAATTATGATTTAGAAATGATAAGAGAAGTAGGATTTGTCAACGGAATTGAAAATTACTCTCGATATTTTGACGGACGATCCCCTGGACAACCTCCCCATACGCTTCTTGACTATTTTGAAGAGTGCGCTAAAGATTGGCTGTGTCTAATTGATGAGTCACATATTACTCTTCCCCAACTGCGAGGAATGTATAACGGCGACAGATCAAGAAAAGAAACTTTAATTGAGTATGGATTCAGACTCCCCTCCGCCTTAGATAATAGGCCACTTCGATATGAAGAATTTATGCAGAGAACCCACCAGATGGTTTACGTTTCTGCAACGCCAAACGATTACGAACTGTCTCTTGCTAAAGAAGAGTCCGCTAAAGCAGTCGTTGAACAATTGGTTAGACCAACTGGTCTTGTTGATCCGAGGATCACCATACGGGAGACAAAAGGACAAATAAATGATTTAATCTCTGAAATAGAAAAAAGGGTTGCAAAATCGGAGCGTGTTTTGGTCACCACTTTAACTAAAAGGATGGCTGAGGACTTATCAAGTTTTCTAAAAGAGCATGGAATAAAAGTTTCTTATTTACATTCGGATATCGCCACCCTGGACAGGCAGGACGAGCTCGATAAACTTCGGGAAGGAGAATACGATGTTTTAGTAGGAATAAACCTCCTCCGAGAAGGACTTGATCTTCCTGAAGTTTCTCTTGTCGCAATATTGGATGCTGATAAGGAAGGGTTTCTTAGAAGTAGGACCTCTTTAGTTCAAATCATGGGGAGAGCGGCGAGACACGTTGATGCAGAAGTGATTATGTATGCGGACAATGTCACAGGATCAATGAAAGAAGCGATAAAAGAAGTAGAAAGAAGGCGCAATGTTCAATTGGAATTTAATAAAAAACATAAAATCACCCCCCGTTCAATTGTGAAATCAATAAGGGCACGGCTAGTAGAAAAGGAGGAGGAAGATCAAAAATCCGCTCAGTTTATTACACACCTTCAGCAAAAAGAGGTTTTGCTTCCTGACGAGAGGGATCTATTAATTAGAAGATTGACTGCGGAAATGAGAGAAGCGGCAAAAGAGCTGGACTTCGAAACTGCAGTAATTCTCCGGGACCAAATAAAAATTCTTAAGCAATAGTTTTATTTTGCAATTCTTCTTAGGGCTTTGTTTTTTTCTTTTGGATTAATTTTAGCTTTCCTGACTGCTGTTTGGAGAATTTGAATCGTCTGATCATAAGTTTCTCTATCGACGGGGTAGGGAGTAGCGTCTTTTCCTCCGTGAGCGAAACTATACCTCGCCGGGTCTTCATACGATGGATCTGCCCCATAAATTACTTCTCCAACTAAAGAAAGAGCTCTCATAGTTTTTCCGCCGACTCCTTTTATAGCAACTAGCTCTTCATAGTTTTCCGGCTTTAAATCAGTAATCCTAGCCAAGATTTTCTCCAGATATTTACTTTTTCCAAAATTCTCGAATTCAACAGGATGAGAATGAAATTCTATTCCTGGAAAACTTGCCAGAGTTAATTGCTCGTCCCCTGTTTTAAGAGCTAAAACTTTCGAAAGCGAGCCTGAATGCCTGCGCAGAATTTCAATATCTTTCATGAGTGTCATATATCCCGATTTAACTAAATCGATACTCACATCTCTATTTTTATGACTTGCTTTAGCAACTAAATTTAAAACCCTCTTTTTGAATAATTGGGAAGCAATTCCACTATGCGGCTCATCTACAAAGCTTTCAAAAGCATCTGAAAACCAATGATAACGTCTGGCGGTACTATTTTCTGTATTCATTCCTTGCTGTACTACAGCCCATGCGCCACTAATGCTCCCAAAAAATGCATGATGATATAGGGTATATCCGTCTTGGACTAAAGAACTATCTACCTTAGCAGACATTTTAGAAGAGTGAACTAATTTACTTGTTTTAGCAGTACTAAAATTTAAACGACTACCCCACTCAATTATCTGATCGGGAGTCTTGCGGCTTGTGCTTCCTTTTCCACCAGCAATAAATATTCCTAATTCTTTTTCTTGCCCTCTAATTGCTTCTTTAAGTGCTGCAGTTAGTATTGTTGTTAATCCTGATGCGTTCCAATCAAAAGCAAGAACCGTACCAAGTGACTGAAACCAGACAGGATCAGCTATTCTTTTTATATACTCATCCGGACCGTACTCATCAATTAAAACTTCAGTCATCGAGCGGCCTAGCCTTACCATTCTTTCAAAAAGCCATGGAGGACAACGTCCCGAGTCAAGTGTAAATGTGGCAATTCCCCGTTTCATACAGAAATATTCTCTACATGTTCTATTTTACTATTTCCCATCGAATCTATTTGAACAGCAATAGCATCAATTCTCATTGCACTTGGGAGTTCTGGATGTATAGATTTATAAAACTCCGCACTCCGTGTGAGTGTTTTTAGTTTGAAATAATTGATATGCTCAAGTGGAGAGATAAGAAAAGTGGAATTTGCTGTCTTAACTTCCACAAAAACTAAAGTTTTGTCTTTAACTGCGATGATGTCGATTTCGCCGTAACCGCGTCTGAAGTTTCGATCAATAATTTTGTAACCCTTTTTAGAAAGAAATTTAGTGGCTATTTCTTCACCCAATCGAGCAGTAGGATTGACAATCCTCATTGTTTAAGAAATATTTCGGAGAAAATAAAGTTTTGCTCTTTTTGGATTTTTTTTGACTTTACCTTTAACCTTAACTTCTTCAATATTTGGAGATCCAAGTGGCCATATTCTCTCAACCGCAACCTCTCCTACCATTTTTCTTACAGTAAAGGTTTTGTTTTCTCCCCTTCCTCTTATAGAGAGAACCGTACCATCGAAATTTTGAATTCTGGCTTTGTCTCCCTCAACAATTTTTTGAGAAACACGAATAATGTCTCCCGGGCGGAAATCAATGGTTTTAAGCATGATGAGTATTATACTTAAAATTCAGCTTTTCTTCAATTCAGAAATTGTTTCTATAAATCCTAAAAATATGGGATGGGGTCTTAGAGGTCTTGATTTATATTCGGGGTGTCCCTGTGTACCTAGATAAAATGGATGAGCTTTACGCGGAAGCTCCATGATCTCAACCAAGTTTTCAACAACGGATCTAGCACTGATCTTAAAACCTGACTTTTCAAATTTATCAGCGTATTTGTTATTGAATTCATATCTATGTCTGTGACGCTCGCTTGTAAGTCCCTTTTTCTTATCTAAGAACTGGTGATATTTATCATAAAACTGATATGCTATCGTCCCCCTTTTTACAAGAGCATCCCAAGTGCCAAGTCTCATAGTTCCTCCATAGGCTCGTCTTGCCATGATGCCTTTCTGTTTCGGCATTAAATGAATAATCAAATTTTTTCCTTTCGGACTATTCTCTTCAGTATTTGCGTCTTTAATGCCAAGCACGTCTCTTGCGTAAGATATTGCTGCTAGCTGCATTCCGTAGCATAGCCCTAAGTATGGAATTTTCTCACTTCTCGCATAGCCTGCAGCTTTTATCATTCCCTCAGCGCCTCTTTCTCCCCAGCCAATCGGAACTATCAGACCGTCGGGTTTTCCTATCAATTCATTCAAATCATTGCTTTGTTCAATTTTTTGAGCATTTATCCATCTAGTCCTAACTCTGATACCTAAATTAAACGAGGCGTGATCTAATGCGTCAAAAAGAGCTGCATAGCTGTCCCGGAGTTCATAGTCTCCCGTTCCAAAATATTTACCAACGATGACAATATCCAAAAAGTCCTTTTGCTCTTTTACTTTTTTTACATTTGCTATAAATTTTGTCCATAGCTTGAGATCTGGCTTATTTACTTTTAATCCAAGCTTGCTAAGGATTTTTTCAGACAATTTTTGATCCTCTAAAACTAGCGGAACTCCATAGACTGAGGGGAGGTCAGGACTTGAAATAACATTCGATGAATCTACATTGCAAAAAAGGGCAAGCCTATCCCTTCTTCTCTCATCAAGAAATTTGACCGAACGAGTAATTATAAAGTCCGGCTGAATTCCTAATTCATTTAATGTTCTAACAGATAGTTGAGTGGGTTTGGTTTTTGGTTCTCCTAAATGAGGCGGGGTTGGCACATAACTTACGTGAACATGAATAACATCTCCGGGGTTTTTAAGAGTCATTATTCTAGATGCTTCATAATAAAAGACATTCTGATATTCTCCTGCTGTTCCACCAAGCTCTATTACCACTATGTCTGCATTTCTGACTTTTGCCACATTTTTAATTCGAGAAATGATCTCGTCAGTTATGTAGGGAATTGCTTCTACGTCTTCGCCGTTATATTCAAATCTTCTTTCACGCTCGATTACTGTAGAATAGATTTTCCCCATTGTTACGAAATTTTCTGAACCCATATCTTCGTCTAAAAACTTCTCATATGTACCTATATCCATATCTCCTTCGGTTCCGTCTTCGCATAAAAATGGATCACCATGTTCTATAGGATTAATCGTTCCTGCATCAAGATTTAAGTAGTTTTCAAATTTTATTGGGGCGACTCTATATCCCGCGGCCTTTAAAAGCATCGCGATTGATGCTGAAGTTACGCCTTTTCCGATACCTGAAATTACTCCTCCGGAGACAAAAATGTATTTTGTAGAATTTTTCTTAATGTTTCTTAGGGGCACAATTAATAATAACAGATAGCCAAAAGGATCGTCAAGAAGCTCTATTCAAAAAAGTTATAAGTCCCAGGGATAAACAGGTTGTCTATTCGAATCTTTACCGACTACTATATCTGACTGCCCCGTTTGAGCAAAAGTTTGAACATCATCCTCCATAGTCCTCTCTTTCCAAGAGCTATTTTCGAGATCTCCCTCAATCTCAAATTCATATCTTTTATTACCATCCACGTATATCCGCGGCCCTCTAAATGGCAGCTCAGAAGTAACCTGTCTTAATGCAGCTCTTAAAAATTCGTATGTTCTCTCTACACCAGCTTCATATCCTTTTGTCAGGCCGGGCCCCCCATAACTCATGACCCAAACAGGCCTATTTTTGAAGTAAACAGTAGTTGCTCCAGGACCTTTAAAATACCCTGTATATTCGTCTTCTAATCGCCAGTCTTCCCAGCTTTCATAATCTTTCTTATCTTTATCTGTCATTTTGTCTTCCGGATAAGGCCATTGAAGCCTTTTGTAACCAGGCCTTCTGGGGGACACCTCGGCGCCATCACCAGCCCATGTCTTTCCATTGGCAATAACAATAAAGCTAGCAAGTCGTTTTAACCAAGCTTCTTTTCTGGCTTCCTGCTCCGATATGGGTTGTTTTTCTTCTGTCATAAGTTCTGAGCGGGATACGAGAATTGAACTCGCTTCTCTACCATGGGAAGGTAGCATACTACCGGTGTACTAATCCCGCACTCTACTTACTTTTTAATTTCTGGAATTATA
>Ga0209518_1003117_pt1 | contig 14539 bp, 14 predicted proteins | sample RifGroB1_FD_183993 | JGI IMG/M metagenome (GOLD analysis project Ga0209518, IMG submission 183993) | Groundwater microbial communities from Rifle, Colorado, USA - Groundwater B1 (SPAdes) (version 2) | ecosystem: Environmental > Aquatic > Deep subsurface > Groundwater | place: Rifle, Colorado...
CTATATCTCACTTATGGATGACCCTGATTTAATTCATAAAAAAATCCGTTCAGCAGTCACTGACTCCCAACAACTCATTACTTTTGATGAAAGCCGAGAAGGGCTATATAACCTACTCACAATATTCAGCCTTGCCACAGGTCGACCGGCTGATGAAATTGCCAATGAATATATAGAAAAAGGAATGAAAGAACTCAAGGATAACTTATCTGAAGTCCTATGCTCATATCTACTCCCTATCCAAACCAAAATGAAAAAACTTCTAGGCGACAAACAAGAATTGACCAGAATTATCAACAATGGCTCAGCCAGTGCAAAAAAAGTCGCTGACGCAAAACTAAAGGAAGTAAAAAAGAAAATTGGCGTAATCCTGTAATTTCTACAAGACCTACCAGACCAAAAAGACCTACTGACTATGTAGGTCTTTTTATTTACCCTTGACGATTGATTGACATAAACCCATAATCTTGCTAGTATTGGGCAGTCTTCGCGTAGTGCAAGACAAACCAAGTACCACAATGATGGAGCTTCCCCCTCATGAGCCTCCTCCCCCGCTTCTTCGACGATTCGCCGGCCGTCCCCGGCCAGCACCCCCCCTTCCAGGAGGGACCGTCGTTCCCCGCGCTGCACAGATCAATCCGGCACTGGAACAGCCGCGACGAGGCCTTCCGTCGGGTCATCGAGAACCTGATCGCCATCGAGCGCCAGCTCACCGAGCTGGGCCACCGCGTCGACCACAACGATGTTGCTCACGCCTATGCGCTCGAGCACGCCACCCAGGTGGCGGATCACACGGCCGACATCCTGGCCAAGATCTGCGCGGTGAACAACCCCCGCAAGCAGAAAATCTTCAAGGCTGTGGCCCGCGCCACGATCTGCGCCCCGAGCGTCATGGTCGCCATGGCCACGGCCACGGACATCATGCAACTGTGTGCTGCAATGCCCGCAGAAGCGGGCAGGCGACGGGAACTCCAGGTCCAAGCAGCCATAAAGGCGGGCTTTGACGCGACTAGCGCGGCCATCGTAAACTTCTAACGTCACACTGTTCTCTCCTCCCCCGGAACGCGCCTGCGTTCCGGGGGAAAATGCTTTTTTATTCATTCTATCTCAGCCTCCAAATCCGCCCATCCAAATCCGCCCAATTGACATTTTCCGCCAATCATGGTACTGTTCCGACTGTTCAGGAAATGTGATAATCGCTTGGCCGTAAGGTCATGAGGAAAGTCCGAACACCCTGTTTGCGGTAACGCAGACAGAAAAAAGGATGTCGCTAACAGCGACCAGGATATACATCAGAACGGAAGGAACTGGTAAATCTGTTCCTGCCAGTCTGATAAAACCTAGGGAAAGTCCCGCTTCGGCGGGATCCTCCATAACTCTGCTTGCAGAGCGACGGATGGATGCCACAGAGACAATACTATCCTTCTTCGCTCTTATGGAGCTACGAAGGAGAAACGTGAAAAGTAATGCAGTGTCCTTCAGGGCTACGCATTTCGTCTGGCGGCGACGCCATGACGCGGTAAACCCATCCTGGTGCAAGAGCAAATTAGGTAGCTCGCTTGAAGCCTATGGCAACATAGGTTCTAGATAAATGATTATCGCCCTTCAAAACTCCGCAAGGAAAGAACAAGGGTTACAGAATTCGGCTTATAACTTCCTGAACAAACAAAACACACTGCCACGGCGGTGTGTTTTGTTTTCAATCCCCTTGACCTGCATCCAACAAAGCCAAACCTAGCCCTACCGAAAAGTGGAAACTAAATTAACCCCCTCCCACTCCCCCTTGTGAAAGGGGGAGAGACCGAGTCTCGATTTCCCTTCCTTTTTAAGGAGGGGCTAGCTGTGCCGCTCCGAAGCTCTGCAGAGCGAAGGGCGGGGGTGGTTATTCCGGAAGAGAATTTTACTCTAAGCTCTAACTCCTGCGCACTGTGTACTGCTGGGTTCTGGGTTCTGTAGTCTGGGTTCTGTCTTCCCCCTACATTCTACTTTCTACCTTCCACCTTCTGCGCTATAATCAAAACACTATGAAACGCGTAAATCTTTTTTTCACTGCTATCCTAGTTCCCTTGGATTATACGATTCTGGTGTGTGCTGCTAGCTTTGCCTATTGGATTCGTTTTACTCCAATGATCAAATCACTCCGTCCAGTTTCTTTTGATCTTTCATTTGATGCTTACATACAAATCGCGCTTATCATGGGCCTTGTTTGGATTTTGATATTTGCCTTCTCTGGACTTTACGGAATTCGTCAGGTACGACTAGCAACTGAACTTATCCGCATTATCCTTGCTTGTTCAACTGGCATTGCTGTCATTCTAGGCATTGCTTTCTTTTTCCGCGAGCTATTTGACTCGCGTTTTATTGTGCTTGCAGTTTGGGGATCAGCTATAGTTTTTGTATCAATCGAAAGATATTTAATACGCATGCTACAAAGATCATTACGCCATTTTGGCATTGGGCTAAATCGAATTGTGATTATCGGTAAAACAAAGTCTGGCCAATCACTGCGATCATACTTCCAAGCATATCCCATGATTGGATTTGAAGTTGTTGAACATATTGCCAACTTTACTGACACTTCCCGACAAAAACTCTTGGAGCTTAAAAAGAAAGGCCTAATTGATAGTATTCTTCTGGCCAATCCAGAAGCTGATAAAAAAGAGATCCAAATGATCAAAACTTTTTCTGACACTGAGCATGTCAACTTTTATTATTCTGCGTCCTTATTTCCCAGCGGAGCAATCAAGCCGATCATGCACACCCTCGCCGGTCAACCAATCATTGAAGTTCCAAAAACCCCGCTTGATGGCTGGGGCGCAATTTTCAAAAGAGGATTTGATGTTATTTTCTCGTTAATCTTCATCATCCTAACATTCCCAATCCTACTGATCGCCAGCATTGCACTGTTTATTGAACAACCTGGGAACATATTTTTTGTTCATAAACGAGTTGGCCAGGGTGGACGAGAATATCGGCACATCAAACTCCGATCAATGATCAAGAACGCACATAAGTACAGATTTGATCCTGAATTTATTAAAAAATACGGAAATGAACGAGGTGGAACTCCACTGTTCAAGCTAACACATGATCCCCGAATCACTCGCATTGGCCGTATTGTACGCAAACTCTCAATTGATGAACTGCCTGAACTTTACCTGGTCCTATTTGGAAAAATGAGTTTAATCGGCCCGCGCCCACACCTGCCAGAAGAAGTCGCCAACTACAAACCAAGCCAACGCCAAGTGCTCACCATCAAACCAGGCATGACCGGCATGGCCCAAGTCGGAGGCAGGGCTGACCTAGACTTTGACGAAGAAGTTCAACTAGACATGTACTACATCCAAAACTGGAACCCCTGGTTGGACATCATCATCCTTATCAAAACTCCTCTTGTCGTAATCTTCGGCAAAGGCGCGTACTAACAAAATTAGGGTCAGGTCTTTACTCGGAACAGGTGTTCCGAGTAAAGACCTGACCCCTTTTTATTTCCTTGATAAAACGGGCTTGCCGTGCTTAAATAGTTAGTACTATGAAGGTTGCCCTTATTCATGACCACCTTACCCAAAGCGGAGGTGCGGAGCGGGTGCTTGAGGCTATGCAAGATATTTGGCCAAAAGCCCCTACCTACACACTTTTGTATGACAAGTCCGTGATGGGCTCGGTTTTTGGCCATCGTGATATTCGCACCAGTTTTTTACAATCAATTCCTGGAGCTTTAGGTCGATCGCGTTGGCTTTTGCCTTTAATGCCTACTGCTACCGAGGCCTATGATCTAACAAACTTTAATGTAATTATCTCTAGCTCTAGTGCTTTTTCCAAAGGTATTATTCCATCAAACGATGCAATTCACATTTGCTATTGCCACACACCGACCCGCTATCTTTGGTCTGACACACATAGCTATGTTGAGGAATTGCGAGTTCCAAAATTAGTAAAAAAATTACTTCCACCGATCTTGTCCAACCTACGAACCTGGGACAGACTAGCGGCCGATCGTGTGGATTTTTTTATTGCCAATTCTGAAACAGTTGCCCGACGAATCAAACAATACTATCGCCGAGAAAGCGATGTTATCCATCCGCCGGTTGAGACTGATCAATTTTCCGTCACATCAAATCCCAAGGAATATTATCTTATCGGCGGTCGGCTGGTTCCCTACAAGCGTTATGATCTAGTAATTGATGCTTTCACAAAGCTTGGCATACCTCTAAAAGTTTTTGGGGACGGACCAATCCAAGGTGACCTACAAAGACGCGCGGGGAAAAATATTCAATTCCTAGGTCGAGTATCAAACGAGGAACGAACTCGCCTTTTCCAAAATGCCATTGCTTTTTTACATCCTCAAGAAGAAGATTTTGGAATCACCCCAGTTGAATCAATGGCAGCCGGCCGTCCAGTTATCGCCTACCGCAAAGGCGGAGCAACTGAAACAGTGATTGATAGAAAAACTGGAGTTTTCTTTGACAATCAAACCTGGGAAGAGGTAGCAAACACAGTCCTTCATTTTGATCACACCAAGTTTGACCCCATGGAAATCCGAGCTCACTCCCAACAATTCTCAACCAAAATCTTTCATAAAAAAATGAATGATTATGTCCAAAAAAAATGGGAAGAACACCGCCGGAATGTGTTAGGGCTATTATAAAAAGTGGTAGAAATGATAAAAGGTGGAAAAAATGATTAAAAGTAAAAAATCTTCAATTATATCTACAACCTTCATCACCTCTTAAACCTCCTCCATGCACCTCGCAATTGACATTAGACATCTGGCAACAGACCAGCACTCAGGCGTTGGACGCTATACGCTTGAGTTACTAAAACGCATGCCAAAACTTTCTCCAAACGATAAATTCACTTTTTTTGCTTCTGGAACACAGCAAACTTTAGAAAAACTTCCAAAATTTTATGGGTCAAATATCTCAATTATAAAAAAACAAATTCCTAACCGAGTACTTTCAGCCAAACTTGTTTTTACAGCCCATACCTTAGACGACTTTTTGCCTGAAAAACCAGATCTCTGGTTTTTCCCAAACATCAATATAATCAAAACCCATAAACCCTATGTGATCACGGTTCATGATCTTTCCTTTGAACTGTTTCCTCACTTTTTTACATTTAAGGATCGACTTTGGCACAAAGCAGCGGCTCCTAAATCACTAATCAATGACTCAGAATCAATTCTGGCTGTTTCAGAAAATACTAAACACAATTTATGTTCACTCTGGGGAGTCTCTGAAGACAAAATTAATACAACTCCGCTTGGAGTTGACGATAATTTTGCACCTACCGAACAGCCATGTGATAAAAATTTCTTAAAAGAACACGAAATCGATTATCCATATATTTTAAGCTTGTGCACTTTAGAACCTCGCAAAAACATTGAAACCATTGTGGAGGCCTATGAGAAATGGAGAGATTATTACAGCCAAGATATTGACCCAAGCTCTATACCTCACCTGATTATCGCAGGCGGTCGAGGCTGGAAAAATTCATATCTGCACAAACGAATTAACAATTCGCATTATCGAAATCAAATTCATGTGCTTGGCTACATTCCAGAAAAGCACAAACCAACCTTATATCGATACGCCTCACTTTTTGTCTTTCCTTCATTTTTTGAAGGCTTTGGCTTGCCGATCGTTGAAGCTCTGGCAAGTGGAACGCCTGTCATCTCCAGCTTTACCGGATCAATGCAAGAAGTTGGCAAAGAACATGTAATTTATGTTGATCCATACAATGTTAACGACTTATTCCACGCTATTGTGATCGGATTAAGCCAACAAAAAGAAACCTTTGTTTTACCATCAAACATCTTCTCCTGGGACGCAACCGCCCGCCGAACACTAGGAGTTTTAAAAGCTTGTTGTAGGAAATAGACAGGTATTTTGTCAGCCTCTGGTTTGACTCGTCTGACAGGTCTTGGCCAGAGGATCCATCAACAATTTACTTCACTGAGATAACAAGTGAAATATAAAATAATCATTTTAAACCTTCGTCCTAATAAATATATCAAACAAGAAGATCTCTCCTATCGTCGAGATGGAAGGAAAAACCCCAATCCTTGCCCCGATCAAGGATTGGGGTTTTAAAGACAATTCATTGACGGATAGGAATCAAATTCCCTATGGGGCATGTTCCCCAATCCAATTTTTAACTAAAAAACCATCAAGAATAAAAAACAAACCCTATTTAAGGATTCCTATGTTAGGATCTTTTTTATTTTGGATTGATTTTTGTTCTTTTTCTGTCCTTCTAAATACAATCCGCCCTTGGAAATGTTTTATGTTTGAAGTTGGATTGAATTATTGGGCAAGATTTTGATGGCTTTCTTTAGGTTATGACAGATAGCTTCGGCTAGACACTGAAATAATACTTTTGTCTGTCCTCGATATCTAGCTCGATGATTAAGTTTTGAAAAGTTTCCTTCGAAAGGCATTCTGGTTTTTGAACGCCAATTATCCAAATCTCGATTTTTATTTTTATTATTTCTTTTCATGACTGTGGCAGGAAAACAATTGTTGGCCTTGAGCCAGAAGTATGATTTTTTGCAATCGAAAAGTTTGTCCATAAACACCATGCCTTGTTTTGGACAAACGTTTTTAACTGTTTCAAAATCAAGAACATTGGCTGGGGTGACAGCTAGTTTATTTATTAAACCAAATCTCATATCCACAGCATGATGGCGTTTATAGCCATACCAAATGTTATTTTTAGACTTAACGCCCCAACGAGCATCTTTGTCAGTAGCGTATTTCTGAACATTGGTATTATTAAGTTTTTCTTCACCATTCTTTATAGCCTCATCTCTTTCTTCCCACAGAGCTGTTTTGGTGACAATGGCTGAAGCGTCAATGAAAGTGAAAACATCACCAAACAGACCAGCTTGTCTTAATTGTTCATTAATCTTGTTAAACATATCAGCTAACTTCTCGGCTCCGATTCTTGAACGAAGTTTGGTGAAATATGAATAGACCGGAGTTTCTTCAGTCAGACCAAAACCACAGAAGAATCTAACGGCCAGATTTTCTCGCAAACATCTTTCCATTTCTCTGTCAGAATAGTTTTCCCAGAATTGAATCAATAAAGCTCTGAAACCTTTTTCAACATCCAACCCTGTTGTACCAAGGTCACTGTATAAAGAACGAAGCGGACAAACCAAATCAGAGAAATTCAAAATGCTATTCAATCGACGAAACGGATGATCGACAGGAACGATTAAATCAAAAACTTCAGTTTCGGTTTTCATAACCATGGCGGAAGTTTTTTCACTATATTTTTGCATAAATAAGCAAAATTTATTATTACCTTCTGCTTATATTTTACCATTTTTTATCGTTTTTGGATTAAGAAAAAGGGGATAATTTTTAATTAAATTTATGTTATTCAGGAACAGGCCCTATAGGTATCTTTTTCAAGATTTTTTTCGTGCATTGCTTCAGATATGTCTGATCCGAAAATTTGGACGTTCTTTGGAAAGTGGGATTTTATTTTACGAAGAGCAAGGCCTGTTCCTGAACCAAGATCCAAAATTTGAGCCCCATTGTTTAGTTCAAGTAAATCTGGATGTTGCACACCTAATTTATCCAGTTGCATTAGACTGCCGTCATCTTCAGATGCAGCTTCGGAATAGCCTTTTGCTACTTCAGAGTTTGTCCAAAATTCACCTACCGTTGACGCTGTAGATTTTGCAAGATCTAGCACTTCTTGAATTGAAACAGGAATTTTTAAATCTGATGCGTCAAGAATATGTCTTGCAACATCGTCATCCCCGCGAGATACAGACTCCAAAATTTGATTCCAAACTTGTAGTGTCAAAACGTTCTCTTCATATGGCAAGGCATCAAGCCAGTTTCTCAAAGTCTCGAGACGCTCTTCACGACAGTTTGGACATTGATTTGGGATATTCCCATGAGGACACATGCCAGTTGCTTTTTTAAAGTCTATTCCTTGTTTTTTCATAAAATTGTAATGGTTGTCCTATAGTGTACTTGGAAATTTACTTTAGTTCTAGCATCCGACTTGGGTCAAATAAAAAAAACCTCAGTAACAACTGAGATTTTTTCTTGGCTCTGCATCGAGAAGGATGTTAGAACTATTATTCGACAGTCTCACCGATCAACTTTAGAAGATTCTTCGCATCCTCTTGAGTATAAGACTCGTAAATATCTCCCTGTCTCCTTCTTTGACCACCCACAATCGCTTTAAGGATGGCTACTTTTTGTTCATATGTGCCAGGTCGGTCTTGAAGAAGTTGTTCCATTAATCTTTTTTCATATGCAAAATCCTCTTCCGATGGCCGAAAGCGCTCATCTATCGGGGGCAACTCACCCTTACCTGTTGGTCTTCTCCTTGCCTCCTCTGGTACAAATCGTTCGCTCATAAAAATATTATTAATTATTACATCGATAATTTTACCATAGTTCTGAATTATATCCAAGTATCAAAAACCCTGCGTCGAAATTAGCAAAGGATTTCTGGCTCCGAATACTGAACGGGTACAGAACTCGCTTTCGAGCAATGATTCGGGGGTTGTTTCATGGGGTCTGGATAGCATGTGGGTCTCAGGTGAAATGAGACAGTATAATGGGGGGGTATCTCATTTGCAAATACTTAGTCTGTATACCCCAACTTTTTCAAGGCTTCAGGCCACCAATCAAATTCATCCGAAAATTTCCTCATATTTTCATCAAACCATTTTCCAGTGGCTATCACATCGATTGCTTGACCGGCCATCGGCCCGTCCGTCACTTCAAAAAGTTTGAACCAGTCGGTTCCTAAACCAAGACGTAAGGCCAAAATAGAATGTCTAGCTCCTTGATTATCATCGGGATTGACATGGAACAAACGACGGAAAATTTCTAAAGCATCTTCCGTTTTACCTTCATCCCACAAAACCACTGCCCAAGTTTCGATTACCCTCATAAGATGTCGATTTTCCAACCAACCCCATAGCATCAAAACCGGCCAGTCGCCGTTTTTATCAACAATACGCAAAATCGCCCGTTCAAACGCTTGCTGTAGCAATTTTCGTCCTTCTTTTCCTCCAACGAGTTTAGCTAGATCCAAATATGGATCGTAAAAACAGGATCTTGCTGAATAATTTTTTTCAAAGCCAACTTGGCCTTGTCGTTGGTGACACTATCTTCACCTAATTCGTAATAATCGTTCATTACTTTGTGATCTTTATCAATAAATTCTTTAATTCGTTTATGGCGTTTGGGATTGGTAATCATAAAAAATTATATGCTTATAATTTTAACCTTTTTTTAACCTCTTAACATCCTTACTTTTCAAAAAATTACTTTTTGATACTATCGGCCGTCCAATTTTTCTTTCAATTTGTTTTCTGGCCGTACCGGCAATTTGCCCACCGACTCTGGCGTCATCCTTAAGCATTGGCAACCCTTTGCTGTCCTTGGTTCGATGAATTTCTGTTGTTGTTTTTTCGCTAAGCATGGTTAAAATCAATTCAAAATCATCCATATGATCACGCAAATTTTCTCGTTTGAGTCCTTTGAGTTTTTTGTATTCACTTGGGGAAACACCAAAAGCGGCCTGAGAAATTTCCGCGGTTAAAATTTCGTAATCTTTTTGTTCTTGAGCCCCGCGTTTTTGCCATTCGTCAGTTAATTCCTCACGGACAGCTATACCGCGCATGCGTTTTTCAATCCAATCGTCGGGATAACCTTTAAGTTTATAAAGTAATTTTGTTCGTTTAGTGGCCAGTTCGGGATTTTCGATTTCTTGTATGCGTTCGTACCCAACCTTAGCCAACCAACGCTTTAACGGCTCGGCCTTCGGTGATGGAACAGATTGGATAATACGGAATATATTTTCGGTATTGGCACAATCTGTTTCGTATTTTTTGCCATCAGAAGACTCTAATTTCAGTTGTACCCAAATTGGGGACAACTGGTTATCAATAAATTCCCTTTGTTTAATTTTTCCCCAATATTGTCTTGGTGTTGGGCTACCGGTTAAGGCCTCAATCACATCAACAATTGAAAAATACCATTCTTTATTAAAAATAGTTTTTCTTATTTCTTTGCCTTTGAATATAGCGATTTGGTAATTTGGGATTTGTTCGGTGGGCATAAATTGGTTTATTTAAGTTTATCACAAATTGCCGGAGTAGCTAAAATTTTGATAGTTGTGTGGCTACCTTTGTTATCATATCTTCGGACAAAGATGACTTTGAGGGATGGAAAAATTGTGGTTGAATAGAATTTAAAATCGTCACCAAATTTGGTGATGTTTTTTTGTTTATACTCTAATTTTCAATCCCTCTTCGCCTCAAGTCATCAACGCTCTCAAATTCCAAATAATTCTGTGTAAGTTCTTCGCCTTTTTGAACTTCACGAGTAGTTACTAAATAAGCATCTGTATGCGTATCCTTTTGTGTAAGTGTGGCATTTTTTGAGTGATTGATAAACTTTGAGACATCAAAATCAACATGCCATTTTTGCAAAGACTTATCAAAGAAACCCCACCAAAGTATTTCCCGTTGCTCGGCTTTGGTTAATGAGTCAAACTCTTTTTGTGTGATATTTAAATCAAGCAATGGACTAGCAGTATAGACCAACTGGCCGGATTGCAAATTTTCTTCAGTAAATAAACCAACACCGTGCTTATCAGATTTATCGAGTTTGTATTTTATATGAATCATACTAATTTAGTATACCAGTTCTAACCATTTATTTACCACGAACACGAACTATAAACCACAAATCCTAGAAAATCACACGACACGCACGGACACAAAACTCGCTAAACTTACGGCCGGAATTCGAACCAACAAATTCCATAACAAAATATCCAAAAATTCGACTTTCACCGTTTCCCCCGCCCCACCCATGTCATTTGACTATGAGTGGGATTAGAACCATCTTCAGAGCCAAACCAACCGGGTGTTCGATCCCCACAAAAATAAAAAATGGACAGAATATTCTATCCATTTTTTATGGCTCGGGGGGTGGGGTTCGAACCCACGACCCACTGGTTACACATGATCCTCTAGTTTCCTAAAGGGGTGGACTATATCTTCATCCTTCTTTTTCAAGTTAGGATGTGAGGCGCTTCCCGGCCCGTATAAACGAGCAAGTACTCCAGTTAAGGATAGTCTCTGAACCTGCCTTCCTGTTGAAGGATTGGCTGCTGATTACCATAGCTTTCGCCTTAGGCTTCCAGACAGTTCACCTCATTTCATTCCAATGTCTCCATCGGAAGCTGCGTTGGGCTCTCTTAGAGCGTGCCACAGCCAGTTGCTCTGCCACTGAGCTACCCCCGAATGTTGCATTTATTCAATTAATGCATGAAAAGACTATCATAATACCAAAATTTCATCAAGCTCGATTGCCTGTGTGATTGCCTGTGGGCTTTTGTTATTGTTCTCGAGCCAACCCGATAACTGTCGAGCCTATAACGCTGTTTGTAACCTTTCCTATTTTTCTTTCGTCACCTTGAGAGTATTATAAGGATATATAATTTTTTCTTATGAAAAAGGTTTATTTGGCAATTCCTGTGTTGATATTGTGTCTACTTGTGGCACGGTCCATATTTGCGCAAGCACTTGGAAACCGACTAAGCGGTAGAATTCTTCTGCAAGTCGAGCAGCATGGGGAGGCGTGGTATATCAATCCAACAGATGAGCAACGCTATTATATGGGCACAGCATCGGACGCCTATAATTTAATGCGCAGTCTTGGCTTGGGAATTACTGATAAGGATTTAGCAACAATTCCGTTGTCCACCGAGATGAGCAAATATTCTTCCATCGCGTCACGCTTGAGCGGTCGAATTCTCTTGCAAGTCGAACAGCATGGAGAAGCGTGGTATATCAATCCTACTGATTTGAAGCGCTATTACATGGGTACGGCATCAGATGCATATAATTTGATGCGCAGTCTTGGCTTGGGAATTACTGATGTAGATCTCTCGTCCGTACCTGTTTCAAATACGGCCACTCCCTCAGCTAGTGAATCATCTTCCAGTTCCTCGTTCGGTTCTACTTCTGGTCAAAGCACAACATTCATGGATGCTTATCGTGTTGATGTTACCACATATGCTGGTGGAATTTCACAAACAAGCGATGGCGGGTATCTTATGAATGGCCAAACAGATGATTTGGATCCATTTTTCCCACCAGAAGGATTCATTATAAAAACAAATTCAAGTGGTGATGTTGTTTGGTCCAAGCTTTTTCAATCATTCGAGTACACCACTGACCCTATGGCTTCGCCATACGGGGAGGAGGACGGACAGGAAATTATTGAAACATCTGACGGTGGCGTGGTGGCAGTTGGAAACCTCATCGGATTTACTGATGACGCGTATGTTGAAACGAAAGAAAATTGGGATGATGTTTTCATTACTAAGCTTGATGCAGATGGAACGCATTTGTGGACAAAAATGATTGGGGATTATGGTACGGATGCGGTAAGCCAAGTATTTGAAACAATTGATAGCGGAATTCTCGTTTCACTCATGGTTGACGAATTGTGCAATTGTTCAGAGCCAGTTGATGCAAACAAACATTATGTATTGGTTAAATATAATTCCGCCGGTGTGCGTCAATGGGTGAAGCAGACAAGCTTCATGAAAAGTTCGCTCTACACTGATCCATTCATAATTCGTGAAACATCTGATGGGTTCATTATGATCGGGCAAGCTGAAACGCCAGATGATTCCGGATACATGAATTCCACAATTTCAACAATCACAAAAACAGATGAGAATTTAAATGTGCAGTGGTCGAAAAGTCTGGAAGCCATTCCTCAATCATATGCCAATGTAACAGTGAATGACGACGGAACCTATGAACTCGGTTACACAACTATGCACATTAGCGCCGGGGATTTTCAGGATGTTGAAACTACATCAGACGGGGGATATATTACATTCGGATTTTTCTACTCACTCATCACACAAGGAAGCTATTCGGTCTACACCCCTTCAACAAAAGTAATGCTTGCCGCAACAAAATTTGATAGCTCGGGTAATTTAATGTGGGTAAAAAGCATCGAAAGTGACATGGAGAAAAAAGAAAATCTTTTTTACGGAACGAAAACCGCAGATGGAAATTATGTGATTATGCTCAATAGTTATCTTGATGGCGATAAATTAGATGAATATATAAATGATCCAATAAAATACCTTTCCGTATATCTAACATCTGGCGCATTCGTTTTAAAAGTAAATGAAGATTTTGATCTCTTGTGGTCCAAAACCATAGCGTCAAATGATTACATCGCGCCACTTGATTTGCAACCAACATCAGATGGTGGCGTAGTAATTGGTGGATATTATATCTCGCCAGATATTGCAACAGTGCGATTTGGGGAGAATGTGTACTACCAAGACGGACTTCTCATTAAATTGGATGTTAACGGGAATGCGTCGGGTGGAGATAGTTGGATTTCCGATTATGTGACATTCATCGCGGCAGACGTGAGTCCGTATGTGACTACAGAGGAGATGTTGGTCTCTATGGATGATTTCGTATTCCAGGTTGATGAAACGCCAACACCTGCCGTGCCAACGCACGCAACCACGGCTGAAAGTTTGATTATTCCAGTTACTTCATCAGTTGTTGCAGATACAGACACATCTTTGGCAAAGGTTCCAACAACATCCGGGGCAGAGACAAAAACCTGGGCACAAATCACTTATGAAGATGTCGTAGCAATCGAGCCAGTAAATGCTAAGAGCCAGGAGATACATGATGATCTCACCCCAATTCTCAACGATATTTTTACCAACGAGGTGAAATTGCGTGATAATATGGCAGGATATTCACTTGACTATACATTTGGTCGCGTGGTGACACAGGCGGATGTTGATGCAGTTCGAGATTCTCTTGAGACAATTGGATATACAACATACGACTCGGGAAATGGCATGCTTACCATGATGAAGGTTGGATATACCCTTAGCATGACATTCTCTATTTATAATCAAAACAAGGGCACCTTAGGCGTCACATTTTGAAAAAACCAATATCAAAAAAGGAAAAAAACAGAACGGATATTCCGTTCTGTTTTTTATTTCTTATTTCTTTGCCTTTGCCTTAGCTTTTGTTTTCTTGGCTTTCTTTTCCTTCTTTGCTTTTACTTCTTCTTTCTCAATCTTTGTTTTCTTGGCTTTCTTGTCTTTCTTTTCCTTAACCTCTTCGATTCCCTCGATCCCTTCAACATCTTCAATAAGATCAAGTCCATCGATCTCTTCGTAAACCTCACCATCAACTGCTCCAGACAATTCCATAAGCAAGCTGATCATCTTGTCCATCTTGATTCCAATAGTCTTTAGTTGCTTAACAACTTCATCATTGTTGTCTCGTGGTGTGCTTTGGTAAGCAGGCTTGTCAGATCGTGGTCTATCAAAGCTTCGTGGACGATCAAGTGATCGACTGTCATCTTTTCGGAAACAGTTACTACAGTATACTGGCTTGCTTCCAGTTGGTTTAAAAGGAACCTCACATCTCTCACCACACTCAGCACAGGTTGCACTATGCATTTGTGGACGATCATCACGATCGCCG
>Ga0209518_1003123_pt1 | contig 14517 bp, 16 predicted proteins | sample RifGroB1_FD_183993 | JGI IMG/M metagenome (GOLD analysis project Ga0209518, IMG submission 183993) | Groundwater microbial communities from Rifle, Colorado, USA - Groundwater B1 (SPAdes) (version 2) | ecosystem: Environmental > Aquatic > Deep subsurface > Groundwater | place: Rifle, Colorado...
GGTCACGGGTTTTCACCCCATGAGGCTCCACGAGTGTTATCCTATATTTTGCCATAATGCGACATCAAGTCTAATTTCACCGGTAGTGGTGCGTTGTCGGGAGGTGATACATTTATCCGCGAATAACCGACTTATAAACCACCCTTTAGCGCAACAGAACCGAATTTTTATTTATAAATATTTCCATTTCTAGGGCTTTGTGTAATAAAGCCCTCGTGTGTAAAAAATAGCCAAAGTGTGTAAAAAATCAATACCTCCATAAGGTTTATAAATACCTTTCCATTAGAAAAGGGTATGGGAAAGATATCGGATAGTATGAAGATGCTCTTGGATTTTGAAGAGGAAAAGGAGTTGCCAAAATTACAGGAATTGGCAAATAAAGAGAATGCTGTGATTATCGCCCTTATCGCAACTTATGTTCCTCAAAAAGTTTCTCCCTCAAAATCCATTAGAGCAGAACTGGGGATAACGGAAGAGTTTGGAGTTGAGACATTAATAGACCAAATTAAAACCAAGATTAAAAAACCAAAAAAAGCGTATCTCTTACTTAACAGTTTTGGTGGGGGTGTCATGTCTTCATATAAAATCGCCTGCGCCTTAAAAAATAGCTTTGATGAGATTGTAGTTTTTGTTCCACATATTGCGGCAAGTGGAGGCACACTTATCACTCTTGGTTGTAATCAAATAGTGATGGGGATGTTAAGTAATCTATCTCCGATTGATGTGCAGACTTACCATAAAGGGATGATGGTATCAGCTAACTCATTAAACAAAGCATTCGGAAAACTACAAAACTATTTCAAAGATAAGGAAGAAGCAGATGCGCCTTATCCTTACATTGCCTTGATGAAGCAGATTGACCCAGTGATTATGGAAGAATGGAATGCTCTCCAATATTTAATGGATAAATATGCAAAAAACTTACTTAAAAAAGGAGGGTATGTTAAACAAGATGCAGACAACATTTCATATAAATTGATTTTTGGATATGATAGTCATGGTCAAGTGATTGGTTTTGATGATGCAAAGGATTTAGGCCTCAAAGTTGTTAAGAACACACAATACCCTGAGCATTGGTCATTAATGAAAGAGTGGTTAGGGAAATATATGCTCAAGGCTTCAGCTTCTCACGTCATTCGATATATTATACCAGAGCGGAAATCCAAGAATAAGAAAATACAAGTAGGAGGGGAGAAGAATGACAAAAAACAAAAAAGAAGAAAAAGTCAGTAATTCGAACATGTCCTACGATGTTTTCAAATTTTGGAGAAACTTGGACTATAAAGAAGGGACTGATGCGTGGAGAAAATTGGGAGAACAAAATAATAATGGAGATAAATGTTAGTGAGGGCGTAATCCCGCATTGGGTCTAAACCCCCGCCCCCAAGGGCGGGGAGGAGGTTACTTTATTTCTTTAAATCCTTCTTGATAAGTTCCTCTAAATAATCCGATATATCCATTTCTTTGTCAATACAGAATTTCTTGACGGACTTCCAAAGTTGTGGTTCAATCTTGATACTGGTGGTCTTGCGTTCCATAAAGAGGAAAAGTATTATAGTATTTTATAATTATTTATATTCTGTAGTATATACTATTTTCAATACCTTTATATAGTAGTATTACATACTACTGTAATATCAGTAGTAAGGTGATACACAATGCAACAAGAACAACAGGAAGTCAGAAAGCAAAGAGGAATGGAAATCGCCAAGAGGTCAAGGATAGTTAAGACCGAGCATGGTTGGAAAGTCCCCTCACAATCAGGCAACGGCTACTACATGGTCATCAGCAACGGCTTCGGGGCAGAGTGTTCATGCCCCGACCATGAGGTCAGAAAGTGCAAATGCAAACATATCTGGGCGGTGGAGTTGATAGTTACAGAAGAAGTGGATAATGACGGCAATGTAACCATCACCAAAACCATCCGCAAAACTTACCCACAAGCATGGTCAGCATACGATAAAGCAACAATCACCCAAAAGGCGACTTTTATGAAGTTGCTAAAGGACATAACCGACAATATCCCCAATCCAGAACAGGGAAGGGGACGACCAACGCTTCCGTTAAGCGATATGGTCTATTCCTCGGTGATGAAGGTCTTTACTACCTTCTCCTTGAGGCGTTTCATGTCGGACATGGAGATAGCCAAAGAGAAGGGATATATCGCCTGTAAGCCATGCTATGCGTCGGTAGGACACTTCATGCAGAGGAAGGACATCACCCCTTTGCTCTCCAAAATCGTGGCTCTCACCAGTTTGCCCTTAAAGTCGGTGGAGAAAGATTTTGCCATTGACAGCACAGGGTTCGGGACTTCTCTTTTCCAAAGATGGTTTTCATTCAAGCATGGAAAGGAGATTTCTTCAAGGAGATGGGTGAAGTGCCACTTCATAACTGGCGTAAAAACTAATATCATTCCGTCGGTAAAGATAACTTCCGAGTTTGAGAACGATAGTCCCCATCTGCCTGAATTGGTGAATAATACCGCAGAACACTTTGATATGGGGGAAGTGTCCGCAGATATGGTGTATTTGAGCAGGGGCAATCTGGAAGCGGTCAATGAGGCAGGGGCAACGCCTTTCATCCCCTTTAAGTCCAACAGCGTGGCAAAGCCGAGAGGTTCGCTTCTCTGGAAAAAAATGTTTCACTATTTTCAGTTGAACAACGAGGAGTTTATGACACACTACCACAAGCGGAGCAACGCCGAGAGTTCCGTCCACATGGTTAAGTCAAAGTTCGGTGATAGTGTCCGAAGCAAAGAATGGACGGCGCAGGTCAATGAAGTCCTTTGTAAAGTGATTTGTCATAACATCTGTGTGGTCATTCAGGAAATGCACGAATTGGGGGTTAATCCCCTGTTCTGTGTAGAAAATCAGGATAGTGTGTATAAAGTCGGGGTGGTTTAGGGTTTATTACACAAAGCACATTTCTAGGATGCTCTGTCCCGAATGTGGTTAGCGGCATCAGTCGAGCGCTGGCCATGCGAACATCAAGGGCGCCACAGGGGATGCGCCAAACCTTTTTCTCGGCTCCACTTCGTTACGCCTCCAAAAAGCTTTACCAAAAACAGGCCCGCTACACGCGGGCATTTCTTTTGGTCAAGCTTTTCTTTGCCGATTCGTAGATAAGGCAAAGAAAAGGTTGCGTGGCATGCAGCCCTATGGGATCCGGCAGCGGAGCGTTCGAAGCCGCTAACCCGGAGTGAAACGGAGATTCGGGACAGAGCCTTTCGAGGAGAAAAATTTTTATAGGAGAAATGCCTAAATGGGGATGGGGGTGATGGCATGAGATTGTTCCCATTGGTAGTGGTTTTTGTGCTGTCCGCCGTGATGCTCACGGCATGCGTGCAGCAGCAGGCAACGCCGCAGGATGAGGCAGCAGCGCCTGAGCAGCAGACAGCGCCCAGTGCACAGCAACAGGCACCGGAAACCCGGGATGCCATTGAGGAAGGCATCAAGCCATTGCTGCAGCAGGCATCGGCGAGGGTGAAAAGCCTGCGCTACAAGTACGAAGGCCCGGAGACGAACAAGGCATTATTCGACTTTTATGTGAAAGGCACGAAGGCCGCGTATGCCCCTGAGAACAAGAACGACTACAGCGCGCCGGACGACTACAACATCATCTACCTTGACACTGCCACCCAGACCGCAGCGTCGTATTGCGACCACCGCACCTGCAATCCCCGAGGGAAGCGTGCTGATCTGGTGTACAGCGCCGTCTCCCTGCCAACACCGTTGGACTGGCTCGGGGGAATCACGTCGGCCAATCATGTCGGCCAGGAGCAGATCGAGCAGCGCTCCGTCACCATCGTGCAGACAAACAATGGAAAACTATGGATTGACAATTACTACGGGGCGCCGATGCGGGCAGAGAAGGACGGCGTCCTCTACCACTACAAGCAGATGGCCTTCAATGACGTGACGGATGCGCAAGTCAGTCCACAATAGGCAAATCATTTTTTTCTTTTTTCACAATCTTTTTAATGTACCTTTCTTCCCCTCGTTGTATGATATGCCTCGGCATAGAATCAACCGCCCATACCTTCGGCTGCGGGATTGTGGACGGGAAAGGGAAGGTGCTTGCGAATGCAAAACATACCTTCACCACCGAGCACGGTGGCATCCATCCTGCCAAAGCCAAAGAGCATCATCTGGCACACAAGAACGGCGTTGTCGAGGACGCGCTGAAGAAGGCAGGCATCACCTTACAGGACATCGGTCTCGTCTCGTTTTCCCGGGGCCCGGGCATCGCCCCCTGCTTGTTGGTGGGCATGGGCAAGGCGAAGGAGCTGGCCAATGAGGCAAATGTGCCGCTGGTGGGCGTCAACCACTGCGTCGCGCACCTGGAGATCGGCAAGCTGAGGACGAAAGCGAAGGATCCTGTCCTGCTGTACGCGTCCGGGGCCAACACCCAGGTCATCGCGTTCGAAAGCGGCACGTACAGGATATTCGGCGAGACTCTGGACAACGGCGTCGGCAACTTCATCGACGGGTTTGCGCGGCATCTGGGCTTCGGCTTCCCAGGGGGACCGAAGGTGGAAGAGCTGGCAAAACACGGCAAGACCTACATCCCGCTGCCGTATGTGGTCAAGGGCATGGACGTCTCGTTCGGCGGCATCCAGACGAACCTCAAGCAGAAGTGGGACTCAGGAAAATTCACGAAGGAGGATCTATGCCATTCACTCCAGGAAACCGTGTTCGCGATGCTGGTGGAGGTCTCCGAGAGAGCCATGGCGCACTGCGGCAAGAAGGAGCTCGTGCTGGGCGGGGGAGTGGGGTGCAACGCCCGGCTGCAGGAGATGTGCAGAATCATGTGCGGGGAGCGCGATGCCAGATTCTACGTTCCTGAAAAAGAATTCCTGCTCGACAACGGCGCGATGATCGCGTGGCAGGGGATACTGCAGAAAACGCAGGCATCCCCTCCCCAAAAGTGGGATATCCTGCCGTACCAGCGCATGGATGACGTGGATGTGAACTGGAATTAATCCGCCTCTTCCTTGATGACGTGGACGGACTTCACGAGATGCACGCGGGCCCTGACCCCCTGGACGATGCTCTCGAACTCCCTGATGGGCATCTCGATGATGCCGGAGGTGTTCTGGCCGCTGAAGCAGAGCTCCACCAGCTCCCTGCGCGGGCGCGCGAAGCTCTCCTTGATCCGTATTTCCCGCACCGCCGTCCTGACAGCGAGGCGCATCTCCCCGTCCGCGTTCCGCTTGTGTATCTTGATCTGCATGGAACCACCCAATGGGTTCTCTGGGGCTTTGGATATAAATATGTTTCTATTATTGAATGGCAACACTTTAGAACACAGGGGTCATGAAGCTATCCCGTTGTTGCTAAGGAAGGTGTCGTTAGCGCCTGCAGCTGTTTATCCAAGGAGTTTCTTTCATAATTGACCAAATAGCGAGGGTTCTGTAATTCTCCCGTACGCATGATCTCCCATCTGCCATAATATATTGCTTCATGTTTGGCAACAGCAAAATAACCAAGAGGAACGGGGTAATCCTGACCATTGATGAGGAGCTGCTCGTCAGGGGGGTTGGTGTTGCATCCAAGTTTCACGAACAGCCCTTGCTTGAGATGGTCAGTTGCCATTTCAGAGACATCTGTCCATCTCACCAGACGGTCTGTTGCCATCCAGCAGCCATAGCTTGCATGTCCGGAGACAAAAACATTGTTGATATTCCGATCATTCAAAATTTCCTCCAGATGCTCCGAAGCTGCATGTTGGACAATGGATGCGGAATCACCTATTTTTTCCTTGTAATGCCTCGCTATCGTGAGGTGCTCTTCGTGTTCTTCAAGTGATGGGCATCCATACTTATCGGCCCCGGAACAGAGGATTACGGTCTTTTTCCCCTTGTTAACGCTGCCTGCTTTCAAGAGGAGGTCATATCTTTGTAAAGCATCCAGTACAAATGCTTCATCAATGTCTTGGAAACGCATACACCCAGAAGTACTGAGGATTTTATAAAGTTTCCCTATGTTACTACTTTAAAGTAGATTACATATTAAAAATCCTATTTGGGGGCATAGCTGCTACTTCTTCAGCTGCTCCAGCACAGAACTCTTCCCTTTCCAGTCGCAGACGTTCTCAAGCACTTCCGAAAGCTTCTCGACGGGGATGATGTCAATCTTCTTGAACTTGGCAGGGGAGAGCACGATGTCCCTGAGGTTCGCCTTGGGGACGATGACATGGGTGATGCCCGCGTCAATCGCCGCCTCCACCTTGGCGGTGACTCCGCCGATGGGCAGCACCTCGCCGCGGACGGACAGGGAGCCGGTCATGGCGTAGTCCTGCTTGATCGGGATGCCCTTGAACGCGGAGATGATCGCGGTCGCGACGGCAATGGACGCGGAATCGCCCTCCACGCCCTCATAGGTCTGGAGGAACTGGACATAGATGTCGTACTCCTTGAGGTCCTCGCCGAATGACTTCCGGATGATGGCCGAGACGTTCTTGATGGATTCCTTGGCTATCTCGCCGAGCTTGCCCGTGGCGATGATCTCCTTGCCCTTTCCGCCGGGGGTAATCTCCGATTCGATGGGCAGGATGATGCCGGAGAACGGGGGGACGGCGCCGATAACGGCAAGGCCGTTCACCCTTCCGACCCTCTTGCCCTCGGTGACGATGACCTCGTACTCGCGCTTCTGCTCGATGTACTTGTCCGCGATCTGCTGCTCCAGCGTCCGGGCGATGTCCAATGACTGGAGGACGTGCTCCTGCTCCACGACCTTGGCCTTCTTCTCCACGGCAAGGTCGCCGGCGGCGCGTATGATGCCGCCCAACTCGCGCAAGCGAAGGGTGAGGTGGCCTTTCCTGTTGGCCCGTTTCCTGGCCTCCTCGATGATGGCATCCACCGCATCCCTTGAGAAATGGGGAATCTTCTTGTCCTTGGAGACTTCCTGGGCGACGAAGACGGCGAGCTTGTCCCTGTTTTCCGGGGTGTCCTCCATGGTGTCCTTCATGTAGACCTCGTAGCCGTATCCCTTTATCCTGCTCCGCAGGGCAGGGTGCATGTTCCTCACCGTCTCCAGATTTCCGGCGGCGACCATGATGAAGTCGCAGGGCACGGGCTCGGTGCGCACCATGGCTCCGGCAGAACGCTCGCTCTGCCCGGTGATTGCAAACCGTTTCTCCTGCATCGCCGAGAGAAGCTCCTGCTGGGTGGCCGGGTCGAGGGTGGCGACCTCATCGATGAACAATACCCCCATGTGGCTCTTGTGGATCATGCCCGCGACAACGCGCTCATGGGCCGGGGTTCCCAGGCCGCCGGACTGGAACGGGTCGTGGAGCACGTCTCCCAGCAAAGCCCCTGCATGCGCCCCGGTGCCGTCGTTGAACGGCGCCTTCTGCTGGCCGAAGTTGTCCACGATGACCTTGGGGATGCGCGTCCTGGCATCGGTGTTCCGCCTGCCCATGTTGACCATGATGGTGAAGGCGATGATGACCAGCAGGCCCACGACGAAGCTGGTGGAGGTCATGATGGCCGCGACGACGACGCCGAACTCGAGGTAGTGGTTCCATGTCCACCACGGGATGAGGACGGACGCCACGATGAGGATGAAGACGATGAGGTTCTGGTTCTTCAGGCCGGCGATGCCCTGGAGCCTCGCCTTGGCGACCAGCTCGCGGCCCTGGCCCGCGGGGACGGTGCGGATGAGCGGGGCGTTCTCGTCATTGGGGTTGGCGAAGGAGACGATGTCCACGAGCTTGCTTTTCGGGAGAAGCTCCGCCAGGGCGAGGCCGAGCATGCTCTTGCCCGTGCCTGGCTCGCCGATGAGAAAGACGTGCCTGCGCTGCTCCGCCGATTTTTTGACAATCTCGACCGCGCGCTCCTGGCCGATGACCTGCTCCACGATGGTCTCCGGCACCTTGATGTCCGCGGTGGTCTTGAAGGAGAGCTTTGCCATTAGAAAGAGGGGGGTCTACTGCATTTAAAAACATTACTCATCAGGTCAGGCAAAGAAATCAACAGCCAGTCCCAATGCCTCCTGAATCTTCCGAAGCTCAGGAGGGGTGATAGGTTTTAAGTCAGGCAGTTTTGCGCTCCCATATCTTCCCTGAGGCACCCCAGTAACCAATGTCGAATGATAATCCTCCCTGGCGCCAGCCTCCATATGTGCAATCAATCCCATTATAGATGGGCATCCCGAGGTAAGGGAACCTTTGCCACTCCTACCCCAATTCGGAGTATAAAAACAAACAATTCCCTGTGCAGTGTCCTTGTACAGCGAAGTATGAGGCATAACTGGTAGGGGAACTTTTGGACTTAATAGCGTTTCTTTTGTTCCGGGTGGTATCCTTTCCCGAGAAACCTCAGCAAAACACCAACGCTCCTGTCCTCTGACATCTTCCCTTCCAGACAGAGCTGCTTCGCTTCATCGAAGGTCTTCCATTCCGGGTGGATGATCTCCGCGTCCTCGGGCTTCTGCTCCCCCTGCGTGAAGTCATCGACGACGAAGTAGAACAGGTCCCATTGGATGGTCAACCCGGCCACTGACGTGTGGATGTGCCTCACTTCCCTCGCGATGAGGCCGGTCTCCTCCGCGCATTCCAGCTTCGCGGCTTCCTCCGCGCATTCTGAGATATCCTTTTTCGCCTTGAGCGCTTCCTGATACTCTTTCAACGAGTCAAACACCTTGCCGCCGGGCAGCCGGTAGTCGTAGCCGTTCAGCTCGTAGCGGTACTCCCGGGTGAGCAGCACGTTGTCCCCCCTGACGATGATGAGGCGGACGCCGGGGGACCTTCTCGCCATCTCGATGGTGACGGTCTTTCCCTTGCCCTGCATGACCTTCCTGACGATCTCGAAGGTCTTGCCCTCGTAGACCACTTGCTCGCCTTCAGTGCCTCTGTTTTTCATCAGATTGCCCCCCCCATTCTCCACTTTCCCAGTACCCTTCTTATTTCTTCCACCATGTCGGAAGCAAGATAGGTGAATCCCTTTTTCTTCCCCAGGAGAATGTCCCCGATCATGCCGTTGATGTAGGCGGCATTGACAGCGCTTTGCAGCAGGTCTTTCGATTGCGCGAGGAAGCCCGCGCACAGCCCCGCGAGGACGTCCCCGGTGCCGCCGTGCGTCATGCCCGGGTTTCCCGTCCTGTTGTAGAGAATGGCCTTTGTGGAGATGATGGCCGTGACATGGCCTTTCATGACGATGACAACATTCCTTTTGAGGTGCCTGATGGTCGCCTTTTGCACCATGGCCGCGCGCTTTTCAACATTCTTTTCATGGATAATATCATCAATAGCGGTTTGAGAAACTTTTGAATTCTTCAGCAATGATTCCAGCTCCCTTATATGGGGCGTCACGATGGCATTCTTCATGTCCTGCAATGACAGCATTTTCAGCGCGTCGGCGTCAATGACTTTCAGCCTGCCATCATTGGCTATTTTTTTGCACAATGCCTTGGTTTCATTTTTCAAGCCAATGCCGTTGCCCAATAACAGCACATCCGATCTTTCCAGTAGTGGCTTTATCTGGCCATAATGCTTCTTCCCGACGTACTCCCCCTTCAATTTGATGGTGATGATATCGGGAGAGTAGGAATTGACTGCCCATGCCACCTTCTCCGGCGCCGCTATCCTGACGAGGTCGCAGCCGGAGCGCAGCGCGGCAAGCCCGGCGAGGGCGATGGCCCCCGCATACTCCCTTGAGCCGCCGACCGCGAGCACGACGCCGTTGTCGCCCTTGTGGCTGTCGGGCTTCCTCTTCGGCAGTTCCAGGTCTTTCCTGGCGAGGAATTTCATGGCCATCTCAACCCCCTGCTGAACAGGAACATCATGACGAGGAAGAACGCGATGGCTACGATAACAGTGATTGTCAGGAGTTGCTTGTCATTCCCGAATCCAAAAGGGAACGGGCCGATGAAGCCGACGAAGGAGAATTTGGCGCTGCCGTCCTTGCCTGCCTTCTGCTGGCTGCCGGCATGCAGGAGCGTGCCGATGACGACTAGGGCGAAGCCGATGACGATGACCGCGATGCCGATGGAAACGAGGCTCATTTCCTTCACCATTGGGCATCAGAAGAAGAAACTACATAAAAACATTGTGAAAAAGAAAAACCCCCAAAGCACGGCCGGAGCCGCGCAATGGGGTTTGGGGTGTTTAGGAATCCTTGATCTCGATGTCCAACGGCCTGCCCTTGTGGGAGTCCTGCTTGGGTATCTTCAGCTGGAGCATGCCGTTCCTGTACGACGCTTCAATCTTCGAGGCGTCAACATGCTTGGGCAGGGTGAACTGCCGGTAGAAGCCCACAAAGCGCTTTTCCTTCAGGGAAGCGCCTTGCTCCTTGCTTTCCCCTGAGCGCTCCTCTGCCTTCTCGACCTTGACCTCGATGCCGTCCTCGGTCGCGTTGATCCTGATGTCTCCCTTGTCCACGCCAGGCAGCTCGACGTTGGCCACCAGCGCATTCTCGGTCTCGATGACATCCGTATGGGGCCTGCGGTAGAGCGGCGCGGGCTGTGTCGCGGCCGCGGGAAGGGATTGCTGGCCCTGGAAAGGAGCGCAGTCAAGACAGGTTCCCAGCAGGGATTCCATCTCATCTTGCATTCTCTGCATCTCGTCCCAGATTGTGTATGTTCTCATGTCAACCACCTCGTTGGTTAGTTTAGTTGAGTTTAAGTCAACACTTTTGGAAAAGGGGGCTTGTATATAAATATTTCTGTTGTTGAGTTTAAGTCAACAAGTTTATTTATAAATGAAGAGAATAAACATATACAAAACATATACAAAAGACAATTTATGGCTTGTACGTTGCCAGATTAATGAACAATGCTTTACTGCCCAAGCCAGTATCTGCCTGAATCTTTCCCAGAAGGCCGGATATATCGCTTGGTTTTCCTATTGAGCATGCAATCAGGTTATTCCCATCATTTCCCTGCATCAATTCGAACTGGGCAATATTCATCCCATGATTTCCTATTGCCGTTCCGACATGGCCGATTTGGCCACGTATGTCCTGATGCTCGGCCAGGACATAACAGGTCGGCATCAGGCGAATGCCCCTGCCGCTAAACGTGCCGATAGTCTTGAGGAAGTAGATTTTCTCGCCATTTTCTGTTGGTTCTGATTGGCCGCTGAAAAGGATGGAAGTCCCATCATCCAACCCATATGTAAGCGATATCTGGGGTGCGATGCCGGGGCGGGCGCCTTTGAGTTCCGCTGCATATACTTTTATGCCATCGCTTTCAAGCAGGCCCAGCGCCGGCAGATCTCCCCTTCCGTTCAATCGGTTCTGCACCAGGGCACTTCCGGCGGCGGCGGCCATCTTCAGCGCCATGGGATCGTAAGACACCAGCCCGCTCGCATCTACCCTCATGCTCTTTATGGTTCGACCGATTCCGGCGATGTATTGGGTGGCGAATGCGCCCATGATTCTTGTCAGATCATAAGCTTGCGTCAACGAGGCGTCCATTGAGGGATAATTGTATGAGCGTCTAATGGCCTTCCCGCCTGATTGCACATATTCCGCAATGCTTTCCCCAATCATCCGCGCAGCTTTCACCTGAGCTTCTTTTGTATTGCCGCCGGTGTGTGCCGTGACCAGGACTTTTTGATGGCCATGCAGGGGTGAATTTTCTTTCAGAACGTCTGTGATATAGCCCCTCAAGCGACCAGCGTCGAGAGCTTCCTTTACCGCAGCCTCGTCCACGATGCCTTCCCGCGAATCATTGATAAGAACTGCGTTTTTTCTCATTTTTTCCAGTTGGTCACGCCCTATTAATCCCATGGTGTTGTCCAATTTTGGGACATGGACCGTCACGTAGTCGGAGTTCGCCAGGACACCGTCCAGGCTTCTCTGCACTGCAACCCTTGACTCGTCCGCCACCACCAGGCCGCGCTTCCTCAATTCCGTGGAGATCAGGGCGGTTATCTCTGTTTCCGGCTTAATGGCGTCGAAGAGCTGCACCTGCATGCCATACCCCAGCCCGACAGAAGCCACTTTCGCGCCAATGTTGCCAACGCCAATGATACCCGTGCTCTTTTGGTACAATTCAGCGCCCAAGGCAGATTTCTTGACACTTTTCTCATTCGCTCCGCGGGCCAACTCTGCATGCTGCCACCCTATTTTTCTCTCAAGCTCACTCAGCTGCCCAAAAACCATCTCGGCAACGGAAGCGCTGTTCGAGTCCGGCGCGTAGAACACAAAAACCCCATTTTTCGATGCGCGGGAGACATCAATGCTGTCGACTCCGATTCCGGCCCTGCCGATGAACTTTAAATCGGGTAGCTCGTCCAGTGCGCCATGGAATTGCGTGTTGCTCCGCACGACAGCGCCCCCAAATCCCTTCATTGCTTCTCTTAATTCTGGCTGCTGTTGCTTGCCGAAAGAACCCGGCACCGCGACGTATTCTATGGGGACAGTTCCGGGAAGAGAGGATGCTGTCTGCCTGAGAACATCTATTTCAACACCGTCAAACACCGCGACTTTCAATGGCGCCATGTACTTCCGGGGTGGAAAAACGTTTCCTTAAATCCCTTCTGACACAGTTTGTCACTTTTTCCATATTTTTGACAAAATTTACATAAAATTTAAAAATTTGACATATTATCATGGGCTGATGGGGCAGAAAATCGGGAATATCCGGGCGTTGGTGTGGAAAATCATCGAGACGGACAACGCGATAAGGAAATGCCTCGACCGGGACCTGATGAACGTGCGCAGCCTGGCTGCCTATATCATCAAAACGCACAATATCGATGCTTCCCTGGACTCGGTGATAAGCGCGATACGGCGCTACGAGAGAAGCCCGCAGAAGAAAGGAGAGTCCTCGGCATATGACGTCCTGAAGCAGGCGAAGATCAGCACGAGGACGGGCATGTCCTCCCTGCTCCTGAAGCGGACCGACTTCATCAAGAGCAAGCTCGGCAGGCCGGACAGGCTGGTTGATTTCCAGGGGCATGACACCGTCCGCATCTTCGAGGGGGCGAATGCGCTGACCCTCATCATCGACCGGAAGAACTTCGAGAAAATCAGGGGGCTGTTCCCCAGAGACCTCATCCTGGAGGAAAACAAGGAAGTGGGGATGGTCGAGATCACCTACCCACGCATCCTCAAGAAGACTCCGGGAGTGTTCCTGGTCATAGCGAACGAGCTTGCGGACAACGACATCAGCATCATCGATGCGCTGATATCGTCCAACGAGCACGTTCTCGTCGTGGCTGAGGAGAAGATCGTACCGACATTTCAGCTGCTGTATGGCCTGTGCAGGGCGTGAATTGTCCCCTTACAACCGCTCAAGAAGCATCTTCCAGTGCGCGTCCGGGCTGACCTTGTAGAAGGCTTTGGAGATGGTGCCTTTTTCGTCAATGAGGAACGTGGAGCGGATGATGCCCATGGACGCCTTCCCCATGAACTGCTTCTCTCCCCACACGCCGTACCTGTCCGCGGCCTTGTGGTCTGCGTCGCACAGCAGCGTGTAGGGGATGCGGTGCTTCGCGATGAATTTCCTGTGGGATGCCTCATCATCCGGGCTCACGCCCAGGATAACGGCGTTCTTCTCTGCAAATTCCCCCATATGGTCGCGGAAGTCGCAGGCCTGGGTGGTGCAGCCGGGAGTGTCATCCTTGGGATAAAAGTAGAGGATGACTTGTTTGCCCTTGTAGTCTGAGAGCTTGTGGGTCTTGCCTTTCTCGTCCTTTAGCGCGAAGTCAGGGGCCTTTTGGCCTTCTTGCGAGGCTGGCATGCTCTTCCGGGGTTCTTTCTTCCTTATTAAATCTTCTCCTCATGGTCGGCACAGGCATCCCAACTACAGAAAAGTGTATAAATCCGATGGCCACATTTCCAAAAAACAACCTCCAAAGACAACCATGCCCTCCTCGCCAGAAGAGGATCACTTGACTACCGGCCAGAACTCTTCTATGTTTTGGGCGCCCTCCTGGGAGATGGGTGCGTTTACCATTGGAGAATAACCAACCACTATCAATTTTGGTCGGCGATAAAGCCTTCACTGAGAAGTATGCAGGTATGCTTTCCAAATGCACAGGTAAAGTCGTAAAACCCCACATAGATAGAAGCAAGAATATATGGTTCGTGAAAGCCAATAGTTTCCAATTATTCACTCTGTTCAAGAAGGTCCGGGTCGACACCGAGTATTTAGAACTGCTTCTGCACCAGTCCGGAAGGCAGTCATCCCTTCTCTTTATCGAGGGATTCTTTGATGCGGAAGGATGTGTTAAAATCATCAAAGAGCCGGTCAGAATTACACCCAAAATATGCCTTGATCTAACCAACACGAATAAAGTGTATTTGGAGATTATCAGAAGCTTGCTTCAGGAGATTCTAGGGATAGAAGCGAGATATTCTATTCAAAAGGCCTTCATGGGAAAAGATGGATTCCCAAGACAGCAAGTCTATCATTTAAGGATATATAAAAGGGCGTCCATCAGAAAGTTTTTAGAGAACATTGAAACGACAAAAGTGAAACTCCCCGGACTAACGTCCGGTGCCTCTCCTCTCTAGCCTTCTGGACACCGGAAAACACTTCGCTTCGTTCTCCCTCATTGTGATTTTTC
>Ga0209518_1003124_pt1 | contig 14516 bp, 15 predicted proteins | sample RifGroB1_FD_183993 | JGI IMG/M metagenome (GOLD analysis project Ga0209518, IMG submission 183993) | Groundwater microbial communities from Rifle, Colorado, USA - Groundwater B1 (SPAdes) (version 2) | ecosystem: Environmental > Aquatic > Deep subsurface > Groundwater | place: Rifle, Colorado...
TCGTTTCCGGCAGAACCGACTCCGCTGGCTGAAACAGTATAGCCGGCAGCGTTAAGATATTGCTGTAAGCATTTCACCGCATCTCCCCTGGAACCGAGTTTCAAGGTAGAGGTAAAAGTGCAAGAAGCAACAGTTGGCTGCAATTGAGATTGCAATGCCTGAATCTGAGCCAATAAAGCGCTTATTTGAGCCTGAAGTTCGGCTGTGGTCTGGGCAAAAGCCGTTGGCATGGCAATGCCGGCCATCAACCAAACAGTCGTGGTCAAAGTCAGCGAAATGGCTGAGACTTTATTCATAGTTTTACTCATTTTTATAATTTAGATAACGCAATACCAATATACGAATTGATGTAAACAATGTTAATGAATTTGTATATTAATATCGCATTTGTTTTAGATTTAATTATTTATTTCTGAAAGCTATTCTTTCACAGATCGACCCTGCCAACGAGTGAGGTCAATTGGCCTCAATAAAAAGAATAACTGTAGTATCAAAATTAATGGAATGAAAAAACTCGGTTTTTCAAACCTTTTCCAATCGAATTTATTTAATTATGACGTTTTTCGAATTGCCAACATCCAACCATGGATAACTTTATTATATATAAATATAAACGGCGGTCAAGGCGATTAGTTACGTCTATGGTTGCCATGAAGACGCCGCGAAAATTATCAAACTAAAAATGATGAAAATCGTGATATTCCTTAAAACAAGCTGACGATCAAGATTGCCGCTTAAGCGGGCCATCATTAAATCTTTAATCGTTAAAGCCACGACTAGCGCCAAAGCCGAAGCATTCAAAAATCCGAGGGGTAAAAGAACGATTGCCCAAATGAACTGGAAAACGACAAAAGCGAATATTGCCGCCATCAATTTATCATTAAAAGCCGCCGCCAGCCCTCCGACATTAATATATTGCTTTTCAAAAAAAGTCGCTTCCTTAAAAAGCAAGAAAATCGCCCCAAAAACCAATAAATATTTCACGAAAAACAATTGAGATTTATCCGCAAGAAAGAAATTCAAAAAAACCGCCGCAAAAAGAAAATTATTCAAAAAATGATAAATCGCCCGCCTGTTAACGAAAACCAGATTTTTAATACTCAAAAGAAGAAAAAATAAAACTCCGAAAACAGCCGAAACAATCAGCGAAGATAACGGAGACGACCAAGGATTAACAAATAAAACCGACAATAAAAGAACCGAAAAAGAAAAAAAATAACTAGGACGAAGCCCCCCAGAGCGAAAATAAAAATAAAAAACCGTTGCGACGAATAAAACAGCTAACGACCAATGGCTATTGGCCGACCATAAAAGCAAAGCCGCGATCGCGGCTTTAAACGCCGATCGTAAGGCTGGATTCTTTATAACCGAGCTTAATTTTTTTAACATCTTTGAGTTCGCCTTTAATTAAACGGTTGGCTAATTCGTCCAAAATCGTTTTTTGAATCAATCTTTTAATCGGCCTCGCGCCATAATCCGGACTAAAACCGTCCTTGGCAATATGGGCTTTAAGCGACTCGTCGATCGTTATATTCAAACCGCGCCTGGACAACAAATTCCCGAGCATTTCCAACTGAAGATCAACTATTTTTTCAATCTCTTTCGGCCCCAATGAATTAAAAATAATAATCTCGTCCAAACGGTTCAAAAATTCCGGCCGGAAAGTTTCTTTCAAAGATTCCATCACCCTCTCCTTGAAAATTTCTGTTTTGTCTTTTTGTTTTTCCTTGTCCGAACCGACTTCAAAACCAAAATTGGAAATTTCCTGAAAATATTCGCTACCGACATTGGAGGTCAAAATAATAATGGCGTTTTTAAAATTAACCACCTTGCCTTTGCCGTCAGTTAACCGTCCGTTATCAAGAACCTGAAGCAAAATGTTAAAAACTTCCGGATGGGCTTTTTCAATTTCATCAAATAAAATCAAACTGTAAGGCCGATGCCTGACAACCTCGGTCAATTGTCCTCCTTCTTCATAACCGACATAACCAGGAGGAGAACCAATAAGACGCGCTGTTGAATACTTTTCCGCGTATTCCGACATGTCAATCCGAATAAGGGCTTTCTCGTCATTAAACATAAATCCACTTAGCGCTCTGACAAGTTCGGTTTTGCCGACTCCGGTCGGGCCCAAAAACATAAATGAACCGAGAGGCCGATCTTCCGCTTGAAGTCCGGCTCTGGCTCGGCGAAGCGCGCTGGCGACTGATTTAATCGCCTCATTTTGACCAATAACTCTTTTAGACAATTCGTCTTCAATTTTTCGCATTTTCTCGGCTTCGGATTCCAGCATTTTAGTAACCTGAATGCCTGTCCAGCGGGAAATAACGGAAGCAATATCCTCTTCATCAACCGATTCTTTAATAAATCCCCCCTTGACTCTCCGTAATTTTATTTTCGCGTTTTGCGGCAAGCTGTATTTTTTCTCAAACAATTTGAATTCTTTTTCCGCTTGCGGCAATTCGCCGTAAAGAATTCGAGCAACGGCTTCCAGATTGCCTTCGCGTTCAGCCACCTCCGCTTCTCTTTTCAAATCCTCAACCCGCTTTCTCAAATTATGGAGATTCTCAAAAGAAATTTTCTCGGCGTGCCATTTTGCCGAAAGTTCATCGTTTTTTTCTTTAAGCTTCGTCAATTCCTTGCCTATTTCCTTTAATCGAAGTTTTTTCTGATTTTTTCCGTTTTCTTTTTCCAGGGCTTTCTTTTCAATTTCCAAACGGACGATCTCCCTTCGGACTTTGTCTATTTCCGAAGGCAAACTTTCACTTTCCAGCCTTCTGGCGGCCGCCGCTTCATCAATTAAATCAATGGCTTTATCCGGCAAAAACCGATCGGTAATATAACGAGCTGATAAATTAACGGCCGCCACAATAGCTTCGTCGGAAATTCTTAAACCATGATGAAGTTCATATTTTTCTTTGAGTCCCCGCAAAATAGTAATACTGTCTTCAAGGGACGGTTCTTCCACTATAATCGGCGAGAATCTCCGCTCTAATGCCATATCTTTTTCAATATAACGCTGATATTCGCGAATAGTAGTGGCGCCGACGGCGTGAAGTTCGCCTCGCGCCAAAGCGGGCTTAAGCAAATTGGAAGCGTCAATCGCGCCTTCGGCCGCGCCGGCCCCGACAATCATGTGAATCTCGTCTATAAAAAGAATAATCTTGCCCTGCGATTGCTGGACTTCTTTAATAAAAGCTTTCAATCTGTCTTCAAACTCGCCGCGGAATTTCGTGCCGGCGATTAAAGATCCTAAATCAAGCATCACAATTTCTTTATTTTTAAGAGGTTCCGGAACGTCATTTGAAACGATTCTTTGCGCCAAACCTTCAACCACCGCGGTTTTACCGACTCCCGGTTCGCCGATTAATACTGGGTTATTTTTAGTCCGGCGGCTTAACACCTGAATCACTCTTCTTAATTCTTCGTCGCGGCCGATAACGGGGTCGAGCTTTCCGTCTCTCGCCATTTGTGTCAAATTAACGGCGTATTTTTCCAAAACCTGAAATTTTGACTCCGGCGTTTCATCGGTAATCCGCATTGAACCGCGAAGTTGGGCTAAAATCCTCAAAGCCATTTCTCGACGCAAACCAAAACTTTCCAAAACGCTTGAAGCCGGCGAACGGCTTTCCAAAACAGCCAAAAGCAGATGCTCGCAAGAAATAAACTCGTCTTTTTGCTGAGAAGCGATTTTAGCGGCTTTGTCCAATACCTGCATCAGCTCTTGAGAAAGATAAAGTTGGGAAATATTGGCGTTGCCGAAAATTTTCGGCTGCCTTTTCAATTCCTCTTGCAAAGCGTTTGCCAAAGCGTCTATATTAACGCCCCCTTTAACCAATAACGGTCTGACCAAAGACGACTCATCGGAAATTAAAGCGACTAAAAGATGGATAATTTTCAATTCTCCGTGATTCTCTTTAGCCGCTAAATCCTGAGCGTTTTGCAGAGATTCTTGAGCTTTGATTGTAAATCTGTGAAAATTCATCTTATTATGTATGATATTATAATTAAAAATTGTTAAATTTCAATAAGCCAATGGAAAAAATCTATTTAGATTACGCCGCTACTACGCCGGTTGATCCAATGGTCAAAAAGGCGATGCTACCGTATTTTGACGAAAAATTCGGCAATCCCGGCTCGCTCCATTCTTTCGGCCAAGAAGCGATAAAAGCCGTTGACGAATCGCGGGAGAAAATCGCCAAAGCCATTGGCGCGGATTTTCGGAAAATAATTTTTACCGGTTCGGCAACTGAAGCGAATAACTTGGCGCTGCGCGGCGTGATGAAATTTTTTTGTGGCCCTCGGGCAGTTGCCTTTCAGAACCAGAATAATTTTGCTCCAGCGACAAAATTTTCTTTCCCCTCGGCAGCCGAACCCCGCCTCGTAAAGGGAGTGGGAACCAAGCTTCGGCTGCCTGCGGGATGTTCTTCAATGCAATCTGCCCTCAACCAAAAAATTTCACTACTAAGAATTATTGTTTCCTCTATCGAACACGAATCGATTTTGGAAACTTGCCATGATTTAGAAAAAGATGGAATAGAAATAATTTATCTGCCCGTTGATAAATCCGGCTTTGTTGATTTGAAAAAATTAAAAGAATCTCTTAATGAATGGACAATTTTAGTTTCAATAATGTACGCTAATAATGAAATTGGGACAATTCAGCCAATTGCCGAAATTGCGGAAATAATTGGTGAATTTAAAAAAGAGAAAAAAAATTCTTCCCCTTACCCGCTATTTCACACCGATGCTGTTCAGGCCTTCCAATTTTTAGATTGCGATGTTGATAAACTTGGGGTTGATTTAATGACTCTGTCGGCCCACAAAATTTACGGGTCAAAAGGGATGGGACTTCTTTACGCTAAAAATTCAAAATTCCTAAACCCCATTATCACCGGCGGAGGACAAGAATTCGGATTTCGTTCCGGAACGGAAAATGTTCCGGCAATTATCGGATTCGCCAAAGCCGCAGAATTAGTAAATAAAAATCGCGAAAAAGAAACAAAAAGAATTACTAAATTATCGGCTTACTTTTGGAAAAAACTTAAAAAAATGTGCCCAAAAACGGAAATAAACGGCGCATCAATTAAAAGGCTGCCTAATATTTTAAATATTTATTTCCCCAGCCATCGCGCTGACGATATGCTGATTAAACTTGACTTGAACGGCATTGCTGTTTCTTCGGGGAGCGCCTGCTCGGCCAGAGCGATGAAACCGTCCTATGTCCTTAAAGCCATTGGCTTAACCGACCAAAAAATTAAAAGCAGTTTGCGTTTTTCTTTTGGCAAACCAACGACTAAAAAAGACAATAAAAAAACTGAGAGAAATTTTCTTTTAAGCGCCCATAATGTCCAAATGAACCCGAACCGCTTCTCTACTCCCTCTCGGCACCGTCAAATAGCCCTGTCTTCTCGCTAATTCGTATAAGTCTTTAGTAATTTTTACGTCATTAAGGCAGTAATTTTTCAATTCCTCCATTTTGCCGTCGCGGTATAAATTAGGGGCCTCCAAACTCAAGCCGTTTTTCCCCACCCCTAAATTGGTTTTTGCCAGCATATCCAACCCCACTCTTCTCCCGAGTAGATATTCTATTTCGTCTAAAAGATCAATCCGAGGAATGGAAAATAAATCAAAATCAAAATGTTTTTTCAAAACCGGCAAATCAAAACGAGAAATACTGAAGCCTATAATCATCCCGGCTGAAGACAAAATCTCGCCGACTTTATCAATTTCATCTTCAAAAAAAGAAAAATACTCATTTTGATTGTATGAATAAATGCCAATCAGAGAAACTTCCAAAGCGTCAAAGTTGTCTTTGCCGACTTCTATAAAAGTGTTTTTAGTTTCAATATCAATTACGATTTTGTCATTAGTCATTAGTCATTGGTCGCTTATCATAAGTCATAGGTCATATTACACATGCCTGTCCGCCACCTTTGAAGCCGCGTAACTTTCCGGTTTGGTTCGAACTTCAAAATTGTGGGCGCGAATCATTCCCACAATCTCCGTGATCATTGTTTTGGTTTCGCCATTCTCCCCAATATCAACATGGATTTCAAAATCAAAATTCGGCGCGTCAAAACTTTTTAGAATAGTTAAAACTTCTTTGGCGACTTCCAACGAGAGCAAGGCCTCATTCATAATTCTGTTGCGCAAAGTATAAATATCCCCGCTGCTTATTCTGCGCCAGAAATATCGGCCGCCATTGCCAACTCGATGAACCACCACGGCGGTAACAAAATCGGCCGAATTATTGTCGCGTCTTTCCGAATCGGTCCCGATAATGATTTTATAATGCCACCCCGGCTCGCTTTTCATAAAGCGAATAACTTCCAAAACCACCGCCTCGGCGTTAAGTTTTAACCCTAAAGAGCTGTTAAAAAATTCGTTCATTGTTTCGCTAATATTATTATCTTGTTTTTAATTTTTGTCAAAAGATTCTTATCTTCTTTAAGTTTTTCCTTAGCCGCTTCAAGCCCAACGCCCAATTTTTCATTTTCAAAACTGTAGGTGTTCCCGGATTTGCTTACCGCGCCGCTTTTAACGGCAACATTCAAAATATCGCCGCTGTAGGAAATGCCTTCGCCATACATAATGTCAAACTCCACTATTTTAAACGGCGGCGCCACTTTATTTTTAAGCACTTTCGCCTTAATCCGACTGCCGACAACTTCTTCGCCTTTTTTAATTTGAGCGATTCTTTTCAATTCAATTCTCACGGAAGCGTAAAATTTCAAAGCTCTGCCGCCGGGAGTGGTGGTTGGGTCGCCATAACCGAAAGTTCCGATTTTTTCCCTCAACTGATTGATAAAAATAATTAAAACTTTATTTTTTGCCGTAATCGCCGTCAATTTTCTCAAGGCCTGGCTCATCATTCTCGCCTGCAATCCGATAAACTGCGCGCCCATCTCGCCTTCTATTTCCACTCGCGGAGTCAAAGCCGCCACCGAATCAACGATGATAACGTCAATAATTCCCGAACGCACCAAATTTTCCAAAATATTCAACGCTTCTTCGCCCGAATCCGGCTGAGAAATCAAAAGCTCGTTAAGTTTCACTCCCAATCTTTTCGCGTATTCAGGGTCAAGCGCATGCTCAGCGTCAATATAAGCCGCTTTACCGCCGGATTTTTGCACCTCGGCGATAACATGAAGGGCAAGCGTGCTTTTACCCGTTGATTCTGACCCGAAAACTTCAACAATTCTTCCTTTTGGCAAACCGCCCACTCCCAAAGCGTTATCCAAAGAAAATGAACCCGTGGAAATCGCGTCAACATCAACCTTCCTAACGTCTCCAAGCGTCATAATCGCCCCTTCTCCGAATTTTTCCCGAAGCGATTCTAAAAGTTTATTAAGATTGTCATTTTTCTCGCTCGATTTTTTATCTTCTTTTTTTATAACCATCTTATTTTATTGTTGATAAATTATTTCTCTGGTCATCTTCACTTCTTTGCCTAAAAATCTTTTTGCCTTAAATTCAATAATGTTTGCGCCCGCCTCAAGAGCCAAATCTTTTTCAAACCAGCCGTCGCTTGAAACAAACGTTTCTTCGTTATTAATGGTTAATTTGTCTCGGGAAACGCTCAATTTGCCTTTTAATTTAACAATCGACGCGTTAACCGTTATGACTTCCTCTAGAGGATAAACAATTTCCAATTTTGGAATTCCCAAAAAATCATCAATTCGCCAAATCAAATAAATTATAGCAAAAAAAGCTATAACGCCAATAACGATTTTCCTTTTATCAATTGAACGGCTGACAAAACGATTGACCGGCAATTTATCTTCAACCCCTATTTTCGTGGTAATCTCGTCTTTATAAACGCGCCATATTTCGTTGCCGTCAACGCCAAGCGTTTCAGTCGCTTGTATCACAAAACCGCGGACATAAGGCAAAGCCGGCATTTTTTTAAAATCGCCCTCGCAAAGAGCGGTTAAATACCTTTCAGGAATATCTGCCGATTCAGATAAGCGGCTGATACTAAAGCCGCGGACTTCCATCAACTCATTGAAAAATTCTTGAAAATTTTTTTGCTGTTCCATTATTAATTATTTTATATAAACCTCTCTCGGCTTAGCTCCTTCTCCGGGTCCGATAATCCCTTTTTCTTCCATGATATCAAGCAATCGAGCCGCCCGAGCATAACCGATTTTGAGCCGCCGTTGAAGAAGAGATGCCGAAGCCTTTTGAGCGGCTTTAACCGCCTCAAGCGCTTCTTCGTATAATTCATCGTCTTCTTCGCCGCTCCCTTCCAGATAATTTTCCAACAAACCTCCGCCATTATTTCCATTTTCTTCAAAATTCAATTCCTCCCCTTCTTCTAAGTTTTTATTGCGCTCTTTTATAAAATCAGCCACCTTTTTGATTTCCTCTTCAGATACATAAGCGCCTTGAACGCGCTTTGGCTTTGATAACTCGGAAGAAATAAAAAGCATGTCGCCACCGCCAAGCAATTTTTCAGCTCCGCTTGTGTCCAAAATAGTTCGTGAATCAACCTGAGAGGGGACTTGTAAAGCAATCCGACTGGTAATATTAGCTTTGATCAAACCCGTGATTACTTCAACGGACGGTCTTTGAGTGGAAACAACCAAATGCAATCCTGTTGCTCTGGCCATTTGCGCCAATCTCACAATCGCGCCTTCTATTTCCCGACCATAAGTGGACATCAAATCCGCTAATTCATCAACAACTATCAAAATATAAGGAAGAATTTCTTGGGGATTTTTTTTGTTATAACTTTGAATATCTCGGCTGCCTGATTTCAAAAGAGTTTCATAGCGCCTATCCATTTCGTCAATCGCCCAGCGAAAAACGCCTAAAGATTTTTTTGATTCGGTAATAACGGGAGAAACTAAATGTGGCAAACCATCGTAAATTGAAAGTTCAACTCGCTTGGGGTCAATCAAAACTAGCCGTAAGGTTTGAGGAGAATTTTTATAAAGAAGCGAAATTAAAAGCGAGTGGAGCGCGATTGATTTACCGCTGCCGGTGGAACCGGCAATAAGCAAATGCGGCATTTTTTCGACATCCACGAAGATCGGCTCTCCGGAAACGTCTCTGCCTAAAACAAAACCAAGCAAACCGGATTCGGAAAAATCGGAATAATTCATCAAGCTGCCAAGCCGAACAACCGCCGCCACCTTATTAGGGACTTCAATACCAACCAAAGATTTTCCGGGAATTGGCGCTTCAATTCTTATCGGATGGGCCGCCAAAGCCAAAGCCAAATCAGAATTCAAAGCGGTGATTCTGGAAATTTTAACGCCTTCAGCGGGCTTTAACGTATAACGAGTAACCTTAGGACCGATATTGATTTCTCCCATTTCCACTGGAATGCCGAAACTTTCCAGCGTCCTTTTAATAATATTGGCGCTAGCACGCAAATCTCCGACAGTCGGCTTATCAATGGATGACTTCAAAAGATCAAGCGACGGCGCGACATAATTACTCAACACTTGATATTTTTTAATGCTTAACTGTTTTTTAGATTTTAAGCCAACGGCCGCCGCGATTTTTTCACCCACCGAGTTCTCTCCAATCGTTTCTATTTCCGTTTTTTCTTCTGTTTCAATTTTTGCTTCAATTGCCGGCGCCGCGGATGGCTCTTTTATTTCGATTTTCATCAGTGATTTTTCTCCCGATAGTCTTAAAATCTCCGTTAATTTTTTTATTCTTATAGGCAAATTAAGAGTGATAAGTAAAGCAATAATTGATATAATTGTCGCGATAACCAAAGAAGCGGCGTAGCCGAAAGGAATTTTTAAAAGCCCGATAATCGAGCCAATTGCTCCCCCTTCTCCGGAAAATACAATGTCAATAATTCCCAATCCGGCTAGAACGAACAAAACCGCGCCCAAAAAAGTAATTTTATAAAGCCGCCGCCGTTCGGAAGCCAAAAAAACGCCGGCCATTATTATTAAAGTCAAAGGCAAAAGATAATAGCCAATGCCAAAAAGCCATTCAAAAAGATTGTAAAAAATGCCGCCGACCGGTCCGGCACTCTGGAATCTTGCCAAAAGTAAAATGACGGCCGCGCCGAAAAACATCACCGCCCAAACGCTCTTTTTGGTTTCCGGATGGAGGCGAAATTCTTCCGTTACCTTACTTTCGATTTGTTTCTTTTTTTTCCTGGACATCTATTACAACTTTAATTAAATATCAAAATCGGCTAAAATTCAATTGATGAGAAAATTTAATTCAAATATTTTTAGAGCTTATGATATTCGCGGGAAATACCCCAAAGAAATCAATGAAAAAAATCTGGCCGAAATTATTCCGGCGATAATTCGCGTTCTTAAACCAAAAACTATTATCATCGGCCGCGACGCCCGTTTGAGTTCGCCGAGCCTTTATCGCGCGACGATAAATCAACTTAAGGTTCAGAAATTAAAAATTGTTCCTGCGGGAATTATAACCACGCCAATGCTGTCTTTTTTGGTAAATAAATTAAAAGCCGACGGCGGCATAATGATTACCGCTTCGCACAATCCGAAAGGATATAATGGCTTAAAAATTGTCGGCAAAAACACGATACCGATTAGCGGAAAAGATATTTTAAAACTTATATGAATAATCTAAAAACTTACGCCGATTTTCTTAAAAAATTTCTTAATCCTCAAAAACCGCTTCGAGTGGTTTTTGATTGTTCAAACGGAACAACTGGACCGATTATAAAACAACTGATAACCAATTCACCCCGCCATGGCGGGGCAAGCCGGCAACTAACAACTTTTTTGATTAATGATAAACCTGACGGGAATTTCCCGGCGCATGGGCCGAATCCGTCAAAAGCCGGCGCAATGGACCAACTTAAAAAAGAAGTTTTAAGACAAAAAGCCGATTTGGGAGCAATTTTTGACGCTGACGGCGATAGAGTATTTTTTGTAAATAATAATGGTGAATTTATTAATCCGGACGCGATTGCTCGACTTTTAATCTGGCAATTAAAACCAAAAAAAGTGGTTATTGATGTTCGTACCGGTTGGCTCGTAAAAAATCTTAAATCTCAAATCTCAAATTTCAAAATTGTTGAATCAAAAGTGGGACATTATTTTATTAAAAAATTAATGAAAAAAATTAACGCGGATTTTGGGGCCGAACAATCCGGACATTGTTACTTTGCTTTCAAAAATATTGGCGGAGAAAAGGCATATTTTGACTCGGGAATTATGGCAGCTATTGAAATCATCAACGCTGTTTCAAAATTGCCGTATAAATTATCAAATTATGTTGATTTATTGCCTCAATATTACCGTTCGCCGGAATTAAATTTCAAGATTAAAAATCCCAAGCAATTTATAAAAAAAATTGAGAGTTATTATAATTCAAATTTAAAAACCAAAAACCATTTGGACGGCCTAACAATGGAATTTGAAAATTGGTGGTTTAATTTAAGACCGTCAAACACGGAACCACTTGTTCGGTTAAACATTGAAACAATAGACAAAAATTATCTTAATAAAATGATTAAAAGCTTGTCTTCTTTAATTAAAAAATATAAGGAAGAAAAATCATTAGGCCGATAATGACGGCGCCAACACTGGCAATTAAAACTATAGCTGCTGATAAATCTTTAATTATTTTTACCCGCTCGTCATATTGAGGCTGGATAAAATCCATAATTTTTTCAATAACTACATTCATTAATTCCAAAATCAAAACGGAGAATATCATTACTAAAAGAACTGCTTTTTCCAATCTAATCAAGGGAAAATAAAACATCGCCCCAATTACAATTAAGGCGACTAAAATCATTATTCTAAAATTTTTTTGATAAACTAAAGTTTCTTTTAAGCCGTTTATTGCGTATTTAAAACTATTCATTAAGTTTTTCATCTTTATTTAAATTATAAAAATTTTCAAATAATTTCGCAACCAATATCGGGCCAGTGCCGCCGGGGGTGGGAGTATAAAATGACAACTGATCTTTGACATCTGACACTTGACTGGCATCAAAATCGCCGCTTAGTTTACCGATTTCATCAATCGAATAACCAAAGTCAATAATCCCGGCTCCTTGCTTTAACATCCCAGGTTTTATCAAGCTAGCCTGTCCGACTCCGGGAATAACCAAATCATATTCTTTCAATTCCAATAAGTCGCTCCCTTTTTCAAAAATAGCCAGTTTTTTTACTTTATTATTCATCAGCCAAACCGCGATTGGTTTTCCGATTAAAAACCCCGAACCCACCACGGCAACTTTTTTAGTTTGTAAATCATAATTTGTAGTTTTCAATATTTCATTAAGTGTTGCTACCGCTGGCGGTAGCGCGAGATTTCGATCGCAATAAAACGCGCCAAGAGTCCGTTCACCCAAAACATCAATATCTTTTTCGCGGGGAATAACATTCAAAACATAGTGACGATTCAAATGTTCCGGCAAGGGCAACTGAACGATTACGCCGCCGACTCTTTTTAATAAAGCAATTTTCAAAACTTCTTTTCTTAAATCGTCGTTTTTTATCTCTTGCGGGAATTTATAAATTCGAAAATCAATACCTAATTCTTTGGCAATTTTTTCTTTTTGTTTTAAAAAACTTTCTGATTGCGGATTATTGCCAACTAAAATCGCCGCCAAAATTTTATCGGGCTTTTTTTGATTTTTTAATTTTTTAATAATTTCTTGAGCAATTTGTTTCCCATCAATAATTCGCATTTTGTCAGTTTATCATAAAAATTCCCCGCAGTTAATTGATAAATCTTATCGCCGTAAAATATGGGAAAATAAAAAAGGAGAAGCGCTCTAAAAGCCGCTTCTCCTTCTTTCTCCGTGAATAAAAGGCCGTTATTGATCAAGCAAATATAACGAATTTGATTCTTGCCAGCAGCGGGAGTGCATATATTCTCTGATTGGAGTGCCAACGAAGTGCGCCTTGTTTCCTGCCGTAAATCCCTTTCCACATTTATAACAAACACGCTTCACGAACGGCATTTCATATCCGCTTTCTTCCCATGCGATAGCGGTTATCACAAGGGCAAGTAAACCTACTATCCATAGTATTATAACAACAATAACCACATGCTTGCCCCCTCTCTGCTTATTTGGTTTTTAATGTGCTCTGATTTTATATATATTAACATGCTTTTAAAATCTTGTCAATAACTCAAGCGCCAATGTTTTCATAATTTAAAAGGTGCGTTTAGTCGCACCTTTTATTCTAATCTCATTTTCTTGTCTTTCTATTTCTTTTTATCTTTCTATTTCTTTACTTTCTATTTTATTTCTTTGCTTTATTTTCTGTCGGTGCGGTTGACTGCACCGATGGGTTTATTCACCAAGATAATATAAATAAATTCAAGAAAATGTTCATTTTAATTATAATCGCCTTTTAAATTTTCTTTTGACGAAAGTAATTGTATGAGAAGAAACATCAAGAATCCTTTTAATTTCATTATGCCGAACGCCGTTAAAAAGCAAATAACTGATTGCCAGGCGCTTTTCTAACATCACCACTTCCTTTGGCGTCAACCAACGAGTTAAATTTTTTTCCAAATTGTCAGCCGATTTACCGCTTTTTATCCGTTTTAACAAAATATCCCAAGCTTTTTCTTTTAAATTTTTATCTAAATATTTTTTATTGATATTAACCATTTTATTTATTTTTAAACCATCTTATTTATTTAAATAATTTTACTCTATTCCTTAGTGCAGTCAACTGCACCAAGGAAACGCCGCGCCAATAAAACGTTGCGTCGACAAAATGCAAACCAAAACAACTAAAATCAAATAATTAAAATCAATGAAATAATTATTATTTAATTATATTTTCATAATGTTTAACAGCGCAATCCCCTTCTTTTATTGTTAGAGCGAGTAGATCTATTCGCCACCCCTTTTCATGATTTACCAATTCTTGATTGTGGCCGGCATATAAAGATGCCGTTCTTTGGAGTTTTTGAAGTTTGGCGCCGGTTAATTGCTCTTCAGCTGAAACATTTGTTTGTTGACCAACACTTTGAACGGTTTTTACCTCCACAAATACCAGGGTTTTGTCCGGCGCTTTGGCAATTATATCTATTTCTCCCCATTTTTGCCTAAAATTCCGCTCAATTATCTTATATCCATTTTTTATAAGATATTCACAAGCGATATTTTCACCAAATTGGCCTATTTCTGACCTGTAAGTCATTTTATGATTATAACAAATGTTTAACAACCAACAATATATGTAAGAATCTCGAGCATTGTTTGCCGACAAACAAATACAACAAAGTTTTACAAATTGTTTGCCGGTAAACAATGTTTCACACTTTTTCTCTATTTTTGTCAATAGTAAATCAATAAAAAACTTAGATTTTATGAGAAGTTTTTATCGTTTTACACTCTGTTAAACAATATTTTACGACAGATTCAATAAAATTTCAAACACTCCCAACAAACCAAAAAAAGGGCGGCCTCGGTTATTACCTTGGTCGCCCTAGATTGCGATTTATCGCGCGAAAGTTCAGATGTACCGGTTGATCATATCGCGAAGCTTCAATGTTTCACGGCGAGCCACTTCCGCGAAGTCCGCGCC
>Ga0209518_1003128_pt1 | contig 14501 bp, 11 predicted proteins | sample RifGroB1_FD_183993 | JGI IMG/M metagenome (GOLD analysis project Ga0209518, IMG submission 183993) | Groundwater microbial communities from Rifle, Colorado, USA - Groundwater B1 (SPAdes) (version 2) | ecosystem: Environmental > Aquatic > Deep subsurface > Groundwater | place: Rifle, Colorado...
TGTTAAAAAATCGTCTTTAATATAAATGGAATGTTTTATTAATGATAGAACGACACCTTTTTAAAATCCTCTGTAACGCTTGCTAAGGGGTCTATTTTTAATGCAAATACTTATTTTTGTGATTTTATACGTTTGATATAGAAATCTGTTGTAGAGGCTTTTTTTTGCATTTTAGCAAAACAACATAAATTTAGACTTCTTGAAACTTAAACTATCACTAAAACTAAAACAAGGTCAAAATTCCTTTGAAAACAGGATAATATTGTTTTCAAGTACCAATAGTTGAGAACAATTGCTATTTCCTAATAGTTCTCCTCTCAAATACCAATAGTGTTTTCTTATCAAAAATTCGTTCTTAGTGTACCAAAAATATTAAAATTACATAATCTTAAAACTACAAATTATATAAAAACTACCCAAAAGAAACTTATTTTATTGAAAAATTCGTTTCTAGTGTACCAAAAATTCGTTTCTAGTGTACCAAAAATTCGTTTCTAGTGTACCAAAAATTCGTTTCTAGTGTACCAAAAATTCGTTTCTAGTGTACCAAAAATTCGTTTCTAGTGTACCTTGAAAAAATATTTTAATCAATCTAACTTATTATTAATTCATAAATTAAAAAAATCAAAAAATAGGCTCTATGTATTAATAAGATCTATAAAGAAGAAGAAGTCTATACAACTTTTTAATAAACTTAAAATTAATCTTGACATAAAGGATAATTTATTGATAAAATATCATTTATGATAAAAAACAATGAAATTACATTAACAGAAATAAATTTTTTAAGGCTTCCTCTTTTCAAAGTTTCGAATCAAAATATTTTAGATAAACAACCTGTAATAGTAATATATACAGAAAATAACACAGAAATAGTAATAAAAGCTAGTAATTATGGGATGTTAAATTCTTTTGATAGAAAAATATTTTTAGCATTTGAACATTTATATTTAAAACAAAATCCGAATTTTGAAAAAAACGAAGTTATTGCAACCCCAAAAGAAATAATAGAACTGTTAAAAATAGATAGAAGAAACTCAAAAACTATTTGGAATTCATTATCCAAATTACAAGAAGTAAAAATAGAAGCAGAAATAACAATAAAAGAAAAAAATGGCTCTATAACAAGAGGTAAACAACAATTCAACTTATTGTATAGTATAGGGGCTTGGACTAATAATAGAAATAAAAAAACAGAGGAAGAACAAAAAAAACTAAGAAGATACGACAATAGAATAAGTATTACATTTAACGATTGGCATATAAACAATTTAAAAAATAAATTTTATAGGATAATAAATATAGAGTTAGTTAAAAGACTCCAAACCGATATAGCAGTAAGATTATTTGATTATCTAAATTTGAATGCTTTTTACTATGACAATAAAACAAAAAAATATAGACAAAAAACTATACTTAAAATAGACTATATAGAATTAATAAAATATTTACATGTAACAGAACAAAAAGAATTGAAACTTATAAAAAGACAATTTAGCAAATCATTACAAGAATTAAAAGAGAATGAAGTTATTATAGAAAATCATTTTGAAAAAGATATATTTGATAACTTTTATATAATTTTACATTTATCTAAAAGTATAAATGTTTGGGGAAAATTTAATAACGGAGACACAAAAGATAATCTTATAAATAAAATTTTAGACGATATAAAAGATTACAATATAAATCCTTTACTTAATAAACTAATAGAGTTAGGATTAAGTAATAGCCAATCAGAAAACATTTTACAAAATAAAAATACAGAATATATTGAAAAACAGGTAAACCAATTTTTATTTATGAAAAACAATTATCCAGATAAAATAAAGAAAGATAGAAGTTATTTATATAATTCAATAATGGATAACTGGCAAGAAGACTTATATTACAACTATCTAACTAAAAAAGATAAAGAAACACTGAAAAAACAACAAGATAAAAACAAAGAAACTCAAAAAATAGCTAATAAAATAAAAAAAGAATATGATGAATATGTAACGGATTTTTGTAATCATGCATATGAAAATATGTCTAATGAGAAAAAAGAACAAATAGAAAAAGAAATTGTAAAAGACTTAGATACTCCTTTTTTAAAAGACAATAAAAATGCTTTTAAAATAGCTTTTGAGTGTAAAAAAATAGAAATAATAACTAAATTAAGTAAAGATATTATGACTTTTGATGAATTTGCAACTAAATATAATTAAAACTATTGGTATTTAATAAAAAATATTACATTTCAATACTTTATTATAGGAAAATAATAAATATTTATTGTATATGGCTATCTCAATATAAATCAAGATAGCCACAATAATTTGTTATTTCTTAGCTGTAATATCAAGACATTTCATAAATAAATTTTCTGTTTGTCTTGATAACTTTAACATTAAAGAACCAGTAAATTGAAGCGTTTCACGAGTTGGAACATCTTCACACAAAAGCATCAGTTCGCTAATTGCTTGTAAATACTTTTGTTTTTGGATAAATCTACTCTCGATGTCTGCTAAAGATTGATTTTTAGGCATGTTAAGCCTCCGTTGCATAAAAAAATAAGCCTATACGACTAACAGCCGCAACGCTTGACTATCTCCGCAACGGAAAAAGAATAGTAAGCCCGTTAGTGTATAGGCTCACAGAATTTAACCGATAGCAAGAAAATAGTCAATGCAAATATATTAGAGGTTGCGAAACCCTAATATACTGGCTATAATATATTTAAACCTATAATTAGGTTTGGTTACATTAAATTATTTTTTTTCAAATATTCGTAAATAATCATCCTAATACCACTGGAAAGACTCAAGCCTTTTTCTTTAGTGAAATGATTTTCTAATAATTTTTTATGAGCTTCATTTATTCTAATTGGTGGAATAGATGAATTTTTACTAGTCTTTAAATCTTCTTGTGTTTTATCGTCTTGATAAATAGTTGAGTTTTCAATTTGTTTTTGTATATCATCTTTTAAATTATCAATCTTTTTAATTCCCATGTTCTAACTCCATTATAGCTTTTGTTATTGTATTTAATTCTTGAATAACTCTACTTTTAGGAGAATACTCAAATATAGGTAAATTTTTAATTTGTGCTTCTGCAATTTTGCCATCTTGCATTACTTGAAATACATTATAATTCTGCAATTGAGATATTATATCAACATAGATTTTATGTCGTTTAAATGATTCATTTATATTATTTATGATAATTTTATCGTGTCTTACTTGTTTTCTGTAAGATTTGTTAATTTTTTGTAACTCCATGTTAAACAATTCAATTCCATCATAACTAAAACATTCTGGAGTTAAAGGTGTTATTACTTCGTTTATCGCCAATAATATACATCTTTCCAGTTGGCTGATAGATGGTGACAGGTCAAAAATTGCAAACTCAAAACCAAGTTTATTAAATTCTTGTATTAAATCTTCAAAAACGAAAGGTTCTTGATTTAAATGATTTTCAGCATAAACTTTTAATTGACTGTTTTTTCTTAGAGTCGGTAATATATAAAGATTGTTCGTTATATGTTTGATTGCTTTTGATACTTCAATTTTGCCACTTAATACATCTGCTAACTCAAACTCTGGATTGTCTTTTAAAAACCATTTTGTAGAATTTGCTTGAATGTCACAATCAATTAAAATAGTTTTTTTTGTTTTTCCAATGTTGTAAGCAATGTTTCCGCTTAGTGATGTTTTGCCAACTCCACCTTTTAAAATGTGAAAAGCAATAGATTTTATTATCATAAATCCCCTCAAAATACCGCATAACAAGTAATATAGTTTGCTATTCATTGCATAGCATTTGAATATAGTTTGCTGTATAAAAGTATAGCAAACTATATCATTTGTGTCAATAGATTTTTTAGAATTTCATTGTATATTTTTTTACTTTAAAAAAGAAATAAAAATAATAAATATTAAAAATTGAAGTATTTTGGGCAAGTTTTTAGATTATTTTTTGTTATAAAAAATCATGGATAATTAAAAATATTTTCGCAGGGTTTGACAGTCATAAAATTGAGATTAATGTTATGTAAGTTCATAGAGAAAAAATAATTTAAATAAGGAGGTAAAAAAATGATAAATTTATTAGAATCAATTATCATTATTACAATAGTAGTAATAATATTGATTGTTATCTTAAAATTCAATGGTATATCAATTGAATATATGCCAAAAAAGAATAAAAAATTTAAAATTGAGTTAAAAAGATAAAATTAAACTCTCCAAAATAATCCTTGCAAGTTCTTTCGTCGAAAATATATCAACTTACACTATAAGCATTGTCACGAAAGAACTTGCAAGGCACAAATCCTTAGACGCTAATCTGAGTATTTATTAGCTAATCCGTGTGTGATTAGTTCTTCATTCAGTAGTTTACCGTGTCTAATAATGTCCTCAAACTCTTTGTAGTCTTTTGAGTAATATACAAAAACTAAGTATCTTCCGTACTTTTCCTTTTTGTGTACCTCAATTAGTAGGTTAGAATTGTTTAATTCTTCTTGTACAAACCGATAAGCTTTTACGCCTTCGTCTGTATCAATTGGTTTTGTATCAATACCAATTAATCTAACCTTTACATCTAACTTTAGAAAAAACCCTAAATCAATGTTTAGTAATAATGTATCTCCATCGATTACTTTAATAAGTTTTGCAAAGTAAGTATATGGAGTTCTACATCTTATCTCTACAAAACCTAATTCGGATGCGTTAATAAGACCAGAGTCTATCTTTTCTCTAATTGCTTCTCTTATGAATAGTGATAAGTTTTCAGTGTGAGTTTTAGCATAATCTAATAGTTCTTGAGATATACGAATCTGAAGTTTTTTATTCTCAAACATAGTAAAATCCTTTATCGGTGTTTTAAAAGAGACATTTTTAGGAAAACATAAAACGACCAAGTTGTCAATCACTTTCTAAAATCGAGGTCGGAAGGGGTGGGGGGAGGGAGACCTAAAGTTAGAGTTGATAAATGGTATCAATTATTGATATAATAATAAATTATTAGGGCAGGGAGAGAGGGGAAAAATGCTCATTGTGAACTCGAAAAGTAGGGGAAAAGTGTAGAGATTTGTTTTTCGGGAAATGCCCCGCAGGGGGTGACAGAATAAAGCAATTAAGTTGAAAGAAAAGGCTATTCCCTAGTAATGATCCTGCGGGGCATTTCCCGAAAAACAAATCTCGTCGTCTATACCCGAAAAGATAGCGAAAATCGACGCATTTTTCCCCTCTCTCCCTGCCCTTCCCCTTCTCCCCCCCCATTCTCCTATTCCGTCTTTAGACGGTTTGTTAAGTCCTATCTCCTTTATTTCTTGGCTTAATCACAAAAAATTAATATTTTCTTGTCAATAATTGTCTTTTTAGATAAGATGCGGTATATTTTTTAGTTAAGACCGAACAATTAGGAATGAAAATGAGAAAGATTTTACTGTTAGTGGCATTGTTTCTTGCAATAAGTTTAAATGCTCAGGACTCTCGTTATGATGCTGGGTTAAACTTGCCATTCAATGAAAAAGCAGGAGATGTTAATCCACAGACAGGAAACTTAACACTTGGTTTTACAGATGTGAGTTTACCAGGTAGAGCAGGATTTGATTTTACTTTTGGTAGGACTTGGTCTCTCAATCAGTCAAATGTTTTTAATATGTATCAAGATGGCAATGGTGCAAATAAATTGAGTAGTAATACAGTAGAAAAACATTATAGGATGGGAGTTGGCTGGAGTAATAACATACCATATATAATGGAAGATAATGACTCAGCAAATAAAGTATTAAATTTGTTCTTTGGTGGGAATGTATATGAAATAAATCAAACAAGTGTTGTAACAAATAATCCAAAATTATCAAACCTGTTAGGATACGATCTTGTAGATATGAGAATATTTCAATCTCAAGAAATAGATTATGTAGGAAGTGGTATAAATAATACAAATGTAACAAATTATGGGTTAAGGGCTTCGACCTTGACAGAAAGAAGTAAGTATTGCCTTTTACTTAAAAATAACGAAAAGTATTGGTTTTCTAATAATGGGGAACTGATGATGGCATCAGATAAATCTGAACAAAATAAGATATGGTATTTTTATGACACACAAAATAGATTAAAAATAGTAATAGATAGCATAGGAAGAGTAATAAGGTTTTTGTATGACACAACAAGTGGTAATCTAATAAAAATAGAATGGGATATAAAAGTAGGAGAAAAAGGGACAAATGGGGAAAGAAATTGGAATAATAAAACAAGAAGTGTTGAATATAGTTATATAGGTGGAGAAAGATTCCCAGATGTTATGTCTTTAAAAGGAGATGTACTTAGCTATAAGATGCCATATTTGTTAGAAGTAGTAACAGACCCAATGGGAAATAAAGCAAAATACGAATATGATAGCGGAATGGCTGGATTTACATTTAATAGTGAGAAGTCACACTGGCAAAATGTCTATTTGATGATAGTTGGAATAATGGACAAATGGGATGATACAGATGGAAAATATAAGAATAAAAGAGTATTTGAATACGAAACACCATCAAAGGGCTTATATACCAAATGGTTTTACAAAGGGTATATGGAATATTACAAGGTAAGTAGAGAGTATTATATAAGTAAAGATGGAAATGAAGAAAAAAAATATAATGATACAAGATATATATATCATGAAAATGGGGAGATGGGAAATCAAAATCAATACACAACAGTAATAGAGATAGGGAGAGTAAGGAGTACATATACATATTTATTAGGAAGTGAGAAAAAAAAAGATAATGTACTAGCTAATATAGTGACAGAGAGTGAAGATGGATATTTAGAGACAAGAGAGCTTAGTTACGACAGTAAAAGAGCAAAAACTGGAGAAATAGTATATCATAATGGTAAAAAAATCTATGAAGAGTCATATATATACGATGATAAAGGGAACTTGATAAATAGTAAAGATAGAATGAAATTGGAAACAGAAAGAACTTATGATTATACATATAGTGTACCATTAACAGAAGTACAAAAAGTAACAGTAGAAGGAACAATAAGAGAATATAGAAAAAAAAATGTATTAACAACAAAAGGGCAAATAAAAAAACAAATTGTATATATAAATAACATAGAAGTAGTAGTATCAGATTATAGTTATGATGAAACTTATGGAAATATGATAAGTAAAACAGATGCAAATAATAATACAATGTATATAGAGTATGATGATGAAAAACATTGTTTTCCAGTAAAAATATATCAAGATGTGTCAATAGATAAGTGGAATGATACGGCAGGAAATTATTGGACAAAGGAAGCAGATGGAAATAAAAAAGCAAGAATAAGAAGCTGGAAAGTATTTAATAATGATGGAACTCTATGGATAGAAGTAGATAATGAAGGATATGCAAAGGAACACTACTACGATAATAATCAACAAGAAATAGAGGTAGTAAATCCAGATTTGGATGATATAAGAAGTTTCGCAGAACCAATAGAGATAGTGAATAAAGTACCAATAGGAGATGATTTTAAAGACTTTTTTACTGAATATCTTGCTAAACCAGAGAATGCTAATTATTTACAAAAAAGACAAAATAATAGTGGAGCAAGGATAAAGATAGATTATAGAGAAGATAAGATAAAGACTTATGCAGATATAGACAAAGCAAATAACTCTATAAAAATAACAGAGAAAATAAGTAATGGTCTTGGAATGATAGAAGAAGAGATAGAATATAAGGATGGGACGAAGTATTCTATAAAGAAAATGACTTATGATAAATATGGAAGAATGATAGGTTTGACTGACCCTGATGCAGGGGATAATTTTGTAATATATGATGTGGATGGAGAAAAAGTAAAAAGATATGATAAAACTTGGATAATAAAATATGATGATGTAGGCAGACAAAAAGAAGTATATTATCCAAAGAATGAAGAAGGAAAAACACCATATAAATATATGGAATATGATGACGTAGCAAATATAATAAAAACAGTAGACCCAGAAGGCAGAGTTATAGTAGAGAAAAAAGATTGGAATGGAAATGTAGTAGAAATAGTAAGAAATGGGGATAGTAACACAAAGACAGACAAGATAGAAATAGTAAGGTTTAAATACGATGAGTTAAATAGAAAAATAGAGTTTGTGGACGCTAAAGGGATAGTAACAAAGTATAGATATGATGAGAGAAGTCTTTTAGTAGAACAAAGATATGTAGAAGGTTCGGACTTAATGGTTTACAATAATCTTGGTCAACTTGTGCAAAAGACAGATAGGAATGGGAATATAATAAAATCATACTATGACCAAATGGGTAGAAATACAAAGATGGAGCAGTATAGGAGTGGGAATGCACAAGTAGAAGAGGTAATAAAATTATCGTATGACAATAGAGGAAATGCAATAAGGATAGCAAATTCCAACTTAATAGAACATTACATATATGATTATGGGAATAGAGTAATAAAACTCAAAAGAAGACTAAAAAGCGAAGAAATACGGACTAAATTAGCAAATACAGTATGGTCTGGTGCTCAAAGTGAGCAAATATTTAGTTATGGGTATGTATATAATGATGCTGGAATGGTAACCCAAATGACATATCCAGATGGAAATACACATAATTTTACTTATGATGGACAGTTGGGAAGACTTGAGAGTATAAAAAATGGGGTAGAAAACTTTGTAGAAGGTTTTGCATATACTAAATCTGGTGTAGTAAACAAGATGTACTATGGTAACAATACTTATCAAGAGTGGGAGTTTGATAATAGGAAAAGAATAAAACATATAAAAATAGCAAACCAAACAGAAACAATAGCAGAGTTAAACTACAAGTTAAATGGGGTTGGAGATGTATTATCAATAAATAATAATGAGTATAAATATGATGGATTTGATAGATTGATAGGAGCAAAGACTCAACAACTAGGAACAGTAGATAATTTATCGTTAGTAGAAAAACATTTTGGGACAGAGATAAATAAGAACACAGTATTAAGAACTAACTACAATCCATTAGCAGATTTAAATCACGATGGAAGGATAAATGGGGAAGACCATTGTATAGCAAGTCTTGAGGATATGAGTCTTATATATGATGTAGAGAGTTTTGAATATGATAAGAATGGGAATAGAACTAAATTAACCCAGAATGAAGATATTTATTTTTATAGTTATGGAGTACAAAATAAACTAACCAAAGTTGAAAAACAAGCCAAAGGGAGTAAAGTTAAAAGAACATTTGCAGAGTATCTATATGATAAAAACGGGAACACGACAAAGAGGACAATAACTCGTGATAATGGGCAAAAGGACATAATTGACTTTACTTATGATACGATGAATAGGTTGCTAAGTACGGTTGAGAATGGGAGTAAGACAACAAGATATTATTATGATAATGCAGGGAATAGATTCATAAAAAAGACAGAAAAAGAACTAACGCTTTATCTAAGACATGGGCAGATAGCGGTTGCTATGGATATTGAGATAAAAGATGATTCGACAACAGATAAAGGGAAAATCAACCGATATGTACTAAGTGGAGACCTGTTAGCGGGGAAAATAACCAAGATAAAGCAGTTAGATGACTCATTTAAGACGGTTAAAGAGTGGTATCATCTTGACCACCTAAATAGCACTAAGGCAGTAACGAACCAAGATGGAAAAAGAGAGGCTCTTTATGAGTATCGCTCGTTTGGGGAAGAGTTGAGAAAACTCGGAAGTGGTAAAGCCAAATATACTTACGGGGGAAAAGAGTTAGATAGTAGTACTAACTTGTACTACTTCAACGCAAGGTATTATGATGCGACGATTGGGCGGTTTATTAATGTTGACCCTGTGCAAAGTGGGTTAAATTGGTATGTGTACGCGAATAATAATCCTTTGAATAGGGTTGATCCGACGGGGTTGGAAGAGAAAAATATTTTAGAAAAATCGATAGATTTTGTTTCCTCTAAAGTAACTTCTGTTGTTGATTGGTATAACAAGAATGAAAGACTTATTGGAGCGACAACAACAGCCCTCGGTATAGTAGAAATAGCTGCAGGACTGGCAATTGCAGGAGGTGGAACAGGAACAGGTGCAGGACTTTCTCTTAGTACGCTAGGAGGTGGAACAATAGCTGGTATAGGCATTGCATCCTCATCCATAGCAGTAGGTGCAACTTTAGTCAAAGGCGGAGTTGCAACTGCTACAATTGGATTAATGATGATGATGAGAAACGGAAAAGATGGAACATATAGCCCAAATAGAAAATTACCAAGAGATGATAATGGTAATCCAATACCAGATTCTCAAAATCCTCATACTCAATTAGGTAAAAAAGACGGTAGAAATGGTGAATATAATCAAGCTAGAGAATGGGGAAAAGATGAGAATGGAAAATTGAGTCCTAAGAAAGATATTGATTTTACAGATCATGGAAGACCAAATGAACATACAAATCCACATCAACATAAATTTACTCCGAATGAAACAGGGGGTACCCCAAAACATGGACATCCCGAACCTTTAGACTAATATATTGGAGACATATTATGTGGAAACCTATAGAAGAGAAAGAAATCATTAACTTAATAGATGAAACAGAATTGAAGTTAGATAATATTCAATTAAAAATTTGGAATTCCATAAAAATTAAACCAGAAAAATGGTCTCTTTCCCCTTGGAGCGATGAAGGTAATGGATTTTGGGTTGTTGGAATATATGATTCATACGCAATTTATTATAATGATATAGAAGATGGATTTAACACCTCAGAATATAGGAAGAAAGGAACATTACTTGAATACCAAACATATCAGTTTGAATTAATAGAAATTATAAATCGATTAATCCCGTCCTATCCAAAAACTAAATAGGACAAAACAAAGAAAGGAGAACTAATAATATGACTAAAACCAACCCAATAAACCAACTAAAATTATTAGTACTCCTTTCTTTACTAAACAAAGCAAGCCAAATTGAAGCAGAACAAAACCAGTTAATAGAAACGCCAGAAACAAACAATATAAAAGAATCTCAAATTGAAATAGAAGAGACAAAAACAACCACTAACTATACAAAAACCAACAATACTAAAGCAGAAAATATAACCCATCCTAAAATCCAGCGTAATCTGTGCCAATCCGTCATAATCCGTGAAAATCCGTGTTATGATAATGCAGGGAATAGATTCATAAAAAAGACAGAAAAAGAACTAACACTTTATCTAAGACATGGGCAGATAGCGGTTGCAATGGATATTGAGATAAGTCTTGTAGATAACACAACAGACATAGGAAGTGTAAATCGATACGTGCTAAGTGGGGACTTATTATCAGGAAGAGTAACGAAAAAATATACAAAAAACTTGACTACCATGCAGATTACTAATACAATTAGTAAAGAGTGGTATTGCCTTGACCATCTTGGGTCTACAAAAACAATTACAGACCAAGATGGAAAAAGAACAGCATTATTTGAATACCGAAGTTTTGGTGATGAATTAAGAAAAATAGGCTTAGGTAATGCTAAATATAAATTTCAGGGGAAAGAATTAGATAAAGAGACAAATTTACAGTATTTCAACGCCAGATACTATGATTCTACGATAGGTCGCTTTATATCAGTTGACCCGATACAAAGTGGGACAAATTGGTATGTGGCATTTGGGAATAATCCTTTGAATAGGGTTGATCCTACGGGGTTGGAGTCTTTTTCAACAAATTATCTTAAAGAATTTAATAATGGGACTGCTACTGACTCAGTTGGTGGAGCTGGAGGCTCTAATACTCTTATATCTCCTAATGTTGGGACAGCTATAGCAGGGGCTTTAATTACTTTTGCAACACTAGTTAAAGATAAAACAAAAGATTTAGTACAAGAAAAAGAAAAGAAAGACAAAATACTCGTATCACATTATACAAGTATAGAAAATGCAAAAAATATCATGGCGTCTCAAGTAATAAAACCTGGATATGGAGAAGCCTATGTTTACGTTATGTTAGGAAAATCTAGTCCAAAAGAAGCAGAAAAAGCAGGAGCTTTATATACAGATGCTCGAATAGAAATGAAAGTAAATCCAAATGAAATTATGCCAGATATAGGCAAAAGTGAAGCTGGTAAAAATGCATTTATGTTTGTTAATCCAGGTGCAGTACAAATTAGCAATAAAGAAGCAAAAGTGGAAAAAACAGAGAAAAGACCTAATTTATTTCAAATGATAAAAGATACATTTAAAAATAAGATAAAATAATTTTAGGGGACAAAAAATGAGTATTCTATCAGTACAAAATTTATCTTTTGATAAATATTTAAAATATTATTTAATTGGAAAAATAAGAGAAAATATTCATATATTTAACTATAATTTCGAATTTGGTAAAATTTACTGTATTAATAGCAATTTGGGAGATGGGGGATGGGGAATAAGTTGGGCAATTTCTGGACAATTTAAATTAACTAAAGGTCAAATCAAATTAGATAACAAAATATTATCTTTTAAGGAATTACAAAAATTATCATGGGGTGTTGGATTAGACGGAGAAGCATTTAGTTTTTTTGAAAATAAAACTACAAGAAACTTAATAAATAAGGGACTTACAAGAAATGATAATTTTACCACTGTAGAACAAATAGCTAAAAACTTTATGCTTACAAATGAGAGATTGGATAATAATTTCAAATTTCTTAGCGGTGAAAGATGGCGAGCTAGTATAGCAATAGGTTTTGCTAATAAGAAAAAAATATATTGCTTTCCTTGGATAAAACCAGAAATTCTTATAATGTATAAAGATTTATGGTTTAAAAATATATTAGAATATCTAAAAAAAGAAAACTATCTTATAATAATTCCAACTATCAACAGAGATATAATAAAAGATATGTTTGATGAAGCTATAAATTTATAATTGACCTTTTGGCTGGTAAGATAACTAAGACAAAGAAATTAGACAACTCATTTGTAATAAGTAAGGAGTGGTATCATCTTGACCACCTAAATAGCACTAAGGCAGTGACTGGACAAGATGGAAAAAGAGAGGCTCTTTATGAATATCGCTCGTTTGGGGAGGAATTGAGAAAACTCGGAAGTGGTAAAGCCAAATATACTTACGGTGGAAAAGAGTTAGATAGTAGTACTAACTTGTACTACTTCAACGCTCGCTATTATGATGCGACGATTGGTAGGTTTATTAATGTTGACCCTGTGCAAAGTGGGGTGAATTGGTATGTGTACGCTAATAATAATCCTTTGAGTAGGGTTGATCCAACGGGGTTATTAGAAGACAAAATAACTGATTCTACCTATGAAAATGGAAAGATGGTACCTAATAGTCAATCTAGTTTTGACGGGAAATATAAACAATTTAAAAATCAACATGGGGATATAAATGCTACTACAGATTCATATTGTGTTTATACAACAGCATTTAATGCCTATTCAGCAATGTTTAATAAAATAACTAATAGATACCCAACTTTTGAGGAATCACAAAAGGCTAGATTAAATGCAATTGATAATGGAGGTATTTATCAATCAGGATATGTAAAAGATTATTATAAATTGGCAGATTCTTTTAATAAAACATTTGGGACTAATTTTAAATATTCTTATACAGAAACATCTGGAGAATCCTTGGAAATACCTAATAATTTAAGAACAACGGAAACAAAAGAAAATATAAGTTTTGCTTTTGTTAGATTTAATCATTATGGTTATGCACATACGTCGCCATACCTTGGAAATAAAAAAGTGCAAGATGTTTATCATGATAAAAAAGAAGATGTATCTAATACTACAATTTATAAATATGGAACACATATCTACAGTTCTCAAGATACTGATAATATGAAATTAAAAATACCTGGTTATGGAAATAAATAGTGAAATTAAGGAGTAAAAATGACTAATCTAATAAAATTATTAATAATTTTATCATTGTTTGTAAATTCAACAATATTTGGTGAAAAATACTATAATAATGAATATTTTAAATTTATTTTACCAGAAAAAATCGATATTATTAATGGTACTATATTGAATGATTTTGAAAATAAATTTATTATTTTTATTGATATTAGAACACCTGATAATTTATTAGGAGGTATAGAAAAATTTAGAAAAATAAATGATGAATTTAATAAAAATGTACCCCCAGATATACCTAATATTCCTGCAAATTTTATAAAATATGAAAAAATCGATAATAAAAAAATTTCAATTGATTTTTTATTTGGTTTCGATCCTTCAGATAATTATATATGTAAAAGAATTTGTTTTATTAAATCAAATAAGTTAATTTCTATAACGATTTCGTATTTTTTTAGTCAAAAAGATAAAGATTTTTATATGAATGTATTAGATATTATTGATAACTATCAAAAAAGAATATACAAAAGATTTGCTAAGGATAATAATGAAATGTCAAAAGTAATGATAGAAATAGAAAAAGATATAAAGGATAAACAAAAACAAAATATTTTTCCTAAAGAAATGATAATGTTATATAAAAATTTTGATTTAATTTTTAATAGTT
>Ga0209518_1003136_pt1 | contig 14477 bp, 12 predicted proteins | sample RifGroB1_FD_183993 | JGI IMG/M metagenome (GOLD analysis project Ga0209518, IMG submission 183993) | Groundwater microbial communities from Rifle, Colorado, USA - Groundwater B1 (SPAdes) (version 2) | ecosystem: Environmental > Aquatic > Deep subsurface > Groundwater | place: Rifle, Colorado...
GACCAAACGGAGCCGGGAAAACTACACTTTTAAAAATAATTGCAGGAATTAGCACTCCTACATTGGGTACTGTCAGAACAAAGGGAAGGGTTGTTTCTCTAATAGACTTAGAGTCGGGTTTCCACTTGGACCTTTCGGGTTATGAAAATATTCTATTGAACGGAATGATCATAGGCATGCCAAAGCAACAGATCAAGCTTAAGGCCAGTAAAATCATTGATTTCGCTGACATTGGTGATTTTATTTCAGCGCCGCTTTATACCTATTCAAACGGAATGAGACTCCGTCTGGGGTTTAGTATTGCTGTACATTCCGATCCAGACATTCTGATCCTTGATGAGTTAATTTCTGTTGGTGATGTTAAATTTAGAGCAAAATCCGAGAAAGCAATTGAGGACTTATATAAAAGTGACAAAACTATTATTCTTGTCAGCCAGTGGCTTAGGTTTTTAAAAAGTAAATGCACTAGAGTGGTATATGTTGCACATTTGTAAAATAGAAAAATCGTATGTTAGGAATAAAAACCAAATTAAAGAAGAATCTCGGATCGGCATTCGCTTCACTGACCGGCGGCAAATTATCAAACGATATTACCATAACACGGTTAATGAACCATTTCAGGGCTGACCCTTATGGGCACCGAGCCAATATTAATGAGTCAGACCTGGGCTATGGATGGATTCACTACGCTTTAGTTAGAATGATGAAACCAAAGAATATACTTTGCATAGGTTCAGGCTTTGGATATATTCCCGGAGTATTGGCCCAAGCCTGCAAAGATGCCAAAAGCGGACATGTTGATTTTGTCGATGCAGGATATGGTCCTAATGATAAAAACCATTGGACGGGCAAAGCCTTCTGGAAAACCAAAAAGGGGAGAGAGATTTTTGACAACTTTGGATTGAAAAAATGGCTGACTTTGTATTTGATGCTAAGCCATGAATATGCAAAAAAAAACAAGCGCCAGTATGAATACATTTATATTGACGCAGACCATTCATACCGGGGAGTACTCGGAGATTACCAGTTATTTTGGCCACGTTTAAGGGAAGGTGGCTTCATGGCTTTCCATGATATAAACATCAAAAAAACTCTTGCCGAAGGTAAATATGGTGTTTATAAACTTTGGAAAAGTATCAAAAACAAATCTGCTTTTGAATTTAAGTTTGTAGGCTCGGGGCTGGGAATTATTCAAAAAAACTCGGCAAAATAAAAATAGTATTTAGATGTGTTATCTAAGTTTTGATGGCAACTGCACCCCTCTTCTTTTCTGAATTATCCCCATTCCGGAGTAAGAATTTGATAACTCCAATTTAACCGGGTAAGAGTCTAAGTCTCTCCATAATTTCCAAAACTCCAAATGAAATCCTGACAAAACTTTTTTAAGATGAATATCATGTAGGACAAAATAGCCACCGTTGCTAATTCTGGACCAAACCAAACGAAAATCACGTAATAATCCTTTGTATGTTGGTTCACCGTCAAAGAAAATGTAATCATATTTAGTCCGATTGGCTTTAGTGAAATTTTCCAAAGTCATTGTATATGTATCAATAAAACGATTATTTAGAAAATAAGAAAAGTGCTCCTTTGGATTTACCTTACTCCAGGTTCCTTGACCAAAGTTGTGACTTGCGGGATCGTCTGGATTATACATATCGTATCCCGCGTCAACAAAATCCACTTTTCCATACTTATTATCACTGCAGGCTTTGGCCAACATGTAGGGAATAAATCCATACATCGAACCCACACAAAGGACTCTTTTTGGTTTGATGTTTCGAATGAAAGTGTAATGAAACATTCCATACCCCAAATTACCAGCTGCTTTATTAATGTTCTGAGATTTCTCGTCACCCCATCGATAGTCAGCGCCGTAATGTTTGATAATTCGGTTTTTTATATATATGTCTAAAAAGTTAAATAATTTAAAAACCATGACATTATCAATGTTTCTTCTTAGCAAATCTAAACTCTTCCTGGTTTCTTTAAAAAATCTTTTTATCCCCAAATTAAGTCTAAATGAATCATAAAAATGGATTAATGATTTTTTCATGAGCATTTAAACAGCAACTCCTCCAATAATATCTCCGGGGTGGGCAGCCATACCTTCTTTTATCCAAAGTAATTGACCAGTTTTTCTCACTAAAACTTGTTCAATAATTTTATTATCAAATGATAATACCTCACCCAATACCATCCCCTTTTTTACCGAACCCAAAAACTTTCTAGCATGCCACAGCCCACCTCGAGTAAGAGCATATTCATTAACAGATGAGAACACGCGACTCCTGGATCTTCGATTCCTATTATTTAACATTCCGACGTTAGACATGATGTGCTCGGCCACTTTTTTATGAAAATCTATACTAGGCCTATCAATATAAGTAAAGCTTCCTGCTTCAGAAATAAAATATGAACACCCATTTCGGCCTAGTATGTCTGTCTTATCTGAAATTCTGTCTTGATCAAAAACTACTTTACCAGCTGGCATTGTGTTTAGTATCATACGTGCAAAATCATTAACTTCGGTATTTTTACTTTTCCAGGTAATTACAAAGGGTGTAAGCCTCTCGGTATTCGACCCCCCATGTAAATCAAGCCAGACATCTGCCTCCCGGACCCAATTGGTATGCAACCAATAAACTAGCTGTTCGCTTTCTTTGCCTGTTTCAGAACCGGGGTATATAAATTTTGGGTATTTACCATCAAGTGGATTAAGGCTTGTTTCATTCCAGAATCCCGGCAAGTTAACAATTGGTATTATTATCAGCTTCCCCGCATTCAAGCCGCCACAATATTTATCTATAAGATTATACGAAGCCGAGATTCCGCTGTATTCATCGCCATCCATTCCAGCAGTAATAAGTAGAGTTTTTCCCTTAATTGATCCGTTAATAATAATTACCGGAACATCTACTGTTTTACCGCCAATCCGCAAACGTCTAAGATTTATTTTGGGCGTTCGTTTAAATTTTTTTATAATTTTTGGAATACAATTTCCTTTCATTAGATTGTGGGAATTTGAAACATTGTAAAGTATACTGTGTTCACCAAAAAATACACCATGCTAATTTTTGACAAATCTTAATATTATGTTTGGAATTAAAACATATATCATAAAGGGCATCAATAAAAGACATTTGCTTAACGTAAACCCGCGTTCATTTCCAACAAATTCCATTCCCTCACATAAAGTCAAAAATTACATTGGTTATATAAAAAGCATATCATGGAAAAAATCTGAACAGAAAAATATTGGTTGGTTACATACCACACCTCACCCGCTTGCCATAGATGCATACAAAACTTTCTTGGAAAGTAATCCGAACCATTTGGGTAATTGGACAATATCGGACAGTCAAGAGTGGGGTACCAGATATCTTGAGAGTCAAGTAATTTTTAAAATGATTGATCTTTACCGCGGTAACCCTAAAAAACTTGAAGGGTATGTAACTAGCGGTGGAACTGAAGGGAATTTGTTTACTGCATGGATTGGAAGAGAATTCTTGAAAAAATTTCATCCATGTAACAAAATCTGCCTTATTAGAACTTCCTTAACACATTACTCAATTAGTAAAGCCGCAAATATTATTAGTCTTGATCAATATATTACCCCCCTTGATTCTATAAAATGGAATATGCACCCATTTGGATTATATTTAACCATTAAGAAGCTTTATAAAAAAGGGTATAGAGGGTTTATTTTACCTCTAACAATCGGATATACAATATCAGGAACACACGACGATATTCAAATTATTAATAACTTAGTGAAAAAGACAGAGAGAGATTTTAAGGGAGTCAAATTATTTGTATGGATAGATGCAGCTCTTGATGGGTTGATAGAACCATTTATCAACAATAAGTTTTCGCCTTTTTCCTACCCATTCGTACAAGCTTTAATTGTTGACTATCATAAGTTTGGTCAAGTTCCTTTTCCTGCAGGAATAATTCTATATAAAAAGAGATTGCGCAAACTGATAGAACAACCGATTGATTATTTACCAATGTCCGATTCAACACTTCTAGGGTCTCGAACGGGTATCCCAGCTGCAAGTATCTGGTCCGTAATGCATGTAATGGGAAGGAATGGCTACAAAAAGGAGATTGCCTCTTGTATGAAAAACAAACACCTTTTTATGAATGGTGTAAAAAGTGTCGATCCAGAAGCAAAAATTATAACCGATGCCAATAGTCTGACCTGTGGTGTAATATTTGATCGCATTGATCTTTCTAAACTTTCAAAGGGTGTTAAAGACAAATTTGGTTTATTCGCAAAAAAAACATCTATACGATTTTATCCGTCGCTCACAAAAAAATTAACCATATTTAAATTCTATTTCTTGCCGCACGTTAAACCAGTCTCAGTCAATTCTCTCTTAGGTCACATCAAAACACTAATATGATTCAAAAAATATATAATTCGATCCGTCTCAACTTAGGTATTAAAAAATTTCTACATAATCTAATGAGAAAATTACAATACCTTGTTGACACATTTTTTTTCTTAACAATATATCGTTTTCTCGATAAGTACATTGCAAACAGAATATTTTCCTATTATGGTGCCGACTATCGGTGGGGGAAGATGAAACCTCAAAATTTGGATAAATCTACAGGCAACCTGGGTTACGGACTGTTTCATAAGGCAATCATTAGGAATGCCAGACCAAAAAGAATATTGTGCATCGGTTCAATGTATGGATTTATTCCCTACATGTTGGCAAACGCCTGTGAAGAAAATGGACAAGGACATGTTGACTTTGTTGATGCTGGATATGACGCCTCTGACAAAGATGATGCAAGTAGACACATGTTCGGGCAGGGTTTTTGGAAAAGAATTAGCCCCACATCACACTTCAAGTATTTATTAAGGGGGAAATATGTTTCTACATATGTAATGACTTCAGGGGAATTTGCTAAGAAATACAAGTTTAAGTACGACTATGTATATATTGATGGTGATCATAGTTATGAAGGTGCTATTAAAGACATCAGACTTTTCTGGCCCCGGCTTAAAAAAGACGGCTTCATCTGTCTTCATGACATTCATTTAAAGAAAACATATGGCAAAGTTAAGATTGAATATTGGAAAGCGTGGAGAGATCTCTCACCAATGCCTTTTAAATTTGAATTGTCTAATCATTTTTCAGGATTGGGTTTTATTCAAAAAATCGGGAATAGCCCTCTCCCCAAAAAAATCACTCGTCATTGAGTCATTTGGAGTGTATTTCGTATCACACTTTGGCAATTACAACCATATTAAAGTCATTTGTGTTAAATGCGGCAAATTTATATCCGCTATAGAATCTAAAACTAGTAAATCCCGATTGTAGCAAATATTTCCTTAATTTTTCCTTCTTCAGGATCCATAAAGACTCCCTATAAGTTTGTACATTTATCCAACGTATAAACCCTGACAAAACAAATATATAATCAAGAACCAAATTGGATTTGATCTGGTGGTAAATTCTTATCGCACGATGTTTATTTTTCAGCCAGGCAAAAAGATATTTACTGGCAATATGAATAAACGTTTTTTTACTTTTCCCGCCGTTAGTGAATAATATCGGAAACGGGAGTGTTTTATAGACTTTGATTGAAAAATTTCTGAATTGTAAAAAATGATAAGAATCACTGTCCATTGTTACAACTTCCGAGGTAAGCTCTTTCTCAATTATTCTATCAAAATTAACATCGTCAATTAATAAAACCCCACCTTTGTTCAAATGTTTTTTTAGGTCTTTCAGAACTCTAGTTATGACAGCGTCTCCTTTAAGGGCAGTGGATATACAATACATGCAAGTTATCATGTCGAATTTATCCGCTTTTTTTAAAATTTTTGCTACGTCAGTTAAATCTCCTTTGTAGAAACGAACTTTTTCATGGTCCGCCTTGTTTAAATTTTTCATTGCTTTTTTAATCATGAGGGATGAAACTTCAATTCCAGCTACGCGCTTTATTCCTTTAAAACTTAAAAACAGATTCACATGGAAACCATTCCCGCTGCCGCAATCCAATATTGTCTCTGTCTTGTATTTTTTGAATAATTTCTCGAAAAAATAGCGTTCTCTATTAAACCGCTCGTTCCAAGAATAAAGATAATCATAAGAGTCAGAAAAATTACTCTCATACAACTGAATGTTATTTTTATTGAAAAATGCCATATCAGGACGGATTGTAGCAATAATTTTTAATTTGGAGTATTACCAAACTCAAATTGAATCTGATTGATTTTTTGTTCCCAACTGTTTTTATCGGCCAAAAATTTTTGTTTTGTTTTTTTGTTTGTAGGCCAGGGTCCAAATAAGATTTTTTCAATGTATCTTTGCCATTCACGATAATCTTTTCCTATAAAAACAAGGCCTTCAAAATAAGATAGTTCTTCTATTGGTGTAGAAATAACAGGAATCCCTGCATAAAAGTATTCAAAAAGCTTCATTGGGTAACAAAATCTATTGAAGTCGTCAGAAATATCGTAAGGAATCATTCCCATATCAAATTGTGAAATGATTCCCAGGATTTCACTCTTATCGTTACTTTCCCCAGTTATAACATTTGGAAGGGAGATAAGTTTTTGCATCTTGGTCCAAGTTCTAGCATCTATTTTTTCTCTCTCTTGAAGGGGACCCCAGATTACAAAATTCCAATTAGGATTATTTTTAATAAGGGGTAGAAGTAAATTCAAATCGAGCCGTTTATTCACCCCGCCAACAAACCCAATTACGGGCTTTTTTATATTGAGCATTTTAGCTTTATGTTTATTTCTAGGGTAATCTGAAATCCTAAATCCCTGTGGAACAAGTTTTACGCTTTTTCTGTATTTTAATAAGTGATTTTGAAGAACGTGGGAATTAGCAACAACCAAATCCGCAATTTTGCAAAGACGTGGTTCATGTGATCCAGAAAAGAAATCAACACAGTCATACAACAGAAAATATTTTCGCCCAAAATACTTGTATATAAATGATAGATTTGGATCAAAAATCCAAAATATCTTTTTTCGTACCTTTTTAAAAAAAGCTATTATTTCCGTAAACAATCTCAAAATGAGAATGTTAATTGTGGAATTCAAATCTGCGATAAATTTAAACCTGCGAAAAGGTATAAAATACATCGGATTAACCAAGTAGATATTTTTGGAATATTTTGAAATCAGCTTGGGAAACTTACGGAAAAAGACAACCTCTTTTATAAATTTTGTATCACCCCACAGATAACAAATAACTATATTTCCTTTCTTGGCTAATTCAAGAGCGGTTTGATTTAAATAGTCCGTTGACCAATCCCACGGGACATTAAATGGTACGACTATAATATTTTTCATAAGCTATATATCATATTATAACCTCGGTTAAGATCTGGTGTAGAATAGCCTAGCAAAATATCATATGGAATCGAATGTCCTCAAAAAAATTAATAGCATGCCAAACGAAAAGTTTCTTTTTATTACGACATTGTTTTTTTATATCGCACTTTTGATTACAAATCCCTCAAACTACATTGTCGTCTTGGCTTTTGTGTTTCTTTTTTTACTATATTTCTTGAAAGTTCAAAGCTTTTCCATATCGCTATTTTTTGTTTATATTTCTAGTCTGGTAGTATTGACCGGAAAAACTTATCCGATACAGTTATTGCCTCGTGGGACATTCCCTATAGAAATATTTCCTGATGGGAATTTTGTCAACTTTATAATAACTTCATCTCACTTCATAGCCTTTATTATGCTTATATACATAGCTCGGCAACTTATTTACAGGCAGCATGTTTTTAAACTCAACTATATTGATTTACTTTTGCTAATTTTCTACACATTAAGAGTAATTTCGGCATTTTTGGCATCGAAAAACCCAGAAATTTCAGTTCCGCTTGAAATTCTGCCGTTGAGCACGCTAATCGCATATTTTTATGCAAGACTAGTTTTAAAAATCGATTCAGTCCTGTGGAAAAATTTATCTTATATATTATGTGCTCTTGTAGTATTCGAGGGGGTATTGGGATTTACACAATTTGCTTTAAAATCTCCATTAGGTAAAGTTTTGGAACTTCAAATCAATGTTCAATATTTTGGTAACGCTGTTGATGAAACACAGTTTACTTTTAGACCAATGGGCTCCTTTAATCACGCAAACACCTTAGGAGTTTGGCTATCGTCAGTATGTATTTTTTTATTAGGATCGGGTTTAAAAAATAGATCCAATATTATTTGGTTATCATTTTTTTTGGGTTTATCCCTAATGGTCGTAACAATTAGTAGAAGTGCTTGGTTGGGTTTTACTTCAGGTTCACTTTTTTTGATAATGCATCTTGCAAGACGTTCAAAACAAACACTAACGCCACTAATAAGATTGGTTGCGAAATGGCGTCATATCATTGGGCCTATTCTCTTATTTCTTTTATTTTTCTTTATATTTCCCAGAATTGAAAACTCTCTTTATTCGTTTCAAACGGCCGCAGGAGGCTTCTTTTACCGAAAACTTCAGACCCTAGATGCGATTGAAACAATTAGACTACATCCAATACTGGGCGTCGGAACTTTAATGAGTGTTTATGAAGGAATCGCATTAAATCTTTACACCAAAACAGCTTCTATTCCTCTAGCCCCGGAGAGTTGGTATTTGTCGATAGCTGTTGAAAACGGATTGTTGACATTTTTTATATTCGCATTTTTTCTTATTACATCTTTAAGAAAAATTTTTAATTCCAATACCAGCTCTATAATCTATATATCTATAGCTGCATCAATTATTAGCGCCGCAGTTGCTGCCTTGCTGCAACCATCTATGGCTTTTGAGCTTGTTTTACTCTTTTTATCACTGACGAATGGTGATAATATGTTGCTTACAAATGTTGGAAAAACTGGCAAAATATTTAAAAACTAAATCAAAATCATTTAAGGTTTTTGACTGGATTTTAATTGCATTTGGATTAATTGCGGTGTTAGTGTTTGCGATTCTTTTTTTTAGAAAATCAACTTATATTACGGCGACGGTATCGGTTGGTGAAGATTCGACTTATTACGGTTCTTGGTACATCAATACAGGACCAAAAAGCTGGTTTGCCAATGCTTTTCATAAGGGACAGAAAGAGGTGGGCGGGCTTGGCAAGATCCAAGCTGAAGTCCTTAATGTATATTCCTATCAAAAAACAGCTACTAACCACGCTGTTTATATTGAACTTAAGCTAAACACTGTTTATAACCGAACTTCAAACACTTATACCTATAAAGGTGCTCCTGTACTTGTTGGTTCAATGATTAAATTAAACCTTGACAATGTATATGCCCAGGGGCTTGTGACTCAGGTTCAAGGATTTCCAAACAATTTTACTAATGAAAAAATAAAGTTGGAGGCACAACTCAGAGAAGAGAATGAAACATTTCTTCAATCGGCAGGAACAAAAGACTATCTTGCAGACGCTATTCAAAAGGGCGATGTGGTTAAAGACAACGGTGGCTCGGAAATAATTAAAGTTTTAAATAAAAGAGTCGCTCCTGCAATAATAACCGTTACGACAAGTGATGGAAGGGTGGTGCAAAGTACTGATCCAACAAGAAAAGATGTCTTTTTTACGCTCGAGGTGTCTACACAGAAAATCAATGACAAATATTATTTCCTAAATGACATTCCCATACTTATTGACCAACAGATTCCTATTAATACAACAACGGTCTCAATTTTTCCTGTTGTTACTAAATTTCTGCCTTACTAAAACTTCGAATACAAATGATTAGATATGAAATTCAGAGCTATTTCATGAAAAGAAATAAAAAAATCAAGAAAATGTTAATTTATGGAATATTGGGATTGTTGTTAGGTTTTAGGTTCTTAATGATCTTTGTGAACTTGGGTTGGAATGACGACATGGCGAGGGATCAGATTTATGCAAGACTACTATTCAAAAATCAGTCGATGGTCGATCTGGGACACTGGAACTCGGTGCTGGGGGTCAGCTACCCTCCATACTACTATTACATATTAGCTTCTATAAGGAGTGTCCACGATTCATATGGAATGGTTTTACTTGTTCATGTCATTTTAGGCATTGTCGCTCTCGTATTTATATATAAAATCACCAAAGTCTTAAGTTCAAAAACAGAGGCCATAATAGCAGTGTCTTTGTGCACCATCTCCCCGATAATGATTAATGTGAATTCGAGTGTGTGGTCCAGTTATTTTTCCACTTCAATTGGAATTATTGCAATGTATTGGGGAATTAACGCATTTTATTCAAAGCCTCAAAACATGACGCAAATCACTCTGGCCATTATTACCACTTCATTTTTAACAACAATATTTTACGGGGCAACTCTTCAATTATTACTACTTGTAGTTCTCATGTTTTGGCTGGGTAATCGGGGGGTTGTAAAAAAGATATTTATTTTTCTACTTGCCATTACTGCTTTTTCGCTTTTCAATTTTAAGCTCGTTTCGCAAAACAGTGTTCTACATCTTATTAACTTAAATTTAAATCCGGTCCTAGACACAAATATTGTTAACTACAAAAACTTCTTCAGTCAGTTGTATTTTAATATGTCTGACAACATTATAAAACCGAGGTTTGTTGTCGTTTTTAGCGTAACATTTTTACTTCTATTTATTATTTATTTTTTCAGTCGCAATAAGCGTACCACTAAAATAATTGTAGGGTCTTTACTCGTTTACACTTTATTTGGATTCTTTTTTTCAGCAAAAACAGGTGAAGCATATCACGGCATATTTCAATATCCATTCATATATGTTTTGTTTGCCATTTTTTCAAAAAAAATAATAACCACCATCAAAGGTAAAACTTCTTACTTTGTGTATATTTTTCTAATAGTATCCATGTTCTATGCAGTTTTCCCGCAACAACTTTTTAAAAATTTTATTAATAAAAACATGTCCAAGTATTCTTTGATAAAAGATTACTCCTTTCTAATTCTAAATAAAAATAAGGATAATAATGTTTTGATTTTAAGTCCTTTTGAAAAAAACGGCACAGCAATTTATTGGCAATCTGCAAATTTCTGGTACTACGATACATTTACAAATCCAAAAAACTATGAACTTCAGCCAACCAGCCTGTGTAGGGTAGCAACCGGAGGAATCTGCTACTCCAACATCCCAGATATGATAATTCTATTGTGCGCTTTCAATGAAAATAAATTAAATAATTTTTTGTATCCCATAAGCCCCGGTTTATGTTCAAATGAGCTAGCCAGAATTGAATCATTAGTCGGTTCAAACGTCAGACATAAAGTAGATGAAATTAACTACATTACAGTAGATAAAAATAAATATTTAAAACTGAAGGAATCGCTCCTTGAATAAAGAAGTATGAAAATTCTAATAATTAATAATCACCTTAAAATGATAGGTGGGGCAGAAAGATACACCCTCTCTCTAGGCGATCTTTTGGCAAAACATGGACATGACGTTGCATATTTTAGCACGATTGACCGCGGAAATATAAATACAAAATGGAATAAATATTTTATAAAAAAGCTGGATTTTAAAACTAAAACCTTTAAAAACTCCCTTGATAAATTTCCTAAGATTTTTTATTCTTTTGAGGCCAAAAAAAATATTTCCAAGCTTCTGGATAGTTTTAAACCAGATATTGTTCATTTACAAAATATCTATTACTACATTACCTCCTCAATAATTAACGAGATTAAAAAAAGGGGGATTCCTATTGTCCAGACGGTGCATGATTACCAGTTAATTAATCCGAGTGTAATTATGTTCCATAATGGAAGTATTTGCGAAATTTGTAAAAAAGATAATTACTACAAAGCAATATTTCATAAGTGTGTAAAAAACTCATATACGGCAACGCTCATGTCTGTTATTAATTTGTACTTCCAAAATTTTAACGATTATCATCAAAAAAATATCGACGTCTTTATAACTCCATCATTATTTATGGAGAAAAAACTAATTGAATATGGTTTCAGCAAAAGCAAAATCGTACAGATAAACAATTTTTTATATGCTTCCAAGGCAGCTTCAAATTTGAGAACTTCGGGGAAAAATGTTCTATTTTACGGAAGAATCTGTGAAGCAAAAGGAATATTTCTTATTCTTAAAGCGGCAGAAAAACTGCCCGGAATTAGTTTCAAGATTGCCGGTAATTTTGAAGATGAGGAAGTGAGATCGGAGGTTTATAAAAAAATTGCAGATACAAAAATAGAGAATGTTGAAATTCTAGGTTTTAAGAGAGATAAAGAACTTGATGAATTAATTAGAAAAAGTTTATTTGTTCTTGTTCCTTCACTTTGGTACGAAAATCAACCATATTCAGTACTTGAAGCATTTAACTTCGGAAAACCTGTAGTTGCTTCTAAAATTGGAGGTTTACCCGAACTTTTAGATTCTGATAAAAACGGATTTCTTTTTGAACCAAATGACGTCAAAGATTTTATTCAAAAAATTCAAACTCTTTTAGATAAACCGAATCTAGCAAAAAAATTTGGATTAAATGCAAAAAAAATGGTGGAGTCAAAATATGACCCCGAACTTCACTACAAAAGTATAATGGCAACATATAACAAAGTAATCATATAAAATGAAAAAGGTAATACTCATAACCTCAATTTTTATTTTTTTTACGCTACTTTTTACGTTTCCGGCGGTTCTTCACCTATCTGACAAAATAATCGGAGATGGAGCTGATAGTTCACTGCTCATAGGCTGGCAACACGTTGCAAGAACACAAGTTGAAAAAGGTGTTTATCCATTTTCCTGGACCAATTATTGGAGGTACCCTACAGGTTTTGATTATTCAATCAGCTATGATTCTGTAATTTTTATATCACTGGGTCTATTTTTATATAATTTTTCCAACAATCCTGTCTTGGTTTACAACATATCGGTCTTAATTTTAGTTTTACTTAATGGTTTATTTACTTTTTTATTTTTTACCAAACTATCAAATAACAAAATATACGGAGTATTGGGTGCTATTATCTATGGTTTTTCCTTTTATGTGTTAGCAAGGCTTGGCGGGCATATGAATTTAATATTTATAGGAGCGTTTCCTTTCTTTATATATAGTTTGATTGTATTTAAGGAAAAAAGGGCAAGTGTAAGTGCTTTTTCGCTTGTTGGCCTATCAACAACTCTAATATTCCTATCGTCACTGCAATATTTTTTGATTCTTCTGGGATCCAGTTTGATAATTGTTCCAATATTTTATTTATACTATCCCACCCTTTGTAAAAAGTACTTTTTACTTATTATTAAAAATGTAGCCATAGCTGCAGCAACAGTTCTTGTGACTTTGACTGTTTTTTTAGTTTTCAACGCGGGACACGTGTTAGCCTTTCTAAACGGCACGCTTACTACTCTTCCCGCGGCATATATGTCGTTTCTTTCACCGTTTCCTGTTAATTTTTACCTGCCCAATACATACATCCCGCTTCTAACAAATACACTTCATTTCCCTAATACATCACTCGGGGGTATAGAAGGTTCCTTTTATTTGGGATTAATTGAGATGTTTTTATTTATACTTTTTCTATTTATATCTAAAGACAAAAAACTTAAAAATTTCCTTTTGACATCCACCATTGTTTTGTTAATCGTCTCCTTTGGTTGTAGTTCCAGTTATATGCCATATTGTTATATGTACGAGGTATTTCCATACAAGGGAATTACCGAGATGGGCAGGTTTTACGTAATACTTTATTTGCTCTTTACCATCGGGATTATAAGTGTCGTTAAATACATAAAACCTGGTTTTAGATGGCTAATATTGATTATATTTATGTTTGTCATATTTGAGAGGCTTCCTTCAAATTTTTATCTTAGCGATTTACCCAACCAAGAAGGCTTTATAAAAGCGGTTAAGGGTCTTGATTCAAAAGCGGTATTAGACTTACCAATAATTAACCAGTGGACAAGTACACGCCAAAAAAGCAACTACGACCTTTATTCAATTTATTACCAAAAGCCAATTGTGGGGGGGTCTATACAATGGGTGGGAAACACTCCAGAATCAGAAATTTTTTTAAATAATCTTTCAGATCTAGAATGCGGCACACATTCACTGATTGCCGGTGATTATATTCATAACACCATGGTACCTATGTTAAAGAAAAACGGTATACGTACAATTGTTTTTCATAAAGAATTAGAACCATTTGACGAAGGTCAGCAAATTTGTGATCAGGCCATGTTTAATATAGAAACTTTGCTATACAAATCGGGGGTTTCGATAGAAAAAGTTTACACGGACAAAAACACTGATGTTTTTCAATTAGAATGAAAGTAGCACTTTACTATCCATGGATATATTTAAAAAGCGGGGTAGAGCGGACAATACTTGAAACCGTTAAAAGGAGTAAACACGAATATACAATATTTACAAACCACTACGACAAAAAAGGAACATATCACGAATTTAAAAACTTAAAAGTTCTAGAACTTAGAAAAATACCAGTCAGAAGGAATATTGTCTCCGTACTTCTGGCCGCAATAGTAATCCTTTTC
>Ga0209518_1003140_pt1 | contig 14464 bp, 13 predicted proteins | sample RifGroB1_FD_183993 | JGI IMG/M metagenome (GOLD analysis project Ga0209518, IMG submission 183993) | Groundwater microbial communities from Rifle, Colorado, USA - Groundwater B1 (SPAdes) (version 2) | ecosystem: Environmental > Aquatic > Deep subsurface > Groundwater | place: Rifle, Colorado...
CTGTTCTTCGCCATTCGGCGTTTACTTTTTCCCATTCGGCGGTTGCTTTCTGCCATTCGATGTCTGCATTTAGCCATTTGATGTTTGTCTTCTCTTTTTCTAGTTTTATTTTGGCTTTTGTTGCTGTGTCGAAGTCTGTGTTTGGTATATATGGGTTTTTCATGTGGTTGTTTATAGATAAAGTTAGGAGTAATATATTTAGGTAGATTTTATTTGGTTGCTTTGATTAGTTCTTTGTTTAGTATGCCACCGAAGGAGGTGTAGTCTTCGGTTAATTCTTCTCCTTTTTTAATTTTGCGTAAAGTTGTGTAGCCTGTTGTGTTTGGGGATTTTGCGTGATTCATGAATGAAATGTAGCTTTGATCTTTGTTGGGGTGGGTGAAGTTGGTAGATGATTGGTGTCTTTGTTGTATAATCTTTTTAATTTCTGGGCGTAGTTTGTTAAGTTGATGGAAGGAGTGTAGTTGTATGTTTGTTTGTGTGGTGAAATTGATTGGTGTGTCTTTAGGTATTGTTCGTATAGCAAATACGCCTATTCCATGTAATGTTGAGGGGGCTAGTTTACAGTATACTTCATTGTTTAGTTGTTGGATGGTTTCGTCGTCAGTATATGTAGAGTTGGTGGGCATAAGTTTAGTAGATTAATGGTTGTTTTAATTATATTTTACAAAGTAAGTAACTAAATAGATTATTACTATGGCGTAAGCTGCCATTAAGATGATGGCGAATGAGATGAGTTTAAACGTTGAAAGGAGTATTTTGTTGTGTGTGGGCTTGATGATTTTCATTATATGTTATTTAATAGATAAAATGGGGAGTAATGTGTTTATTCTATACTAATAGGTGGTTAGGAAGTAAGATATCATTATTTCCTACTAAGTATATTTTTTAGTTATTATAGAAGGAAAGCTCCTTAACTATAAATAAAGTATATATAGTTGTATCACCCATTAGAATATAATGATTGATAATGGTAATTTAATAGATAAAATGAAGGAGTATTAAGTTAATTCTATTCTAATAGATAATAAGTTTATAAGGATTTGTGTCTATTGGGGCATTATTTGTGTTTGTTAAGATAGTTTATTATTTATTGAAATATAATTTATAGGGTGGGGGGAATAGATAGGGATAGATGGGGGAATTTTGAAATAACGAAGTTGATTTTGGCACCATATTATTCCCCCTTCTCTCCTCCTTACACTCCACTATTCCCCACCTTCCCCCACTCTCTACTGTCTAATGTTCAATGTTTATAGTACAATCTCTATGGTGTACAGCACACAAGGAAAGCTAAAAATTTCTGTATAGTAGTGATTTCTTATGTTTTCTAACTTTTTGGAATGAAAAACCATAATGGGATTTATTTAACGATTTTAACATATTTAAGTGTTTTGTTGGCCATAAGAATGCCCCTACCGTTTGTCCTAGTGCTGTTGAGACTCCTATTACGGTTTCGTCTGACATTTTATTTTCTAATAGAGCATTTAAGTAATTATGAATCATATGGTTGTTTATAGATAAGGGGTGATAAAAAAGGCAGTAAGCCTTTGTACACTGGTACACGATAAGCTTACTGCCTTTTTTTAGTTTTGGTTTAGGACTTCACGGCCCTTTATCCAGGTCCAGATGGTTTTGCCTGTTTGGGGATTTACTGCATCGGTGGGTTTCTGATTCAAGAAGTGAAGCTTCTTGCTATCAGGATCGCGGAACATAAAGCCGACTCCACGACGCGAGCTCTTTTTCAATAGCTGATTGATGGGTTCAGCTAGAGCTGCGGCCACGGCGTATTGTTGATAGCCGTCACCTTGTATAACGCCGTTGAGGGCAGGCATAATGTCTGCTGGCGTTATTTGAGTTTTGGGCGGGAAGACCCGCACGTCAAACTCGTTTAAGGCCTGGGCGAATTCATCGCCTGATGTGACGTTTGGCATAACACTAATCCTTTCGGCGGGTTTGTGGCCCGCTAATTAATAAGCAAAAAAGAGTAAATTTCGCTGGTTGCGCAATTTGTTACGCAACGGGAAGAGCTATTTTGATACGCAGGTTATAATTCATTGGGTACTTTTTGGTGCCGTTATCAATGATGGCTGCGATTTGTTTGTTTTCAGGCATGGCGTCGACAATAGCGGCCGGTGGCGCCATTAAGCTATGAAGCTGGTCTAGTGCCTGTTTTACGGTGGTATATTCCATAAGGGGTGGGGAGAGAGCAGTTGGTTGCTCTCTCTAATTAGATTTGTTTAGTGCGGCCAGCGGATGGTCGCGGAGGGTTTCAACCCATTAAAAAGTAAAGGAAGCGCCTGCCAACACCAGATAGCGGGAATAGCAGGCATATTTAGCACTATCTTTCTACTGACTGACAAGCAGGTACAGCGCTTCCGCGAGTCTTTAGGAGACTCCGTTATCTCACTACAGCAATATCAGCAGTCTGGAAAAACCAGAGAGAGGCCAAGCGATAATCGTATTGCTCAATTGAAATAGTCTTGACCTAATCGGGGCGACTTATGGGCGCGCACCCTATAATAGTGAGATAGAGGAGTCCCCCAAGGGGAGTAGGTGTACCACTCAGCCGCGATTAGGGGCTGCCGTCTAAGGGGATTTTACGATGTGGTCGAACGCTTAAGCCAGGCAAGCTGACGATTATGAAAGGGGGACACTACAAGGTGCCCTAAGAGAGTAAACTCTCCTAGTGCCAAGGGCAACGCCGCGCTAATGGCGGACGTAGGAAGCCGCTTGGGCTTGTCTGTGGGAGCGGTGTAGAGTACCCAAAAAGAGTAAATAAGGCAGGGGGGAGTGCTTTGGGTTGAGGAGGTAGGGGGGTTGGGGATGTAAGGATCCGAACCCACCCGCTCCCCGGCAACTTTCGTCTAAATAGTCTTCTACTGTTCCCTGTCTACTGTTTAGGGTAAAACGAGGGGGTGCTTTGGAATGAAAACCGTAAAAAGACCACCCTGGGAAAGGAAAGAAATTTTCCGGAAAAATGTTCCTTGACAAACCCTTAGTATCTATGCTATAATGATTAGTGGAGTTGGTAGTGGCGTGGCGGACCTATAGCATCCGTGTCTGTCGGCAAGTGTGCAGAACGGGCCGCGAAACGATGGTGGGGTAGGATGATCTCTATCCGGAGCCATACAACAGATACCACGATATAGCCCAGCACAGGGCTGCTAGACTATCAACTCCTATCACGCCCTTTAGAAAGGTCTAGGGGGATAATTAAGGGGGTGTATTAGTTCGATCTTTTACAAGTCTATAATCTGCGAATCGCGCGGTAACACTGCGTTAAGGGTTACAAACCATAAATGCTGATAACATTTTCAACAGGATGAAAGAGACTTTTGTTTCTATCTTCCTGCCTCGCAGCTTCGCGTTTAACTACGTTTAGCCGGAGCCATTACTAGCGTCAGTTCTGGTAATGGATCCGCCATTTTAACTGACAACCTATCCTAGGTTAGGAACGTTTACTTTTACACCTTTCCATTTGGGTAAAAAGTAAATGACTTGACAAATGGGGATATTCGTGGTATGATTATAGATTAGTATAAGAGACGCGATTTCAAAATCGCCACCTCCACCAAATTAAGTAGACAACTATGTACAAAAAATATGAAAATGCATTCTTGAATTCAGTATCAGCCGAATGCAACTATATAGATAAAGCTATTATTAAGGATATCTATTTAGGAATGATTAGGGCTGTTATAAAGGGTTTGAGAACTACAAGTTATTTTAGATTACCCGATTTTGTTGACATCAGTATTGAAGATTTTCCAGAAAAGATGATGACGAATAGACATGGTACTGGAATGGTTAGAATTCCTGAAACAATAAGGATAAAGGCTAAGATAGCTTATCCTTTTAGGAAATATTTTAAGCCTTAGGGTCCCGTTGGGGGCTCTTTTTGGTTTTTGGGTAATTAAAAATTGCCAAAGTCCTTAATTTATGGTATAATTAAGATAGAAATGTTGATTTTAGACTCAGAAGTTGAGTTTTTTTACTTTTTGCCTAAGATACTGCCATGGCAACTAATTTAACGCTGCAAAAATACAAAGATTTGGCGAATCAGCTTCAGGCTGACCTTTATTCTACTCCAGGAATTTCCAGCCCTGGCAGCGTTCCTTCGAGTAGTGATGTTCAAAAAGAGGCACAATTTATAAAAACTAAGGCTGGACTTCAAAGAGTTCTTTCAGAACAGCGTGCGGATGATTGGTATAGAACCCCCTCGTTGGCCGCAACTAAAAAAGAATCTAAAAGAGAAGGCCTTGTTTCCAGAATAATTAATATTTTAAGCACCCCGCTTTATGGTATTGTTGGCGCCGCCGAAACGGCTTTGGGTAAGGGAACAAAGAAGGGTTTAATTAAGAATATTAAATCTAATATTCAAGAGAGAGGCCTATTCGGTGATTTATTAAGGAGCTATAATGCTCCCAAGGCTTTATCTATTCCTCTTGGGTTTGCTTTAGATGTAATGTTTGATCCGGTTAACTGGACTATTGCTGGTCCAGCCGCTTTGATTCCTAAAATTGTAAAGGGCGCTGCGTCGGCGGGTGTAAGGGGCGCTGAACTTGGTGTTAAGGCGGGGTTAGCCCAAAAGGCTGCTACTATAGGTAAGTATACCCCATTTGTTAAAGGAACTGAAAAGTATCAGAAATTTGCCGATGAAGCAGTTAGACTCTCTGCTGAACTTGGTGTTAAGGCGGGGTTAGCCCAAAGGGCTGCTACTATAGGTAAGTATACCCCATTTGTTAAAGGAACTGAAAAGTATCAGAAATTTGCCGATGAAGCAGTTAGGCTCTCTGATGATTATTATAAAGCGATTAATAGTAGTGTTGAAGATGTTCTGAGAAAAACTATTGACAATCCTGATTGGCGTAGAAAAGCGGCTGAATCTATGGAAGAGTTTTTGAATCGCAGTAAGAAGGGCCAAGAAGTTCTTAAGCTAACAAAGTATAGCCATAAAGATTGGTGGGCGGCAACCAAGGCAAGGTCCGCTGAAGAAGCTGAATGGATGGAAAATATAAGAAAAGTAATGAAGGGCGAGAAAGTCGAAGAGGTTATGATTCCGGTATCGGGCGAGAAGGCGTTGGTATCCCCGTTTTTGGAAGCCATGGGGACAAAAGTTGTTCGCGGTCCAGGGGAGGAGATAATAGAGATAATAGTAGAGATGGATGCTGCCAAAGACATTGCTTCTGGCGGGTATAAGGCTGCTCGGGTTGATGATTGGTCCGAAGTCGGAAGAAGGTTGACGGGAGAAAAAGAAATTGATGATTTGGTTAAGGGGGAAGTAAGAGAAAGGATGATTAAGGTAATGCGTGAAGCCGATGAGGCCGGGTTGTCTTCGCTTGAAAAATCATTGAATAAATTTTCTGAGATTTTTAGAACGAAACTTAAGATTGGCGATGTTAATGTTGGTGAGAAGATAGCCGATGCTTATAATATATTCATTTCTACGTTTAGGGGAGCGGTAATTGGTTTGTCTCCAGCTACTTATGTCAGAGCTACTGTCGGTAACCTAGCCTTTGCTCAAATGGCGGGAATTAATGTAACCAATCCATTATTCTTGAAATATGTTAAGGGGACGTGGAATATAGTTAGGGGTAAGGCGGGTGCTTTTGAAAAACAGATATTAAAGACTTTTAATGAGGATAAAAACTTTGCTGAATTTATTAAGAGTTATCCCGGCGCGTTCTCTCGCGTGTTTGGATATCATCCCGCACTTTTAAAAGGAAGATATGGAATGGAACATGTGGCTGATAATGTTATTGATGTGATAAAAAAACAAGGAAAGAATATAGACATGAATATTCTTGGAAAGGAGCGGGGAGAAGCTATGGCGGCGTTAGATAGATCTCTTCGCGCCCTTGAAGGGGGGGGAGGGGAGATGAGAACCCTTAGAAAAAAAATTGGTGGTGCTGCATCACAAATTGCAAAGGAGGGCGGAATTATTCCTGGGCAGGTTGGTGGAACCACCCTAATTTCTCAAGAAATCTATCAAGGCGCATTTAGAAGGATGGTTAATGACCTTGCCGCTAAGGGGGCTGCGGGCAATAAGGTTGCTCAAGGAATGTATAAGTACTTTACCAAGCCGATGGACGCTTACGAACTTATTGACCAGTCGTATAAACTTGGAACTACATTATATCTAGCACAGGTTGGTGTTTCGAGGCGTGAAGTAGAGATGTTAAAGAATTTTATTAAGCTGGCTCCAGAAGATTTGGTGCGTATTCCAGGAAAAGATTTATATAAATTTTTGCCTGACGCCTCAATTGGTTCAGCTGGTGAGATTTACATGAATTACGGGGCGATGCCAGGGGCTGTAAAGATCTTGAGAACGCTTCCGTTGATGGGAGCCCCTTTTGTGAGTTTTCTTTACGCCGCAGCGGTAAAGCTTGGTAAAACGCTTGCTTATAATCCTGCGGTGTTTAACAAGATTAATTTTATGCTTCAGGAAATTTCTGGACCGAGAACTCCGCTTGAAAAAGAAGCTTTGAAGTCTCCTTATTATAGTTATCTTAATCAACCAGGTGTACTTAAACTTAATAGTTTATTCCCGTTCTTTGGCGACAATCCGGTTTATTTAAACGCGGTTAATCTATTGCCATATTATACTCTTAATATTTTTCAACCATCTGAGAGAGATTATCTTGATCCTAAAATGAACAGGATATCAAAGATTAAAGATAAAACTCCATTTTTTCAAACTCCTGAGGGCCAGATGTGGTGGGATTATTTGATTCAGCCAGCAATTATAAGAGATTCAAATCCACCAGAAGCTCCAATTGGTCTGTTTGGTCAGCCATTATATCCAGAGAGCGCTGGGGCCTTTGCGAAATATGTTGGGTATCCTACAAGGGATCTTGTTGGAGCTCTACTTCCACCAATTAGCGCGGTAGCTGCTCCATTAACCGCTACCCTGCCAGATACTATTAAAGACTTTTTGCCGCAATATAGGTGGAGACAGCTTTCTTATGCGTTGCAGGGTAAGACTTCTATTGGTACACAGAGTAAGAAACCCGCAACAACTAGGGTATTAGAAGTCCTGTCTTCAATGTTTGGTTTGCCAATACACGATTTAGAACTTCGATTTATTAATAAAAAGTAATAATTAATTATATGCCAAATTTTCCAGAAATATCGGGTGCCATGCAGGAATCTGCCGGAGTATCAAATAAAGCTCAGTTAGATTCCATGATGTCTGAGATAAAAAACAAAAAAGCAAATTTAGATTCAATTCGATCTGAGGGGGCCATCAATGATCAAGAACTGAGGCAGAAACTCTTGGGTTCTTTGTTTGAGGTGCTTCAGGCATCTGGGGTAGATCCCAATGATTTGGGGTCTATTAGTCAATTTTTGCAAGAACTTGAGGCCCAAAGTCCAGATCTTTTTAGGCTGTTTCAAGAAGCATTTGATGTTCTCGCCGGTAATGCGCCACAGGAACAAGGGGGCCAGGGATTGATGCAGAGATTTGGTAATCTTGCTCAGGGAGCAATGATGCCGCCAGAGGGCGCTGGCCCAATGTCTGGTGGACCCCCTATAGAAGAACCCGTGGCTGGTGGTCCGCCAATGATGCCAATGCAATAAAAAATATGAAGTATGAAAAATTATGAAAAAGTCTATGAAAATGTATTTGCTAACAAACAATCACTCGAAAGATTAAAATGGGACAAGATTACTATAATCGATGATGAGCCAGTAGAATCTTGGAGTAAAAAAGTAAAAGAACTAGTAAAAGAAAATGAATTAAAACAGTTTAGTTTTTTGGTTAAGTTTGCTTGGCTTTTGCGTAAGTTTAGGTATGGTGGGTTTAGGTGGGAACAAAATACTCTAATGCCAGCACACCTGTCAGGAGCGCTAGGTTTTTGGTCAAAGAATTATGGTAATTTTAACTTTAATTCTATCTCCAACGACTATATTAATAAAAAGATATTTACTTACTTTAAAGATTTTTTTCCAAACCTTGATCTTAACAATCCGTTTGAATCCAACTATGAATATCCATATGAGTATATGGGATTTTCACATTTAGTATTTGTATATCAGATTCCAGAAAGATTAGAATTACTAAGTTATGGTGAAAAGCAAAAGATGGACTATGCAAAATTTGCTGATTATGTAATAAACTATATAAGTTGTTATAATGATGAGCATGGAACAACGTTTGAAATTAAAATTACTAAATTTTGTTTACCATATATTAAATTTTTAAATAGGCCAATTTATGAACAACAATCAAAGAGACGAACAAACAGTCGTCGAAGAACCAATTTTAAGACCAAAGCTTAAACCAGTTACATTTTTGGGCGGTGGGCGGTTTTTTAGCCAGAACGAATTTCAGCAAAATCTTTTGTTGAAAGCCCTACAAGTTACTACTAATCCGCAAGAGCTACGCAAGATGATTGGGGTAAAAACAGTCGCTGATGTATATCGTACATTAGATAAACTGGCTATTCGCAAAGAGTTTCATGCGGCACTGGCTGATCATGGATTAACTCCAGATTATATTGTGGGGGGTATTAAAAAAATTGTTGAAGACCCAAACGCTTCTTCTGCTGTTAAGCTAAAGAGTTTACAAGCCTTACTGAAGAGTATCGGATTAGAAAAATATGAGGAGCAGGCAGATACAGGAAAATCTTGGGAAGAGCTATTGCTTAAATTAGAAGATAAACCTAAGGAGCTGCCGGGGGGTAAATATGAAGTTGATGAGCCGCCAATGCCCGAGGCTGAACGTGTAAGGCGTGAATCTGACCGCAAAGTGGCTGACAATCTTTATGGAAAAAAGTAAAGAGTTAATAGAAAAATTAAAAGACCCACGTTACTATTTAGAGACGCTGGTAAAAATAAAAGGAAAAACTCCTGGGTTAATACCGTTCATTTTAAAGCCAGCACAATTGGATTTATTTAATACTCTTGCTGAGCATGACCGCATCATACTGCTTAAGGCCCGGCAATTGGGAATGAGCTCGGCCATGACTGGATGGTTTTACCACAAGGTTATTACTACCCCGGGTATAAACGTAGCTTTAATTGGTTATAATAGCGACTTAACCGCTGAATTGTTAGATAAGGTTAAAACATTTTATCGTACTACTCCAGATGAGCTTAAGCCCACTATTCATTATAATTCAAAATACGAAATCAGTTTTCCTAGAATGGATTCTAAAATATTAGTTCTGCCTTCTACAGAAACAGTTGGTAGGGGGTATACTCTATGGGGAACTCTCGCAACTGAGGTTAGCTTTTGGGAAAAGGCAGAAGAAAAGATGACAATTCTAGAGGCGTCCGTTCCAATTGAGGGTAAGATAGTAATTGAGAGTACGCCCAATCAAGTAGGCGGCGCCTATTACCGTCGTTGGATGGGCGACGACAATGATTATGTGAAGAAAGAATATGGTTGGTGGTGGGAGTATAGTGCTGATCAAGTAAAAACGATTGAGCGCAGAATGAATAATCCTCGCAAGTTCGCCCAAGAGTTTGGTTTACAATTTAATTCTTCCGGTCGTCCAGTATTTGATTTTGATGTAATTCAAGCAGCTCGTAAGCATCAATTGAGCGTTGGTGATAAAATAAGCGAAGATAGTGACGAGGTGGTGAAGATTGAAAATGACTTGAGAATTTATCGTCAGCCAGAAAAAGATGGAATGTATATTATTGGGTGTTTACCAGATGGTGAAAGAGTTATAACTGGAAATGGACTAAAAAATATAGAAGATGTTAATTTACAGGATTTATTATATAATAAAAGCGGCGAACTTGTTTCTATAAAAAATATACAGCGTAGATATTATAGTGGAGAGATTATAGAAATTTTACCGCATTATACTACACTGTCTACAAAGTTTACGCCAGAACACCCGGTTCTTATATTAAAAGATAATAAATTATATAGAAGAAACAAGAATGAGGGCGGGGAAAGGTATTATAAAAAAGAAATATTATTTAAAAAAGTTGGTGAATTGTCAAATTCTGATATTTTGGTTTATCCAATAAAATATAAAAATAGATTGAGTGATCAAGAAATTATTACTCATTTTCCAACACAAGATCACATTAGGATTGATCGAAGAATAGACCCATTAGTTTTGTTAAGGGAAGAGTTTTGGTTTTTTATTGGTCTCTGGTTGGCAGAGGGGTGGGCTAGGGAAGATAAATTAGGCCACAATAGTATAGTCTTACATCTTAATGGGTACACAGAGACGGCTTTGGCAAAAAGGATTCGGTTATATTGTAAAAATTTATTTAATCGTTCTTTAAATATTAGTAATAGGCGTAAAAATGTTCTAGACCTTACATTTTCTTGTGAAACCATTTATAAATTTATTATTGAAAATTTTGGCCATGGAGCCAAGAATAAATTTATAAAAGAATGGATTAAGTGTTTACCCGAACATTTAAAGCTGGCCATGTTTAATGGTTATAGGACAGGAGATGGGTGTGTAACAAATACAAAGTCTGGAAAATCTATAGTGTGTGTGTCTATTTCTGAGCGTTTGTTATTCGATTTTCAAGAAGTTCTGTTATCATTGGGAATTATTTCTAGTATAAACAAACTACGCAATGCTGGAAATAAGAAAATTGCTAATAACAGATGGTCTTATTGTCAAAAAACATTTTCTTTAATTTTATCATCTAGGGAGTCGTTAAAAATATTGAATAATGAGTTTAATTTTGTTAGGAAAAGACATAAAAGATACGGATGGATTGATGATAATTATTTTTATATTAAAATTAATCAAATCAAAAAATATAATTATAATGGGTATGTAAATAATTTTGAGACCACCTCGCACAATTATGCTGTTCCATTTATTATGACACATAACTGTGACGTTGCCGAGGGGGTTGAGGGCGGGAACCATTCTGTCGCCGTAGTCCTTAATCGTAAAACAGGTGAAGAGGTTGCCTTTTATCAAGGACATATTGCCCCAGATAAATTTGGACAAAAACTGAATGAGTGGGGAAGAAGGTATAACAACGCCTTAATGGTTGTTGAGATAAATAATCACGGACTTACAACTGTAACTATTTTGAAACAATTGTTATACCCAAGTATGTATTTTCGCCCCTCTAAGCTGGAAACTCTTGGAATAACTTCTACTGACAAGATGGGGTGGAAAACGACAAAAGTGACCAGGCCATTACTTGTTGACGATTTAGCGCAAGCAATGCGTGACGGTGTGATTACTTTTCATAGTAAAGAAATATTAGATGAAATGCTTACGTTTATACATGATGATAATGGAAATATGGTTGCGCTAGAAGGATATTACGATGACTGTATTTTTGCCGTAGGTATTGCATTCCAAGGATTTAAAATTATGGTTTCTGAAATTCCAACACAAATAGATTCTTCAGTATACCTTCCCAAAGATTATGCATATTAGAAGATTTTTAAATAATAATTAAATATATGAGTACTAGTGAAATTTATAATGCCCAAGATTACGGTACAAAAGAATTAGAATTGTTCAATCTTTATACTTTGCAGAAAGATGATGCTAAAAAGTATTTTGAAGCGGTTATTAAACCGCGGCTTGATCGTTCTTATAAACTATATACTTCCTATGCTGGAGATCGGGCAAAACAAATTAAGAAGTGGCAAGCCAATGTTTTTGTGCCCTATATTCATGGCGTTATAGAAACGCTGAAGCCGCGCGTTATAGACGCTCGTCCCGATTTTCATGTACAAGGACGAAATCAAGATGATCAAGATAAGAGTGATAAGTTACAAAATCTTGGAGATTATACTTGGGAAATCGCCGAGATGGATAAAAAGAATGAAGAGCTTGTAAGTTCAGCGATGATTAATGGTACTGGCTACTTGCAAGTATATTGGAAAAAGGATGTAAGAAATTTAGAGTTTTTAAACGATAAAGATTTAACAAAGAAGATTTATAAGTGGACAAAAAAAGAAGTCACTTTCTATGATGCGCCATTTGCTGAACCGGTAGATAATTATTCTTTGTGGTATGATTGGCATAATATAGACCCCGCCAATAAACAGTATTGGTTTAAGAGATTAATACTTTCTGGCGCCTCTATTAAGCGTAGATATCCAGGCGCTGATAAAAAAAGACTTGAAGTGGCTCTTAATAACGGCGCCGGAGATTTAACTGACTATGCCGCAGTAAGGTGGGAAACCAAAGCAACTAACGAAGATATTAAGCATGGATCAGTTTCTAGAGATTCTGGTTTCTCGGTGCAGAATCAGATGTATTCATCTTCAACTACCCCTGATTTTAAGATACACGAAGTGTTTGAATGGTATCGTCCGTTTGAAGATAGATATTCCGTAATGGTTAATGATGTTCCTATTTTGAAAAAGGCATCAATTCCATTTCCTTTTGACTTTAAGGAAACGCCATTTATTGCAATAAGGTATTTGAGTCTACCAGGAGAATTTGAAGGAATTGGTATTCCGTTGATTCTAGAAAATTCTCAGTTGATGTTAAACATGATGAAGAATCAACGTCTAGACGCCACTACGTTGAATATTCATAAAATGTGGATAGTAAATCCGTTGGCGAATATTAATAAAGCTGATTTAGTCACCCGACCGTTTGGTATTATTTGGTCTCCAGATCCTAATGGCGTTAGGGAAGTTCAGTTTAGTGATATTAAGCAAAGCGCATTTCAGGAAGAGAGGCTTTTAAAAGACGACATGCGTTATGCCTCTGGTGTAGATGATTTTTCAATGGGTGCTGGCGGAGCGGCCAGTAGCGCAACCGAAGTAAGGCACCTGAGAGAGTCTACCCTTGAAAGGGTTAGGTTGTTTGTAAATCATCTTGGAGATGGGTATGCTCAGTTATTGCGATATTGGATTTCTTTGTGGAGACAGTTTGGTACTAAAAAGATTACTATTCGTATTCTTGGCGAAGATGGAAATTATACATTTCCAATAATCGAGAAAGATGATCTTCGTGGGGAATTTGATTTTAGAGCTACAATATTGCCATCTATAGCTGGACAAAATGAAGTTGAGAAGAAACAAAATATGGACTTATTCCAATTGCTTTCTCAAATGCCATTTATTGATCCTAAGAAGTTGGTTACTAAAGTATTACAACCATGGCGTTGGAGCTTGAATTCGGTGCTTGCCGAGGAACAACCACAAGAAGAAGCTCCTCTTGGTCCAGACGGGCAGCCATTAATTGGTCCAGACGGCCAACCAATGATGCCGGGGCCTGGTGGGCCGAGTGGTTTACCATCTCCTGAATTAAAACCAAGGTCTATAAGTCCCGAAGTTTTTGCGCAATTGTTGGGTGGCCCCGGGGCCGTTCCTGGATCTGCGTCTCCTTTTGCTGAAGCTTCAGCTCCTATTAATTTGCTTCAGTCTGGTGGCGTTCCTCCCACACCAAGGGGGGTTCCCAGTGCCGGGTCTGTGGCGACAACCAATCCTCGCGGGCTCAATAGAAAGGGTGGAGGTAAGGTAAATACTAACATTTCTCTTAATCAGCGGTCTACCCCAGAGGGACAAATTCAGCAGCGGGCGACAAACATCCAAAGATAATCATTAATTATTTAAATTTTATGTCCATAATTGAAAAAACAAGAAAGAAATTAGCTCAACTTATTGATCCTATTCTTGGTTATGACTTAACCGCCGAAGAATTAGATGAGGTAAATGCAATTCTTATGCGTCCTAGAATTGCAAGAATTAGCCAATGGGATCCAAATAGTGATATGAACCAAGAAATACAATCGGCAACAAAACGCGTGGTTGAGAATTATGTTAGGGGTAAAAGAAATAAGAAACAGTCTTAATATTAATATATAACTAATATGAGATTATCAAATGTTCAATCAACTATACATGAAATGACGGGTGAGGCAATGAAAGAGCTTTTTTTAGAGCTTTCTAGGAGTGTTTATTGGCCAGCTATTCTAAAATACTTGGATGAGAGGTCAGAGTTTATTGTTGGGGGGCTTAAAACCCTCGACCCCTTCCGTGAACCTACTCAAACAGCCAGAACGCAAGGACTATTGCTTGGGTTAAGGGATCTTGAAGATGCTGTAAATAGTCAGGTAGATGATGAGGAGGCTCGCATTAAAGATCAAGAAAAGGATAATAAATAATATGCCTAGAGGAGTTTATCAACGCAGGCCCCAAAGAATTTCATAAAAGGTATGGTTTTAAAAATAATACTAGAGAACAATTAGAAGAATTTTTGGCTTTCTTTAGCCCAAAAATCTAAAGAAACTGGGGAAAAAGATAATGAAAACGATGAGTGAGTTTGCCAAAGTCCGTAATTTATGGTATAATAATAGTACTAAGTTATAATATATGGCAAATTGGATTAGGGGCGCTATAAAAAGACCCGGAGCGTTGACGGCTAAGGCCAAGGCAGCGGGAAAGAGCATAACTGAGTATTGCGCCTCGCCTAATTTAGATATGCGTACAAAACGGCAATGCGCATTAGCCAAAACGTTAAGAGGTTTTAAGAAATAATATGGCAAAGAAATATTC
>Ga0209518_1003145_pt1 | contig 14439 bp, 8 predicted proteins | sample RifGroB1_FD_183993 | JGI IMG/M metagenome (GOLD analysis project Ga0209518, IMG submission 183993) | Groundwater microbial communities from Rifle, Colorado, USA - Groundwater B1 (SPAdes) (version 2) | ecosystem: Environmental > Aquatic > Deep subsurface > Groundwater | place: Rifle, Colorado...
CGGTTCACCCGTGTATGTGAGGGAAATAGAAATCCCTGAACCAAAAGTTATAAATAATTATGTCTGATATAACTAAACTTGACTATTCAATAGACGACCTCTTTAATTCGGAAATACCCGAAGCGATTGATTTGCCTGAATTGGCTGATACGCCGTCATCCGTCAATCAGTTCACGGACGGGGTTTCGGGAGGGGCGATAAAAGACGGAGAACTAGGAGGAATTTTACAATCAACAAATTTCGTTTCTGGCTCTACTGGATTTAAACTTACACCCAACTCGGCTGATATTCCAACTACTGTTTTAACTGGAACTCTTACCCAAGCTCAACTAAACATTGCCAACAGGGGTTGGGTTCAAACTTCCGCTTTTTCAATAACTGACGCTGACACTATCGCTTGGGGAGCGGGAACTTTCACTTCGGCTGATGGCACGGCTTATTCCATAGGAGCGGGTAATACTGGGAATATGTCCGCTAAAACTTATATCTATTTAGACACGGCTGTTTCTACCACCGCTTATCAGACAACTACAACCGCCACAACATCTGTCGGAGCAGGCAAGGTTCTTATTGCCATAGCTCAAAATGGGACAGGTGAAGCGTCTTATAAAGTTTTGCAAGGTCAAGGCGGAGAAAATATAGATGCGGCTAATATAGTGGCTGGGTCGGTTACGGCGAATGAAATAGCGGCTAGCACTATCACGGCGGGGAAACTTTCAATTTCTCAACTCTCTGCAATTGCGGCTGATTTAGGGACTGTTACAGCAGGTTCACTTTCAATAAATAGCGGAGTTGCTTCAATTAATTCAACTGGAGATGCTGTCTTCAAATCTATTCAAGTGGGAGGAACTACAACGCAATATTCTATGACTAACTCAGGTATTTTTTCTTTCGGCGATGGTTCAGATGGAGCAGGAGTTGCTGATGGTTCTACCGCTCTTGCGGGGGCTTCTCTTGCCGCCAATGTCTATACTTTAACAAGAGATGTCTATTATACCGATTTAACTGTTTCAACAGGAGTAACAATAAAACCAAGCGGTTATAGAATTTTTGGCACAGGAACTTTAACTTTAAATGGGACTGCAATAATTTCAGGGAATGGGAATACTGGCACAGTTGGAGGAACTGGACAAAGTCCTGACACGGGTGGCAACAATCGTGCAGGAGGCACAGCAGGAGCAGGAGGGGCTGCTCTTGCAGATGGCTATCTAAAAGGAAGTGTTGCTGGTGTTAATGGTTCAGTCGGGGGTTCGGGAGGGGATACTTTCTCAGACACAGCAGGAGCTGGCTCCGGAGGAGCGACTGGCAACGCTACTTCAAATTCAGTTGGACTTGATGGCACAGCGGGTGGTAATGGAGCGAGCGGCGGAACAGGCAGAAGTGGAGTGTATTCGCCAGGCTCGGGAGGTGGTGGAGGCGGTGGAGGGGTAGCTACTGCTTCAAATGTCAAACTCATTGCAAATTGGCACCTTGCTACTTTGCTAGATATTTCTTCAACTGGTTCGTCTGTCAAGTTTGACAATTCAGCAGGTTCAGGTTCTGGGGGTGGAGGCGGTGGAGGGGCTGGTTCAGAAAATGTTGCTTTTGATAGAGGATTCGGAGGAGGGGGTGGCGGCAGCGGTGGTTCAGGCTCTTCAGGCAGGATTACTGCTATTTATTTTAGAAGTATAATAATAAGTGTTTCAGCTTCTATTAGTTCAAATGGCGGAACAGGCGGTAATGGTGGTGGAGGTGGCAACGGAAGCACAGAAGGTAACGGAGCAGGAGGTGGTGGAGGTGGTGGAGGTGGTGGTGCAGGAGGCAACGGCGGACAACTCATTCTTGTGTATAACACCTTAACAAACAGCGGTTCAATTACTAGTAGCGGCGGTACAGGCGGTACAGGCGGAACAGGCGGTAATAAAGGTGCGGCATTCGGAAGTGCGGCAAATGGCGGAACAGGCTCAAACGGAACGGTCGGTTCTTCGGGTAATATTCGTCAATTTCAAATTTCACTATAATGGATACAAATTTAAAACAAAAAATAACAGAAAAATTAAGAGAGTATCTTAATCGTGAACCAAATGATAATGAAGTCATCAATGCTCAAAACGACAATCTTATTATTGGAAAAATACGAGATGAAGAAGTTGATAAGCTAAAAACTGAAAATACTAATCTAAAAATTGAAGTGGAAAATTTAAAAAATAAAGAGAAAAATGTTATAATATAATATATGGCAATTCAATTTTACAACATAACATCAACTGGTAAAAAATACGCACTTGATAAAACAAATGGTAAAGCGACAGAAATTTCTTCTATTCCAACAGGAGGAGCAACTATAACTTGGAATAATTCATCTTTGCCCGATGAATTAAAAAATAGTGGAATTACAACACAACAGTCAATAATCAGCCAACCAAGTCAAGCATATAATCCCACATACAACCCACCTCCTGCAATTTCTGATGCTCAATATCAAACAATTAGACAAATGGTTTCTGCTGGACAATTAACTCCCAAAGATGCGGTAAATACTCTTAACCAACAAATCCAACAAGGGCAGTATTCTGGTTCTGTTGATGTTAATAGGTTGTTTCCACAGGGGTTTTCTTATCAAGGTCAAGATGGGGCGACTTATAAAGTTGGTTCTGATTTAAGTCCTATAAGGACAACTACGGCGATACAAAACACAGTGGTAACTCCGCAAGGAATTAAAACATTTACCACTCCCAGCGGAGCCGTAGTGGACGAACAAGGAAACTTAATCAGCCAAACGACTAACCAGACTATTCCCGACCAACCTCATCCTAACGACACCTCTTTGGCAGACTTGCTCAAAAACTCAAATCTTACCCAAGACCAAAAAAATATGGTTAAGGGAATGTATGATATTGTTTCCAAATATGATGAAGCGCAAGCCAAAAAATTGGTAGCCGCTTTTAATGTCGCCACCCAGTTTTCAGACCCCTTTTTTAAAGCCCAGACGGCAATGGTTGTTAATTCGCTCAATAGAGGTCTTGCGGCCAATGCGGGAGATTTGAAATTTTCCGAAACTCAACTGCAAAATACTCTCGCTGATTTGAAATCCAACATTGAAGCGTCAAAAGACTATGCTGATTTTGACAAAACAAAGCAACTGGAAGAACTAGCCAGAAACTATGAAGCGGACTTGGAAACCAATAGACAAAACTTGGCATCTGTCGGCAAAACTTCTTCTTCCGTCCGTTCCCGTTCGGAACAATTATTGCAAGAACAAAATGCGGGGCTGGTGGAAAGTGTTGGGAAAAAATTCAGTTTTCAGACTGGGGGATTGGAAAGGCAACAGGCTTCCGCCGAAAGAGATTTGCCTCTTGAATTGGAACGGCTCCGAGACAAGTCCACCCAAGCAAGAATAGAAGCGTTAAGACGAGCCGAAGCAGAAGTCGGAAGCGAGGCATTAAGCGGATACGCCGACCTTTTCGGAGGCATTGGCGGAGACTTGCCAAGAAAACAAGTAACAGACGCTTTATCATTTAGTTCAAATTGGTTATTTTAGGTTATTTTAAGAAAATGAATACACAAGATTTGCAAAAGAAAGCCGAAGCGATAAAACAAGAACTTTTGGCTTTGAAACAAAAAGGATATGGGAATGTGGACACTTCTCAAATTAAAGGCGATTTGTCGTCTTTGCCTTCGCTTACACCTTCACCAGAAAAAACTTTGCCCGAAAGTTCCCCTTCCAATCTTCTTTCATTCAAAGATGTCCTTTTCAAAGCCACCAATTTAGCCAGAGAAAAACGCAACGCTCTATCATTGTCCTTTATGTCCAGCGTCGCTCCGTCAGGAACTATGGCGGCTTCTGATTTTAATTCCATTTTAGGGAATATGAATACCGCTTCGGAAAAATTCATTGAAGAAAAAACAAAAGGAAATACTTTTAAGCAGATGTTTGTGGGGGATGATTTGATGGAATATGAGCTTGACCCAAGCGGGAAAGTGGTGGGTAGCGGAACAAAAATAACAAGTAAGCCGAAAGATATTGAAACAATAGAAACTAAATCAACTGAAAAATTAAAAATAGATGCCAGAAAAAAGTTTGGGGCAGTATCTTCAAGAATTATCACCGAATTAAACGAAGAACAATTAAGAGAGTTTATGGTTGATTTTGACAATACGGAAAAATCTTTAAACGCCAGTGTGGATGCTGTTTTGTTTTTGGATGAATGGAAAAAGGAACTTAAAATAGGCCAGCCAAAAGAAAAAGAAAGTATTAAAGAACAAATAACTAATTTTCTGCCTCAATTAAAAGAAGCTGGTTTCAATAAAAAGGAAATTAAGAAAAAAATGATTAAGGTGTTAAAAGAAAAATTAGAAGAAGTGCCAGATGCTTTGGAAAAATTTATTGATGAGGAAATAAACAATTTATGGCTTTAGCCGATACAATCAGAGAAGTGCGAAGTAAGAGAGAAAATGGCGAATTTCCCTCTTTGTCTTCTTTTTCGCCTATCCAGCCAAATCAACCGGTTGATTTGGCTGGAACTATTAAACAGGTGAGACAAGAAAGAAGCACTCTGCAACAAATAACAAAAACAGACCCGTTTGTTGAGGGGCAAGATGTTGTTTCAAGGACAATACAGAGTGCCGCATTGGATATACCAAAAGCGTTTGCAACTGCTTTAAGAATTATTACAGAACCCCGAAAACCAAACGAAAAATTCAGTAGATATTTCCCCAACATATCTACTGAAAGAACAGAGCCATTATCAAGACCAGACAAACTTTTAGGCATTGATATTTCATTTCTTAATAAAATAGAAGATAATTTCAAAAGAATTGTCGCTGAACCATTGAATAGAAAATCATTGGATATTATAGAAATTCTTAATAAAAAACAACAAGAGATAATAAAACCCATTTTTGATGAGAAACCGGGATTATCTAATTGGAAAGAATATACAAATATAGTTGTATCTGGCAGTGTTTCTTTTGGTGAAGCAATAGGACTTAGTTTAATAACCAAAAATTCTGCTATTGGAGCAGGTTTTTTAAGTTCCGTTGAATCAACAGATGTTTATAATAGAGCAAGAACAGAGGGGATTGACCACTCAACAGCTCTTAAATCGGCGATTGAATCCGGCGCGGGGACTTTTCTTTTGGAAAAAATCGGGTTAGATTATTTATTTTCATTAGGTGGAGCAAGTAGGTTAGCCTCGGCTCTTAAATCTTCTATATTTGAAACCGGACAAGAGGAATTACAAACAGTATGGCAAAATATAGTAAGGAAAAAAAATGTTGATAGAACTCAAAAAATTTTTGAAGGGTGGTATGAAACAGCAATTGGTATTTCCTTGCCTTCATTTTTTGCCGGACTTTTTATTCCGGGAATATCTTTTAAAACTAGACAAGAAATTGTCGGTGATATGGCTAACGAAGCGGGAGTGTCTCCTCAACAAGCAGGAAATGCTTTTATGGAAATGGCAGGTATTGCTAGAAAATCATTAGAACAATTTAAAGAACAAGCCAAAAAATTTACTCCGGGTCTCACTATTGAAGAACAGCCGGAAAACATAAGAGAAACTATAAGAAAAATAATAGCGGAAAGGACTTTTGAGAAAAAAATAGAACAACCTGTCGCAAAAGCGGTGGATGCAACCTTTGATGAAGAAACTTCCAGTTCGGGATTCCATAAACAATTCAGCCAAGAATTTAATGGAATTGAACCAAGTTGGGCTATTGTCTATAAGGGCGATGTTCCAGAAGAACTAAAAACTTCCGCCGAAGAAGCGGGGCTTAAAATAAACAGGAGAGAAGCTCCAAAAGGAACAGGTAATTTTATAACTGATATTTATTTGCCAGATATTAAACAATCGGAAACAGCCAAAGCTACGGAGATTTTTAACAACTTCGCCGAGCTTTATAATCAAAAAAAGGAAACAACGAGCGTAAAAGCTGAAAATGCTTTCCAAGAAACCGAAGCGGGAGTTTTAATGGAACTTGAAATTTCTCAAAAAGGCGAAAGATATGGTTTTGAAACAGGAGAAGGAAAGGTAATGGAATCAACTTTTCCTAAATTTGTCCCCAAAGAATTGAGAAGCAAAGAATTATTTGACAAGATAATTGAACTTAATATACAAGGCAAAAAACCCAAAGGAGTAAGACAAGTTAAACTTATGGATATAATCTCGCAGGAGATTATAAACAGAATGGATATAAATCTCGCCGATGAGAAAGTAGCCCACGAGTTTTTAACTCAACTCGCCGAAAAAACAGAAAAAGAAGAAAATGAATTTTTGAAAGAACTGGAAAAAAACATAGCGACAGCAATCAAAGAAAAAAGATTTACTGTCAAGCAAGTCGTTCAAAAAATGGAAACCGCCGAAAAAAAAGGTTTTAAAAAAGGAGCTAAAGAAACAAGAGAAAATATCTTAACCCAACTGCGAGAAACCCAGCAAAACACAGACCAAGTTAAAAAAGACATTGTTGATTTTGCCAAAGAAAATTTGCCACCAAAAGAGAGAGGTCAATTATTAAGTGTTGTTCAAAACTCCAAAACCCAAAGAGATTTAACAAAAGCGTTTGGAAAAATTTATCGCATTTATGAGCAATCAACGAGAGTAACACTTAAACAGGAAATTAAAAATGTTTATGAAAGATTGATTGATTCTCCCAGTGTGGCTATTGAATACAAAGCCAAAGCCAAAGAAATTGTGCCATTTTTAGGTTCTGAAAAAATGTTAGAAAAAGCCAGAGGATTTGCCAAATTTATTGAAACCCAAAAAGACAATGAGCTTCCTTTAAGATTAGCCAAACTGCTTGAAATATCCAACAAACAAACAATAGAAGAAATACCCGTCAGACAACTAGAAGCTATTTTACAAGAACTCCGATTATTGGAACAATTAGGTCGGCTTAAAGTAAGAAGCAGAAAGGCTGTTTATGAAGCTGAAAAACAGAGAATGTTAAAGGAAGTTAATAAAGATGCCACCCCGATAGAAACCCATAAAAAAATAAAAGTTATTCCCGGAGAAAGATTGTCTAAAAGTCAAAAATTGAAAAACCTACTTATCGGAGCAACAAATGAAGCCAGTAGAATTGACAAGGTTATAACTCCGATAGACGCTCTGATAGATATTTTTGATGGCGGAAAAGGAACTTACGATGGAGCTAACCATAATCTCTTAAAAAAGAAGCAGGATTATAATTTTAATCAATTTCTTGATTTAAAAGACGAGATTGTTAAGGAATCAATAGAACAGTCTGAAAAATTTACACCCGAACAATATGATAAAATCGGTTTTGTGGCGGCGAGAGAGCAGGAGGGAGGAATAGAAAAATTAAAAAACCTTGATTTTACCGATGAGGAAATAAATAGCGTAAAACTTACCCAAGAAGAAACAAATTTTCTAAATTTATTACGAGGCAGTATGGATAGCCAATTCCCTTTCGTGCAAGAAATAATGAGAGAACTTTTTAATCAAGATGTGAAGAAAGTTAAAAATTACTTTTCTTTTATGACTGACTTTAAGGCGATGGAGGAATGGGCTGTTTCTGAAAGATTTGGCGATACCGCCCAACAATTTGGCAGACCGACCAAACAAGTTCAAAAAGGATTTACTATTACAAGGAAGGGTGCGGGAAAACAAAAGATTAAAATAAACGCTTTGGAAGTTTATCTTAAACACATAGAAAATGTCGCTTATTTGAGAACAATGGCCAAAGATATTCAAATGGGTTTTGAGGTGGTAAATACGGAAGAATTTAGGCAAACTCACGGCGATTTAGGGCAAGTGCTTATGTTGGATTGGTTTGATGTTATGGCAAGAAAAGGCGGAGCAGAGGGCGCAAAGCAAATAGCGGCGTTTGACTGGATGAGAAAAAACATTTCAGTTGGGGTGCTGGGACTTAAAATAACTTCGGCGGCTGTCCAGTGGACTTCTTTGATTGACGGAATGGGAATGATTGGAACGGGATACACAATAAAAGGAATGAGCGATTTTACTTCTTCAAAAGAATGGAGACAATTTTTAACTCAATTCCCAGAATTAAGGGATAGAATCGGAGGCGAAACAGCATTGAGAGAATTGGTAGATGGGAACTGGTTTCAAAAACTTCAACAAAAAGGATTTATCCCCTTGCAAACGATTGATAAAATTGCCGCCAGCGCCATTGTTGCTGGTGCATATAGTAAAAAAATGGCCGAACTTGGATTAGAAGTTGGCTTAACTCAAAAACCCAACCAAGAAGCTATGGCTTATGCTCAACTAGCAATGAGAAGAACCCAATCAACTTCTCTATTTAAGGATGTTCCTTTGACAATAAGCCGTGGAGCATTAACAGGTAATCGTTCTTTGGATAGAACTATTTTTCAATTTCAGAACTTCTTACTCACAAGATGGTCAAGAATCAGACACGATGCCATAAGGGCTGGGATTAACACAAAAGACCCAGCAAAAGCTGTTTCGGTTATGTTTTTTATAATGCTGTCTTCTTTGCTTGCCACAGGAACACGGTTGGCGGTTTATAGAATAATGGACTTTTTAACAGGAGACGATGACGAGGAAGATAATCTAGCAATAAAATCTTTTGTTTTTGAGTTGGCGGGGATAGTTCCATTTATGGGGAGTATAATGTCAGCTTTTATGTTTGATTCCAGTCTTCTGCCAATAGTTGAAACTCCTCAAAATATCATAAGTGGAGCAAAAAGAGCCATTACGGGTAAAAAAACAGAAACTAAATTAAGGGGGTTGAACGACTTTTTAACTTCAATAGGAACACTTTTTGGAGTTCCGGGTTCTACACAAACCCAACAAATCATAAGAAAAACCCTGCAAGAAAAAACTGGCGGTTTAGATTTAGACCTTGATTTAGACCTTGATTTAGATTTAGAACTTTAATCAGATGTAATAGATGTAACGAAAATTGCGATAAAAACAAATATGCAAAAAACAACATACGATTCAATCATACTTAATACATATCAGATTTTTAAAATGTGTCAAATAATGGTATAATTAAAACAATGGAAAAAGAAGAAACAAAATTAAGTCCAATTTATGTTCCCACCCCGAAAGAGCAGAAAGACCGCACTCGCATATACGGGCATATAGAAACAATGAGGCAACTCAAAGACCAAGCGATGCCCCATTTTCAGTCCGGCCCGGACGGAGCAAGGTCTTTCAACACCTACATTGACGATTCGGAAAGAATGCTGAACGGATATTCGCCTTCAAGGGAAGACCAAGGAAAGGAAGAATGGCAATCTAATCTTTTGGATAATGTTACAAGGTCTAAGCTGAAAGCGGTGGCGGCGGGTCTGGGATTAAGAGTTCCTGAAATGACTTTTGAAGCTGTTAATAAAAACGGACTGCGTTCGGCTTTGCGGGCGGAAATTATCAAGAACATCACCAAGCAAACATACGCCGACACCAACCAAACACTAAACGCTTATCTTGAAGTGTGGAGAATGATGTCTCACGGAGTTATCTTTGAATACGAGGGATTTAAGACGGGTGGAGCGATGCAAGAAAAGGTGGAGTCCTTTGATTCTCTCACAGGAGAAGTCAAAACAAAAAAAGAATACCGCAAAATGGACGGCAAGCCCTTCAACACACTTATCAACCCGCAAGAATTTTATTGGTGGACATTTTTTGTCAGGGATATTCAAGACCAGCCCCGTTTGGCTTGGGTTCAACATTACACAAAAAGGGAACTGGAATTGGAATTTTCAAAATTTCCCAAGTATAAATATGTCAAAGACAAAGCGGAAACTTCTAAATTCGCCCCGATGCAAGACCAGCTTTATTTCAAAAAATGGTCTGAACGAGTGGGCGAGAAAGATGATTATGAAGTTATAAGATACTATTCCAAAGCGGACGAGGGAACTCATTACGGCTACGAGGTCTGGATTAACGGTGTGCCGATGATTCAATGCCCTCTTTTGTGGGGCGACAAAGAAAAAGTTTATCCTTTCGTCAAACAGATAGCCGAGCCATTCGCCAATTCCGAGTTCTTTGTGGGAATGACCTTTCCCGCCATTTTGGAAGCGTATCAGGACAGCAAAAATACCGTTCTAAATACTTTGATTGATAAGTTGTATCGGGGAGTAGACCCGCTTAAATTGGTGGGATTGGAAAACCGAGACTTGCTTGATGTAGAATCAGAAATAACAACCCAAGACAATACGATTTATGTTCCAAATGTTGAGGCGGTGAAGTTTATGAATCATCCGTCTATCAACCAAGGGGAACTAATGATGCTTCAAATTTTGGAAAGAGGCATTGAGTCGGGTTCGGTGGACAGAGCCCAGCAAGGGTTGAGCGGGTCAAGAAAAACCGCCACTCAATCGGCGATAGAAGATACCAGAGCCAGAGACCTTAAAGGTTCACTTTTTCTTTTCCTTGAAGATTTGTGGTTCCAAAAAGTCAATTTGAGAACGCAAATTATCCTCACTCATTTCTTAAAAGACAAAGCCGCCAGAGAAAGTATAAGAGACAGGATTATTACAATTAAAGACTACTCTTTCGGAGACGGGTCAAGAGGGGTTTTAGATATATATGTCGCCAAGAACAAGATAGACCGGTTAAGTCAACAAGAGATTGAAGCCCGAGAACAAGCAATGGGACAGCAAGGAATATCTTACAAACTTATTTCAATGGATGAAGATTATTTGAACGACTGGAAATATGATTTTAAGATTATCCCCCAATCATTCCAAAAAGAAAGCCGAGCTAATAAGGCAGAAGAACTTATGGGCGAACTTCAACAAGTAACAACTTTATTCCCTGAATTTTTTATCGCCAACAAGGACAAATATCTGAAAGAAATTTTGGAACTGCACGGAAAACATATAGACGAATTTAATCCGCCGATTCCCCCTCCTCCACCCCAGCCACCTTCCCCAGAATCGCCAAGCGGTTCATCCCCGCTCCAAGAAGGACAGAATATGTTGCCCGCCGAAAATCAATTAACAGCTAATATAATACAATAATATGACTTCTTCTTTTTTTATAGAATCTTTGGTAAATAGCGCGTTGAAATTTTTAGAGAAACGAATTAACACCGCTTCGGATAAAATATCAGCATCGGTTGATAGTATTGTTTCAAATTCCCAGCAGAATCATCAACAATCTCGTCTTATTGAGCAATCCCTTTCTCGTATGGAAAAAACTCTTGAAAAAATTAAAGACCCTGTTTTTTCAGGTGAAGTTTCCGTTGACACGACAAATCTTGAAAAAGAACTTGTAAGAACGGCAAAAGAAATCAAACAGTCAATCAAACCTGTAAAAACAGACAACATAGAATCGGCGTTAAAAATGATTCACAACTGCATTAAAGACCAGTCAAAATCCTTTGAAGAAAGTTTTTCAAAAATGGCGGAAACAATAAAAAGCATTTCTTTCAATGTTCCCGATACTTTTAAACTTGAAGAAATGCAGTTAAGAAAATTAGCTGGGGCAAGTAAGGGAATAAGTGTTGACGGTGGGAAAATGGCGGCTAGAAATGTCGCTATCACCAATCTTGCTTTAACAGCCACAAATACTCAATACTCATTCACCTTTCCAGCCAATACGACTGCTTTTACAATAAAATTAAGAGACCAAGGAACGCTTGCTTATTATTCTTTCACCACAGGAACTCTTCCTGTTGTCGGCGGGGGTGGAGATGGAACAAAATATGCGACAATACCTCAAAACTTTCTGCAATCGCAAGAGGGGGTTGATTGGAGTGGAAAAGTTATTTATTTAGGAGCGGAGTCGGCTTCACAAACAGCGGAAATAACAGTATTTACTTTATAATATGAAAAAACTACTTATCTTAGTCTTAACTTTTTTTGCCACAACTTCCCTCGTCTTTGGGGCTTCTAACTTATGGGAATATCACAAAGAGCAAGGATTAAAATTACCCTCTTTTGAAGAAAGAAAAGATTTTTATGAAAGTAAAATCGGCGAGCCTTATATAGGAACGATTGAGCAAAATAATAAATATCTTAATTATTTAGAAAATCCGATTAAGTTGGGCGGCGGGGCTAGTGTTTGGTTCCCAACCCAAAATTATCTTAAACCGGTCAGTAATTCGTGGGGACTTCAAGTTCCCGGATTAGCCACCTCAACAAATGGATGTCTTTCGGTTAATGCGAGTGGATGGATTTCAGCTTCAGGTTCTGGTTGTTCCGCCCTCTCCGGCGGTTCCGCCAATCTTCTTACTTATTGGACTTCGGCGACAGAAGTAGGAGCGACCAGTAGCCCGACCGTCGGGTATATCACCGCCACTAGCACCGCCACCAGCACTTTTGCCGGTTCGCTTGCTATAACCGAAACCAATGCCACCTCAACCTTCGCCGGCGGACTAGACCTATCTGACGGATGTTTCGCCATAGACGGAACTTGTCTTTCGTCTTCTGCCGGCACAGTAACCTCTGTCGCAATGACTGTTCCGACAGGACTGACAATAAGCGGTTCGCCTATTACTACATCGGGAACACTGGCTCTTACTTACACATCGGGATACGCCGGAGTATTGACCGCTTCTACAACTAACTGGAATGGATTTTATGATACGCCGTCTACAAGGATAACCGATGGAACAGGTTTGACTTGGAGTTCCAATACTCTTAACTGTGATACCGCTTCGGGTTCGGTTCAAGGATGTCTGGCTTCCGCCGATTGGACTACTTTCAACAATAAACAAGCCGGCGATGCCACCTTGACTGCTTTGGCTGGATTGACCATCTCGGCTGGTTCGCTTGTTACAGGAACAGGAGCAGATGCTTTCTCGGTTTTATCTGCCGGGACAAATGGCTATGTCTTGGCGATGTCTGATTCAGTCCCGTCTTGGACAGCCACAACCTCTATCCCAGTAGCTGGCGATGTAACAGGGACGCTTTCGGCTACGGTGGTGGGCAATGATAGCCACGACCACACTTCCACCACTATATCGGGAATTGATATTTCAGCTGACACTAATCTTGCCGTAACCGCTCCTGTAACTCTAACTGGCGACACATTAAGTCTTGGGAATGTAACAATGTATCCCGCTTTCGTTTATGCGACTTCATCAGCTTGGACTGGCACAACAACAATTCCTCTCGCTCCCGCTTATGTGGCGGAAACTTGGAATGGAGTAAAATGTTTTACTGATGCTGGCACACTTAATGTTGTTTTTTCGGACGGGACTAATTTAATGAATTTGCTCAACGCCTCAACAACAGTCGGGACTTTCACCCTATCAACCAACAACACCTTTACCGCTTCCGAAAAACGATATGTGGACATAGGAACACCTGCTAGTAGCCCCACAAAAATAAGTTGCACCGTTAGCAAGTCGCTGTCAATAAACTAATGTTTAAACTTAAAACAATTTGGCAGAAATTCAAGAAATTGATTATTGGTTTTCTTATTGGCTCTACGGCTTTGGCGGCGGGATTAGGAGTGATTGATACAACACCTAGAATTGAAGCAATAAGTTTGGATGGGAAAAATGTCTCGGTGAACTATACTGATGAAAATTCAAACGAGAGTTTAATTATCCACTCCGACCAAAGAGATTATTTCGGGCTGGGAACAGTTGGCATAATTGTTTCGGTTTATAATACAGGACAAAATCAAAATGTTAAATTTGCTGTTAGCACTCCAAACAAACAAGGGTGGGAAATGATAAAAGTTCAAGAATATGGTGGAGAGACAGATGTTATTGTTTTAGGAACGCCCGAGATAATAACTGCCACAGGAACAATTCAAGCAATTTTAAGTCAAACAATTAAAAAAACAATTTGGAATGATGTTGGACAAAAACAATATCAAGAGACTGGGATTGTAAGAAAAGAAATCAAAGGTGAAAAAACAGAAAAGGAAAGTAATTCGTTTTATATCGCCAAAGGTGAAACTAAGTTTTTTAAAATCCAACTCAAATACTCTTCTAGTGATGAATTTTTTATTGAAGCATTTGGCAATGAAGGTGGATATGGACATCTTGACCCTTGGACTTATGAACAGAATTTTAATGGATTAACTACTGGAGACTTAAACGGGCAGGATAGTTGGTCGGGCCCTGTAATGTATGATGTGGCATCAACCGCTTATGAAGGTTCACAAGGGGTTACTGCAACGCCCGATGCACAGTCTAATGTCATCACCCGCACAATTACGGGCATATCGTCTGGTTCTGTTTATTTTGCTTTAAGAAAAGTAGCAACTCCAACAGCCGGCACTATTTTCTTTTTTGCTTTTGGAGATTCAGCAGTCTCAACTTCTCAAATGAGAATTTATTTTGAAGATAATGGAAATATATCCATACTAAACGGAACAGACAATAGTAATGTTAATCTTTTGTCTGGCACTGCTTCAATCAACACTTGGTATCCTGTCAATGTGGAATTTGACGATGCGGCTCAACCTGATAAATACCGGGCGAGAGTGTATAGTTCTGGTTCTTGGCAATCTTTCTCTTCTTGGTATCCTGTCCTTTCTAATGCAACTT
>Ga0209518_1003146_pt1 | contig 14431 bp, 21 predicted proteins | sample RifGroB1_FD_183993 | JGI IMG/M metagenome (GOLD analysis project Ga0209518, IMG submission 183993) | Groundwater microbial communities from Rifle, Colorado, USA - Groundwater B1 (SPAdes) (version 2) | ecosystem: Environmental > Aquatic > Deep subsurface > Groundwater | place: Rifle, Colorado...
TGTCTCTGTGATTCCTAAATCTGACAATTGTTCCCTGGTGTAATGTTTTTCTGGTTTGAATGACATATCCCCCTCTAAATTCTCATAAATGATTTCCATAGATGCTTGGCGTTCAATAGTTTTTCTATCGTTTCTGGATGATCTTCTTTGAAATATTCAGCCAAATTTTCAATGGTTGATTCCTCTCCGCCGTGGCATCTATCAATGCGCCAATCAGCATCAAAATAATCATTCAATATCTGTTTGACATCTGGGTTTTGTTTCAAGAAGTCTTGAATACGAATATGGATTTGGATGTAGTGTCAGTTGGTTTCGTCGTTAATACAACACTTTGATAATTGATTTCTGGTATTTCCATTATCAGAAAAATTAATTTTAGTAGTTAATTTACAATTTATTTCTTTATTAATTTTATTAGTTAATTTATTGTCATTTTTAACAGATTTATTATTCTGTTTTGGTCCGTGAATAGACATTGCTATACTCCTTGATATAAGTATGAATAGTATATTACTGATATCATAATAAGAAAAAATGAAGATATAATCTGAATTTTATTTATTTTAGTTAAATATTTGTTATTTTTATATTCTTCATCATATATTTCATCAATTGCTAATATATATTGCTTAATTGATTTTTTATCATTATTATCAAATTCTCCTAATTTATTTAAAATTTCTATTTCAAATTTGCCAAAATATCCACTATAACTAGCAAATAAAAAAATAATAAATGATATAAATATTATTATAGAATATGTATATGAACAAAAGTCCATTTGATTTATTATAGGATAAATTTTATTTATTATAAATAAAAACAAATATGATATTATATAGAATGTATTATATGATTTATTTTTTAAATATTCATTTGCTTTATCAATTTTATCTATATTTTTTAGATGTATATTTACTCTATGTTTTTTATTAAATTTCATTTCACCATTCCCAAATTCTTTTAGTCTCAGGAGAAACTAAACAAGTAAATTTCTTGATATTCATTCCAGTAAAATTTGGTTCTTTCTTAGGAACCATAACATATTCAAATAGATCCCTATGATGTTCTAAATTATTATCTTTGCAATATTTCCATATCATGTAGTTTCTAGTTTCTTCTAGGATATCATCTGATATTTCTATATTTTCTATTCCCTTTTGAGTTTTAATAGAATATTCTCCAGAAGATAATTGTAAATATATAGATTCTATTATATTTTTATTCATATTTAATTAACTATTCTTTCAATTATATTAATTTCTTCTTTTGAAATTCCAAAATAATTATATACATCTTGATTATTAAAATATTCTGCTTCATTCCATATAATTGGAACATAGTCAAAACAAGTAGAAGTTATTGCTTGAGTTGATTTTCTTAATGATATTAAATATTTAATTAGTTTTAAGGATGTGTAATGTATAAAATTTTTCGTTTCTTTTTCTGTATTAAAAGGGAATACTATATAACTAGAATTAGCTATATCATTTTTATCACAAAATATAAAATCTGAAATAATATCATATCCTGTTCCTTGAGCCAAAGGAGTTATAGCTTTAAATTTTCCATAATTTACCGATTCTAAATTTATATCATTTTTACTAACATACATTATTCTTTTTTTCGACGCATAACATTTAATATCTCCATTTTCTATTTTCATTCTATTATCATTGGTATTAATATGTCCATTCCTATTATAAATAGAAGAAGTTATTTTAAGTCTATCTTTTTTAATTTTTTGAGTAATTTTATTAATAATATCTTCATTATTTTTTTCAAGTAAAATATTTCCATTTATTTTAAAATCTCTATATTCTTTATTATTTTTATAATCTAATAAACATTTTCCATTATATCCATTTTCACATATGAAATAGCTAATACCACCCTTAATATCTGTTCCTGAAAATAATTTATTATCATCCGAGTGATTTAAATATTTTAATCCATATTTATAAATCATATTTTTTCTATGTTTAGAGCAGGAAGAAGAAAAAAACCATCTAGATGGTGTAATCATTAAGACATATTTTTTAGTTATTTCTACACCCTTATCGACAAAATCAGGATAAATAGAAATTGTATTATTAGATTTATTTTTTATATCATTATACGGAGGATTTCCAACAACAACATCAAATTTAGTTCCATTCCAATAATCAAATTTTAATGAATCTTCACATATTACTTGTTGTTTAACTACTTCTATATTTCCTAGAATTTTTTCTAAAAAAATTCTAGTAAGCCATACATTAGAACTCTGAATATCAATACCATACAGCATAGAAGCAATTTTTTTCTTCCGCTCTTCAACATCAGGAATAATTTCCGTTAATCCTGGAATAAATCCATATTCTGGATGATTAAAACCATTTAATAGCCTCATTGCTATTACTATTAAAAATATACCAGATCCACAAGCATTATCAATCCATTTATAATTTATATTTTTCCAAACTTCTATTTGAAATTTATTAAGCATATCAATTACCAATGGTTTTGGAGTAAATACTTCTGCTTTTGTTCTTTTTGCTAATTCATTTATAGGTAATAATTCTTTCATTGGAATAAATTCCTCTTCTGACACCATATTGTTTAAACTGAATTTCATTCTTTCAAATAAAATTTCAGAATCTTTAAGAACTCGACTATCTAATAGTATTTGATTCCATATTATATTTTTAATTTTTTCCCAATCAAAATCTTGTAATCCGAAAGAAGTAATATATTTGTTAAAATCATTTTGTAATTCTATTGAAATTAAATCTATGCATTCTTTTAATGTTTTGTTATATTTTTTGTTTATACCATATTGAAGAAAAATATATACCATCATAGTGATTAATAAAAACTTTTTAGTCTCTTCTTCGATTTTTTCTAATCTTTTTTGATCATTATCTGTAGATGATTCATTTTGTTCTGTATCTTCTGTATCTTCTGTATGTGTTTTTCCACGCGTGCCACCTTCTGGATGTTTAGATATTTTTTCTTCACTATTAAATTTTAATTTTGTATTAATATACATATTTTCTGTAATTTTTATATTTTTTACAATTGAATTAATTAGATAATTTATTCCTTTATTTGATATTTTTGAAATTTCTGATGCAATATCTTCATAATTTAATTTTTTTCCGTGTATTAATACAGAAATATCATTTCTATACATCGATCTTTTTTCTTCATCAGAATAATTATTTTTATTACCATCTGATAAATTTTTCATATGAAAAATAAAACTTTCATTGAGACCTAGATCAAATACTCTTCTAGTAATATCTTCTGAATATTCTGACCAGCATCTAGCAATTAATTGTGAATATTTTGTATAAGATTCTATATCATGTATAATTACTATTGAATGAAGACCCTTATATGTTCTGCCAACTATACCTTGTCCTACAACTATAATAATAGTTTTCTTGTTTGAATTTTCTATTTTCTGTATTTTAGAATTAAATTTTTCTTCTTCAGAGGAATTCAATATTTCTATATTATATTCTACCCAAGGTAATCTCATATCAATTGCTTTTTGGTCTTTTTGGAGATCCTCAAGAGCATCTCTTAATAATTTTGATTTTTCAATACTTGGGCACACAAACATTATTAATGGTTCATCAAAATCTCCAGGAATTTGATTTTTATTATCAATTAAAAATTGACTTAAATAAGATTTTAAATTATTTGGTGAAGAATAGATTTTATCCATAGTTGGTTCTATTTCGGAATTATTATATTTTTCAAGTATTTTTCTTCTTTGGTAATTAAATCCACAATAGTTATATTCACAATCTGGAAATATTTTTTTATTTTTAAAAATATTTCTATTATATGTTGGATATTTATCTAATGCATAATTAATTCTTTGATTTCTTCCTTGCTTTGCTAAAGATAAATCCATTAAAGTCCACTCCACTAATGATCTACTATCAATAAATCCAACAATACTTTTTAATTCTTCCATAGTGCCAGACATATAAGCGGTATATTTCGATTTTATTAATTTAACTATTTTTTTCATAGTATCTGTATTAATACCATATTGAACTTCATCATATGCTATTAAATCTATATCATTGCCAAAAAATTTTGATAGACCATTACCATTATCTTTTGAATACATCTGTTTTATTTTTTGCGCAGAAACAATACATACATATTTTTCTAATTTAGATAGATCTATTTTATTAAAATTTTTATCATAGGAACATATTATTTTATAATCATTAAAATTGCTATAATTTCCAAATATATTTAAAAATTGATCAAATGTATCTGTAGGATAATGAGTAATAATAACTATCTTATCAAGTTTTTTCATCATTGCCACCATAGCAATAATATAACTTTTACCAGTTCTTTGTAGAATATGCATATATACTTCAGAATTAATATTCAATACATCTATAATTTCATCTATAAGCATTGCTTGCAATATATCTCTTGGAACCATTTCTGATTTTTCTGATGAAAATATATTTTTCCATTTTTTAGATCTAATGCATTGTACTATCTGATTCCACTGGAAATATAAACCTTGTTTTCCTATGGATTTGTATATTCTATTATCTTTAATAGAATTATCTTTTATACTCAACCCAGAAACTACATATTTAATATCAGAATCTTCTGGAAGATAATTTCTACTATATTCTCCTAATTTTGCACCTTCAAACTCGTTCCAAGTTTTGGCACCATTTTTACAAGATTCTAAAATATATTCTTCATCTTTTCTGCAAATAATATCCGGCTGATGTTGATACTTGTCGCCTCTTTTTCCTATTGAAATTTCATCCAATGAAAATATTTTTTTACCCTTTGGTGTTATAATATCATATTCTTTATTAAAGATAAATTCATAAAAATTTCTAATTATTTCTATTATATATCCTATTTCTTTACTACCAGGTCCTAGATCTTCGATAATTTCATTTAAATTGTCTGATATTTTACACCAATCTATTTTATTTAGATAATCAGAATTATTGTTCATCATTCCTGATATCAATTTTTTAATTTCTGGCTCATTCACATATTTTCTCCTTTTCCCTATCTGAGTGCCTTCCTCTTCCTGACTCCTCCGCCCAATTTCAGGGGCGACCTGCCAACTTCTCACGAGGAAGATATTTTCCAACTTTTTCGCCTCACTCCACTGGGCGCTTGGGCAGCCTTCGAAGGGCGAAGCTGGATTTCAGGAGAGGGCTGCAACTATTTTCCAAGTTTTTCCAGAATTTTTTCAGCGGTCAATTTCCCGTGAAGAGTAGAAGTTGAAAGGCTGCGAGTGGCGCCCGAGCCATCCCCTACTGCATAAATTGCAGGAAACCCTTCGTAATGAAGTTCTTTCCCGGCAAATTTTGCACAATTATTATAAAATTTTGCTTCCAAAGTATGGCATATACAATTATCTACACCAGGAAAAAGAATCGCCATTGAATCTACAAATTCTTCAATAGCTTTCATAGTTCGATAAGGTAAGCATAATGAAATATCTCCAAAAACTACAGGATCCTTTATTGAGGGAATAATTCCTGTCTCTTTTATTCTAAGATCTGTTGATCTTCTTTGTTTTTTGAAATCTCTATAACTTTGAGCTAAGACGCTATGATCGGCAAGAACATTTGATAAATGCCCTATACTGCGAATATACCCTATCGGATCTGAGAAAGGTTTGGTCAGACGCAGACTGACCAATATAGAAAAATTACTATTACCTGAATAATGTTCTGGATCATTGTCGTTGCTTGAAAAACTATGTCCATTCACAAGTATCAAAGGATTACCATTTTCATCTAAAATATGGGAATACGACTCCTTGCATACAAAAGATTTTGGAGATAAACATGAGCAAAATAATCTAGTGCGCTCCCCAAAACTGGATAATCTTGAAAGCTTTGGGTCAAATGATCCATACGGACTTGCCACAAACTCACTAAAAACATCAGAATGTGTCTCACATCTCACTCCGATATCCACGATTCCTGGCGAGAACGGCAATTCGGTGTTTTCATAGACTTCCTTCATCCAGGCAGCTCCTGACCTACCAATAGCAAACACCACATAATCAAAAATTCCACCAACATCATTGCCGTTTTTGTCAGTCGCCTGAATTTCGACTTGATCGCCTCTAAAAATCAAATTTGGCACCACTTCGACCTCACACAGCACTCGGACCTTGTCCTTCATTGCCGACAGGATGTTGCCAATTACAACAGCCCCAGACTCCGTTCCTATGTGGCGCACAGCAGCCTTGTCGATGATGTTGAAGCCAGCAGTCCTCACTTGTCTTTTGAAATCCTCGGAATATTCAGCGACTTTGAGATGCCCTTCGGGAGCGCCATGAGCAAGATAGAATTGATCGATCTCTTGCAATTGACGAGCAATGAAAACTGGACCATAGGTGTCCAGCATCCATTGAGACGTGCCCACGAATGGACTCAATGTCAGCTTTCCGTCGCTAAATGTTCCTGCTCCACCAATTCCGCTGGTCACATCAGAATTTGTATCTGCAAGTCTGTCTTCCAGTGATTTTCCTCGCTCATAAATGACAACATCGCAATGATCTTTCAAATGAAAAGCACAACAAAGGGCCGCGGGTCCCCCACCGACAATTGCAATATTTTTTTTCACAATTCACCTCTCATCTCTAAATGTGCTTGCTTCATCTTTTCCAAGCATCCATCTTCGAATCTCAACCTTCCGTAAACTCTTTTTGTCTTGATTCCAGTTTCTTTGAACCATTTTCGCTTTGACAGCATCAAAGCATTATATTCTGTAATTTTTAACAATTTTGCCACATCTGATGTGGCATAAGGATAATCAAAATAATCTGTAATTTCTTGGCTTCGTTTCCATTTGTAATTATAATATCTTACAAGACAAGGTCCTATATATCTTAAAAATTTCTCTGTACTATATGTAGAAAGTCCAATATTGTATTGGATTCTTGCATTACCTTGCCACTTTCTATTACAAGTAATCAGATAAGTATCAAATCCAATTTCTTTTAATTGATTCATCAAAAATTGCTGTTCTTCCAAAGAAAATGAATTAGTGCAAAAATGAATCTGATTTCTATTTATAGATCCATCTCCAATATACCAAGATCTACAAATCAATGGATCTAAAATTAAATCTTTCGGAATAATTTTTTTATGATTAATATACCATCTTGAATGAATATCAGTCAAAGTAGGATTGGTTTTCGTTTTGAAATAGAAATATGCTTTTGGAATATCATAGACATCTCCTTGCGGATTTTTAATATTATATCTTTTTATAATTTCTGTTGGATTAAAACATATCAATAAATTTCTCAAAAATGTTATATATTCCTCAGATTTTGTCCCATATTGAAAATATGCATTGTCTGCCTGACGCCCTAAATTTCCATCTCCCAACATTTCTCCATCAATAACCGATCTCAAATCATTAGAAATTTCTATTCTATGGTTGTGCTTATAACTTTGGTCCAACCCAATGTGAGTTTTTGATCTCAACTTAGACGAACATTCCTTTGAACAAGTTCGCTTCAATCCTCCGTTATAATAAGCAGGTTTAGTCAAAAACTCACATCTGCAAATTACGCAATCAAACTTTGCCATCTATTTTAGCCTCGCGCTTGACACTTTCTCTGACAAAATCAGATAGAGAAATATCTTTTCCATCTTTTGCGGATTTTTCTCTGATATATTGTTTAATTTTGTTATATTCTTTTTTATCAAATCTCACAGCAATAATTTTATCTTCCATCATTTTCTCCGATATTGTCATACAACTATATTATATAGTATTGTTATACAATTTGACCAAAAAATCATTTTATTTTGAGAATTCATCTTTCCCAAGCAGTTTTGTCTTCGTAAGGATGCCCGTAATATATCTGTGAATAAACAACATACATCAGATTGTCTTTTATTGAAATTCCTTCACATCACTCACTTCCAACTTCAATGCTTTTGATTGACTTTTCGCATTTGTCAATATCTTTCGATTTTCCAAAAAGAGTGAAATAGAAATTCACATCAATCCAAGATTTGATTTCTTCATATTCAAGTTTCACATCATTCAAAAAACAAATTTCTTTGACCACAGCCAAAAATTTCGAAGCAACACCCCTTCCAGCACGACAAGTAAATTTAAATTCTTCATTTTTGTTTCTTTCTTCTATTTTTTTGATTTTGTTTTTGATGTATTCTTCAACTGAAAGTCCATTGTCCATTTCAAGTTTTATTTCAAGTTTCTTGAAAAATTCAAAATTATCAAGAACATATTTCAAATCTTTGACATCATCGGATTGAATTGCAATTTCCAATGTTTTCCAAACAATCTTTTTCTCTTCCTGTGTCAATTCCATTTAAATTTACTCCTCACTCACCTCAAATTCAATGATGCCACAATCATATCCGGCAGTCATTCCATCTTCACTGATCTTGGGTTCGAGATCAGTGCCAGCAATTTTTTCAGCAAACACTTTCTTGGCTTTATCAAGAGTTGTATATAAAACATCGCCCTTCCATAGAGCCAATCCGTTGCCATCACCATCTAACCAACCTATTCCATAAACTTTCATTTCAGTTCCTCCGGACTCATCACCAAGCAAACCTGCCCATCTGGATCATCGTCCCAGTCTCCAAACCCAGGAATGTTCATATTACCTAATTTCAGACAATTTTCTTGCTTGATGCTTTTGATGGTATGATATCCCATCTCTGCCCCTGGAAACAAAACTCTGGCATTTTTGCTGCCACCTTGATCAATGAACTTTTGCAAGAAATATTGTACTTCTTTAACTTTCATTTTTGTTCCCCCGATCTCTTGCTGCCAAAGCCAGATGAATTGGGTCTGTCAATCTTTGAGCAAAAATCCGACGAGCCTTAGACGGGTCCTTTTCACCCGTGGCATCAAACATGAACGATTTCCAACTTTCTTCTCTTTCTTTTAAATATTTAATTTTTTGATAATTATTAATTATTTCTGGGATAGCAATTATCCAACTAAATATCGCCCAGATCAACAACCCAATAACTAATGGTTCCATTTTTATTTTCTCCTCAATCCTTCTGCCCACTCTTTGAATTTCTCGTGAAAAATTTCATCTGAAACATCTTCTGGCAGTCCAAATTTTTTGATCAAGTTTTTTCGATATTCTATTTTTGATTCCTCTGGCGGCAAAGGAGCATTTATCATAAAACAAATAGAATCTTGAATTTCTATCTCTGCTTCTTTGCTGCCTTGCGGAGCCGTAGTCAAATATTCATTGATCGTTGGATATGGTCTACATCTTTGCACCAATGCGTACCCAATTTCGCATTCATAGACTACTTCCAAAGCAGGATCTCCGCCATTTTCAAGATATTTATCCAATTCATCGCGCAATTCTTTGACATTCATTCTTGATTCTCTTTTCTTAGTTCAATGATCTCATTCATCAATGGTCTCACGAAATCTTTGACAAAATTGTTGTTATTTTCACAAATCACATTGATGACTCTTCTCAATGACAAAATAGCCTCGTCTTTATCGAGAAGGTCTTCAATTATAAGATATAATCTTTCATTATCAATGGCATTTATATATTTTTTCATATATTCTTGATCTTTCATTTTTGATATATTCATCTCAGATATCCTTTCAGTCTATACATTCCTTTTGAAACTTCTTTGACTTTTTATTCTTCACCAGTCAATTCTACCTCAAGCATCACTCGAAAACAAGAGGATATAGCATTTGTTTTGACTGCTACTCCATAGTCGCTGATTTCATCAAAAAGTTTATCAAGCAGCCAAGTAGAATGATTGAAAACAAACCGATCACAATTAAAAATAAATTTCTTTTTGATATTCATTTGATTTCTCATTCAAATCTATGAATTTATATATATTAAAATCATCTATTTCCATTTCAACAGAATTATCTATATATAAATAGAAAAGTTTATTATATAAAGCTGATGCTAAACCATTTAATTTTTTGAAATTTTCAGAATCATAATCTTGTATTTCCAGAATTTTATAATATTCTTCCAATGTACTAAGCAATCTTGAAAAAATTAATGGAATTTCAATTGTTAGTAAATCATCCTCTGTTTTTTTAGTAATTTTACTTATTACTTGATTCAAAGAAACATTTTTAGTGATCCATATTTTCATCAAATTTTGGATTGCAATTTGAAGATCATTAAATGAATCTGCATAAATTACATCTTCACGATCGATATCTTCATGATCAGGATATTTATATTCACAATATATCGTAAATTTATGGTTTTCATTCAAACATCGCTGTAATCCATAATTTTCCTTTTGATCAATAAATTTCCAGTAATATTTCATATTTTTCTCCACTTCAAAATTGCCCACACAAAAAACAGACAGAACACTATTGTAAAACAATAAAATCCAAAATTCCACCACATTTGATTGACTATGAAAAATATACAGAAGCTAAGATATCCAAAAAATGAAAGAATCCAGAATCCTATTGACATATCACCCGTTGATTTTATACAGATTGTTTTCCATATTTGTGGGATATAGCAAGCAATGAACAAAATTTGAGCCAATGATGCAAAAATTTCACCTTTCATTATCTTCTTTCATTGCAAGTCAAAATATTTGTCTGGTGGATTTTGTGAGTAGAAGAAATTATCTGTTTTCATCCACTTAACATGTCCATCAAGAAATCCTACAACAGCACCAGCATTGTGGATTCCTCTCGGTCTGACCCATTCGGTGTCGGGATCTCCGTTTTCAGGGAAAGCATTCTCGTCATTTCGCGGTTTTTCTGGAGAAATCCCACCACCGATAGTCGATGGTTTACGAATTAATTGGGGATAATAGAGCACATACCCCCTGGTGTAGCACTGTTTTACATCCGAAAGCATAACAACTTCTGCATCACACTTAAATTCTGCAATACTTCTATATGCCATATAATCGTGATTATATCCGTATATCATCTTCTGATCACTTGGACAATTAATAATTCTTAAATCTTTTACATATGGTTGAATCAAATCTTCCCAAATACTCGGACCTGGTGTAAATGGTACAGGAATAAATCCATAAAATCTTGGCGGGAGATGTTCATCATAATCTTGGGCATAAAGAAGAGTGCCAAGCACCAATTGTTTTTGGTTTGCTTGGCAGCTCGACTGGCGCGCCTTCTCACGCGCCTTGGCGAAGACTGGGAACAGGATGGCTGCGAGGATCGCGATGATCGCGATCACGACGAGCAGCTCGATGAGGGTGAAGCCTCGACGAGATTTCATAATCATCTCCTTCAATTTTGATATTTATCAAACAATAACTTTCCGCAGAATCCTAACAACAAAGCTGAAAATCCAGAAACTACATAATCAGTTTGATGAATTCCAATCAAAGTCCCAAAAAATCCAGCGACAGAGGCAATTGCTAAAATAGCAATCTGTTTTATATCTTTTATCATATTTTAATCTTGAAAATGTTTTGACAATTTTCCTTGAATTATTTCGGCAATTTTATCAGATACATTTGGTTCCACTTCGAATTCATAAAATATATATTTTTGAAGAATATTTTTTATTTTTTCATCAATTTTGATTGACTCTTCAAGATCGTGATTTCTTCCATTTCTTGAAAAGTGTTCTTCATTTCTTTTCAGAAAAATATTCAAATTGTTGTATCTGTTGTGCCACTCATGCAAACATTTCAAGAAATTATCTGTGCCCCAAGAATCAGCATATATTGTACCCAACAGCAGAGGAGAATCTGTGATCATCACATCCACCTTGTTGTTCAATTTTTCTGTCGCAATGAGTTGTTTGGCGCTCACATAAGGTTGAACGGACAACGTCGCCTGATCATTCAGCCAAACCTTATCCTTGGCATATTCGGTGATCAATTCACAATTGATATGCTGTTTTTTGAGCAAATGAAAGATTCCAGCCGAGGTGCTAGACTTCCCAGATCCAGGACCGCCAAATAAATTCACGCATATCGTTTCCATTGTTGTCTCCGCAAATAGACTACTCAATCAACGACAAAATTCCAAGGAAGATTCTTCCTTGGAATTTTGTTTGTGGAATCTGTGATTGTCTCAGAGTTGAGGAGTGTATTGTTCATTGCCATCTTGAAAATTTCTGTCAATGAATTTTTGCATCACTCTGGTCGAAACTTTTTCGAGACGCTCAACGCCAGTTGATGACAGAAATTCTGCCAACTTTGACATCGAATGATAAACATCATAAACGGCATAGGCCATATCAGCTATATCTACACCATTGGGACCGGATCCTGCGCCGTCAATTGGACAATTTGGGTCTCTGTCTCTCGGAGTTGTTTGTGCTCGAAGGAGCGATTCTTTCAACTTGGCTTTATCAACATTTTGAGGCTGCGGCGCTACGTGTCGAGATAATTCCTGTTCAACCTCATGGTCTTCTTCTACGATAAGACTGCTCACTTCCTGAACTAGTTCCTCTTCGGGATATTCCGGAACAGAAGATTCTTCTATAACTACTTGCTCCATATCTTTTTCTTCTGGATATTCAGCACCAGTAAAACCTTGGACTACTTCAACTGACCAATTGGTTGCCTGAATGGCTACGTCAAGTTTTCTCGCTGTTGCAGCATAGCTGTCCCTCAATTTCCTGACTGCTGATTCATCATCTACAACCGGCAAGGAATTATCGTCTTTTTCGTATCGTCTGGAATATGGATCCACGCTGATCATCGATGCATACAAATTAGATAATTGCTTCAGTGCTTCTCTTTTCGCAACTGCTTCCGTCAGAGACATATCATATCCCAATACTTTAAGTTTTGAATTAAGTCTTCCGATCTGATCGGACAATCTCGTCTGTTGCTCCGAAAGACTTCTATAATCTAAAACTAATTGATTCAGAAATACATTTTTCTTTTCTTTTTGTTTCACATCTACGGCAGTAAGATTTTCTTTAACATCTTTTTCGATCACTTGCAATCGCCTGGCTATATTTTTTCTTTGAGCCAACAATTCTGCTAATTTCATTGATTTCTCCTTTTAGAAATGAGGTTGAGTGGTAGGTAGTTTCTACATTCAACTTGCTACATTCTTTTGTTTCTGCATTCAACATCCAACAAGAATGTAAATATTATTTTTCCAATAATAATCTATAATGTTCGCATTACGCTTCGAGAACACCGGATAAGCGACCACTCCCATCCCTCATATATATTATATCAGTTCAAATCACATTTTGATGAATTTATTTAATTTTCTGTTCAGATTTTAGATTTTCAATCTGATTTTCATTGATATATTGCTTAGGTTTTCGAAAACCTTTCAAGCATTGATCACACAGATGTATCTTCAACATTGCAAAATCAGTATCAGATTGAGGTTCTAATGATTTGATGTCATTCTTTGCACAAGCCTCAATTATCTTCTTTTCAGAAATTCTAGGGAATTGTTTTCCATATCTGGTCTGGTATAACAATTCATCTCCTGTCCTGAAAAACATTACTCCGCAGCTCTGACAACAACAAGAAACCAACCCCTTTGGTGAATTCTGATGAGTTGGATCATTATCTTGAAATTGTAGCATCCGAAATACTCCTTTTGTCTCTGAAAGCTTTCGAAATCAAATGGGCTACTGACAAAAAGTCGTGTGCTGAATATTTCGCATTCAATGGAATATCTGATACATTTTGCATCAAAAATTGGTTTCTATCCTGAATGAATCTATAATTCAAATTTGAAGTCTGCTCTGTTTTGGATGGAAGAAAAGAAATAACCAAAGAACTGTGATGAGGAATATTTTCCTCATTGTATCCTATATATACTACTATATTTGATTCATCTGACAACTCTGGAAATATTCTTCCAGAATCAAGAATTTTGTGATTCAAACATTCAAATTTCATTTCAATCAAGGCACTCCGTAATAAATCAGAAATTTGAATATTTCTTCTCGAATTTTCGAAAATGATTGTTGCTTTCATTTAAACTTATTTCATCCTCCAACTAACTGCTGCAACTGCTCTCTCTGCTCAACAACTTCAAATTCCTCCACTTGCTCTGCCATCATCAGCAGCTTCTCCTTCAATTCGGGGGTCTTGGCTTCTGGTTTGAGGAACTCCCACATCTTGATGCAAACCAGGAAGGTGAAGAGAACTGAATCAAGCAAAGCAAGGTCAGAAGTGTTTTGAAGGAGATCCTTGACTTGCAGATGGCCATTTTGAGCAGCCCATTGCAAAGCCTGGTCTTGACATGCATGGATGTCTGCTCCTGCTTTCAGGAGTTCCTGGACAACTGGGAGATGACCATTTCGAGCAGCCCATCGCAAAGCCTGGTCTTGACATGCATGGATGTCTGCTCCTGCTTTCAGGAGTTCCTGGACAACTGGGAGATGACCATTTCGAGCAGCCCATCGCAAAGCCTGGTCTTGACATGCATGGATGTCTGCTCC